>Ga0123330_1000108_pt1 | contig 86521 bp, 79 predicted proteins | sample BioC13SIPDNA_2_FD_89704 | JGI IMG/M metagenome (GOLD analysis project Ga0123330, IMG submission 89704) | Anaerobic biogas reactor microbial communites from Washington, USA - Biogas_R2_A C13 SIP DNA | ecosystem: Engineered > Bioreactor > Anaerobic > Unclassified | place: Washington, USA... | reverse complement strand
TCCGGAGAAGCGCGGCCACTACTCGGACGATGCCGCCATTCGGGCCGCCGCGCAGGGCACCGAAATCTACCCCTTTGACCAGGCGCCGGACGAGGCCAAACCCTAGCCGCGCCCGCTCCGACCCCAGAATACCGTCCCCGAGGAGAGCTACATGCAGAATCGAGATGTGACGCCAGCCTCACGCCGCAGCCAGTGGGCCTGGTACTTGTATGACTTTGGCAACTCGGCCTACGCCGCGGTAGTGCTTCTGGCCGTCTATGCCGCCTACTTTCAGGGCCAGGTCGTGGGAGGCGCCGAGGGTTCCCGGCTCTGGGGCCTGTCCGTCGGCCTCGCCATGCTGGTCGTGGCCCTGTCCTCGCCGATTTTGGGCACCATCGCCGACTTTTCCGGCAGCAAGAAGCGCTTCCTCTTTTTCTTCACGGCGGTCTCTTGCGTATTCACCGCGCTCCTCTTCTTCGTGAAGCCCGGCGATGTCCTCACGGGCATGGTGTTCTTCATTGTGGCGGAGGTCGGCTATCGCAGCGCGCAGGTCTTCTATAACGCCCTGCTCCCCGAGATCGCCACGCCTGAAGAGCTGGGGCGCGTCTCCGGCAACGGCTGGGCCATCGGCTCGGCAGGCGGCATCGTCTGCCTGCTCATCATCCTACCCCTGATCATGCTGGTCAAGGGCACGGTGATCGTGCGGGTCTCTTTCCTGATCACCGCCATCTTTTTCGCGGCATCGACCATCCCCATATGGCTTTGGCTCAAGGAAAAGGCCGAGCCGCAGCCTTTGCCCCAGGGAGAGACCTACCTCAGCATCGGCTGGAAGCGGCTCGTGCGTACCTTCCGGGCTGTGACGCGCTATCGCGAGTTCGTCAAGTTCATGGTGGCTTTCCTGGTCTACAACGACGGCATCATCATGGCCCTGGACTTTGCCGCCATCCTCGGCGCCGTGCTCTATGGGCTGAACCAGCAGCAGCTTATCATCATGATGATCATCGTCCAGTTCACCAGCGTCGCGGGCGCCTGGCTCTTTGGCCTGCTGGCTGAGCGCCTCAGCTTTAAGCGCGCGCTGGTCGCTGCCCTGATCGTGATGCTGGGCTCCATCGTCTGGATGTTCCTCAACAGATCGGCCATCGCCTTCTTCGCCGTCGCGGCGCTGGCAGGGTTCGCCCTCACTGGGGTCCAGTCGCTCAGCCGCGCCATGGCGGGCATCTTTGCCCCCGCAGGTCGCAGCGCCGAGTTCTATGGTTTCTTTGCGACCTCAGGGCGCACCTCGTCCTTCATCGGCCCCACCATCTATGGTTGGATCGCCCTCGCCGCCGCGCGCTGGTACGAGGGTCAGGGCCAGGTCCTCCTGGCGGCTGAGCAGTCCGGCCATCGGGTAGCCATCCTTTCCATCGGGCTCTTCCTCATCGTGGGCCTGGTGTTGCTCACCTTTGTCGATCCGGCCAAGGGCCTCGCCGCAGCCGCCCTCCCCGAACCAGGCCAAACCAGCGACACTGCGCCGGTGGGATCCAAGGTCGGCCTCTCCGGCTGACGCAACATGGCCTCCCGAGCAGATCCGCTCGGGAGGCCATGGCTTGTCCTCGGCGCAACGGCCGGCTCAGGTGTACCGGCCAAACTCGTGATAGGCCGTCAGCAGCGCCGCGATGTTCTCCGGCGGCGTGTCCGCCTGGATATTGTGCGCTGTGCCCAGGATATAGCCGCCTCCCGGCGCCAGCGCGGCGATGCGTTCCTGCACCTCCCATGCGACCTGCTCCGGCGTGCCAAAAGGCAGCGTCCGCTGAATCGAGATTCCGCCATGGAATCCCAGGCGCTGACCGTACTCGGCCTTGAGCGCACTGTGATCCATGCCGGCCGCCTCGGGTTGCAGCGACTGGAGCACGTCCAGCCCCCGCTCGATCAGCAACGGCACCAGCGCTCGCACCGAGCCGCAGGTGTGATGCATGACGCTGACCCCGTGGCGCCTGGCAATGGCGCAATAGTCGGCAAAGCCCCTCCCCAGGAACTCCGCCCACATTCTGGGCGAGACCAGCGGGCCCGCTTGCGAGCCAAAGTCGTCGCCCGTGAGCAAGATATCCAACTGGCCGCGCGCGGCAGTAAGGATCCGCTCCTCATACTCGCCGTAGAACTGGCTGATCCGGCCCAAAACCGCGTGGGCCATTTCGGGCCGCTCCACCATATCCATCAGGATGCGCTCGACCCCGCGCAGGTACATGGCGGGCTTGAGCTGAGCGACCCGATTGAGCCGGTCGCCCATAAACACCGCGGCGCGCCCGGCTCGGTGAACCGCTTCGCACTGCGCCGCGATCGCGCTATAGTCGAACCAGTCCGCCGACGGCCAACCGGCGTAAGCCTCCACTTCGGCGACGCTATCGGCGGCGGCCAGCGGGGACTCGGCCACCTCCATGTACTGCTCCAGGCCATGCGCCACCTGCACGCTCACTGGCCGGCGCAGCACCCCCCAGATGTCCCGGTCGCAGCCATCGGCTCGCCGCTCCAACGCCGGACCGATGTAGCCAGGCCCTTCGATGTACCGCAGGTCCACATCATGCTCATCCAGGAATTCGGCATAGGTCCGGCCGGTAGCGCGCTCGATGCTACGGATGCACCCGCTGGACGCCCAAAAGTCGATGGGTACCCGGTCAGGCTCCCTGTGTTGTAGCGCCAGCTTGACCCTCGTGCGAGAATCCATGACGACCGCTCGGCCTCCCCTCTTTTCCGCGCCCGCGAGCGCGCCCCCAACCAACTACTCGCGCCTGCGGCCTTGCCCGATCTCGGCGCCCTGCTCGATCAGCGTCCGCTGCAATGCCTTGATGTCCACCTGCTTGGGCTCCACTCCCGCCCTGGCGCAGAGCGCCGCTGAGGTACCTGCCGCTTGCCCCAGACACATACACGGCCCGATGGAGCGCCACGACTCGAAAGCTGGCTGATCGCTAGACATGCACCGCCCCGCCACCAACATCCCGTCCACGTCCTTGGGCAACATGCAGCGATAGGGGATCTCGTAGCCCTCGTGTTCGAGGAAGCGCCGATACCCATAGTAGTGAATGATCGGCTTGGAGGCCATGGCCATGCTGTCCTCGAAGCGCGCCCCGCCCAACACGTCTTCCGCGGTGATCTTGTACAGCCCCTCGATGAAGCGGGTCTGGCGGATCCCCAGCATCGGCCCCGTCTCGACGATCTCGGCATCGGCTAACTGCGGGTCGTGCGCCTTGCGCGCTTTCAGGTCTTCATAGACGGCCAGCCTGGTGCGTATCTCTGCATCCGTCAGCTCCCGCGCATCGACGGCGTTGATCGGCCCCGCCTTGGGCCCCCAGAGGCATGGCGCCGAATAGACCCCCGCACCGTGCACGTGGTGCTCGTTCGGGAGCCCCGCCACCTTGTAGATCAGGATATCGATCAGCCGCGGCGCCTCGTCATGGACCGTCTGCCAGTACGCTGCTCCAGCCCTAATCGCCACGTCTCCGTCGCCGCTGGCGTCGATGATTACCTTCGCGTAGGCCGCCTGCCGCCCGGACTTGTTCTCCCAGATCACGCCAACCACGCGCCGCCCCTCGCGGATGACGTCGCAAAAGTACGTGTGGAACAGGACCTCAGCGCCCGCCTCGGTGACCATCTTGAGCATGACATACTTGAGTTTCTCCGTGTCCACGCCATAGCTGAAGGACAGCTGGCCCGGCGCCGTCGGATAAACCTTCTGCTTGTTATGCGTGGTGATGCCCAGCCCGCCCAGCTCTTTCAGGCGCAGGATCACCTCTTCGCCGATGCCTCGGGTCGTCTGCAGGCCGTCCGGCTCGCGCTCATTCCGGAACCCGTTGATCTGCGGCATGATGGCAGCCGTGGCCGTGCCGCCAAAGAAGGGAAAGCGCTCGATGATCAGCGTCTTGGCCCCGTTTCGCGCGGCGGCCACCGCCGCCGCGAATCCCGCCGCCCCGCCTCCGACGATGATGACATCGTATTCGCCATAGACCGGCAGCTCTTTGGCGGGCTCCACATAGGTGCGTCCAGTGCTCACTCGTCCTCCTGACTCGATCATTCTACCCCGCTCGGCTCTAGTCCAAATGCTTCTCTAGAAGCAGCGCCTCGTCCTCAAACCCATGTCTTCTGTAGAAGGCGATGGCGCGCGCGTTATCGGGCATGGTGCTCACCGAGACCTCCGCGCAACCCAGCGCCGCCGCGCGCCGCACGAGCTCGTCCATCAAGGCGCCGCCTATTCCCCGGCCCCGCGCTCCCTCTCGCACCACCAGCTCCTCGATCAGGACCGAGCTGCCGGCATGATAGAGCCCCGGGCGGCAGGAGTAGCTCAGCATGCCGACGGGCCGCGCACCCTCTTGGGCGATCAGCACGGCGCTCCCAGGAAACCCGAGGTATGACCCCACATACTCGGCCGTGACGGGGCTCTCCTCCCCCTCACCGCGGGCCAACTCGCGCACCAGGTCCGCGATCGTCTCGGCATCGCCAGGCTCCGCTTGGCGGATCACGCACGCCATCCTCTTTCCCCTTCCCTTATGTCAATCCTGTGACGTGCCATGCTGGTACACCGCACCGCTTGTGATCAGCGCGGCGACCCGCTCAGGCGCATAGCCCAGCAGGTCCGTCAGCACCTGGGTCGTGTGCTCCCCCAGAAGCGGGGCGTGCTCGCGCACCTCGCCCGGCGTCTCGGACATGTGAAATGATGACCCCGCAATCTTGAGCCGGCCGATATCGGGCTGGTCGAGATCAACCACCATCTTGCGATGGTTGACGTTCGGGTCATGGACCACCTGGTCGATGGTGTTGATCTGCGAGCACGGCAACTCGTGCCGGGCCAGGATGCTCAACCATTCGCCAGTCGCCTTGGTCGCCATGACCTCTTCCAGGATCGGCAACAGCTCGTCGGCATGCTCCACCCGCGACGGGTTGGTTTGGAAGCGCGGGAGCGCTGCCAAATCAGGGCGCTCGATGGCCTGGCAGTAGCGGACCCACAGCTCGTCGTTGCCGATAGGCACCGACAGCCAGCCGTCCGCCGTTCGGAAGACCTGGAACGGCACGATGGTGGGGTGGCGCGTCCCCAGCGCATGCGGAATCTGCCCGGACACCGTGTATCGCACAATGGCATTCTCGAGCATATAGATCAGCGAGTCCACCATGGCGATGTCCACGCGCTGCCCCTGCCCGGTCCGCTCGCGGTGCCAGAGCGCCGCGAGGATGGCGATAGCGCAGTGGTGGCCCGCCATCACATCCCCGATCGAGCTGCCGACCCGCACCGGCGGGCCGCCCTCCGTCCCGGTGATGCTCATCAGGCCGCTGAACGCCTGGGCCACGAGGTCGTAGGCTGGCCGGTTGGCGTATTCGGGGAGCGCGTCATTGCCGAACCCCGAGATGGAGGCATAGATGATCCGCGGGTTGATGGCGTGAGCCCGCTCGTATGAGAACCCTAACCGCTCCATGGTGCCCACCCGAAAGTTCTCCAGAAGCACATCAGAGACCGCGATGAGGTCGTGAACGATCTCTCGCGCTTCGGGCTTTTTGAGGTCCAGCACGATCCCCTTCTTGTTGCGGTTGATGCTCACATAATACGCGCTCTTGCCGTCGACAAAGGGACCAAACGTCCTCGAGTCATCCCCCCACGGCGGCTCAACGTGGATAATCTCGGCCCCTAGGTCTCCCAAGATCATAGAGGTCGTCGGAGCCGCCAGAATCCGCCCCAGGTCGAGCACCCGCACGTTCTCCAGCGCCTTCGGCATTGCTCCCTCCCCTAACTCGGTTGGCCTGCAGTATACGGCAGAGGGCGGCATTCCGCAACAAAGGGGCCTCCTGAAGTGATCAGGAGGCCCCTTCGGAAGGAGACTAGCGCGTTCCCGGCTCAACTAGCTAAACCGGCTCCGCAAGCCCGCCAGGGCCTGTTCCGCAGCAGAGAGGGGGTCCAGGCCGGGGCCAAAGAGGTCCACCACGTAAGGGCCGCCATAGCCGATAGCGTCCAGCGCCTGCCTCACCGCCGCCCAGTCGATATCGCCGTCGCCAAAGAGCAGGTGCCGATGCACCCGCCCCTTGATATCCTCCAGGTGCAGGTGAACGATATCGGACCCAAGAGCCCTGATGGTAGAGCAGAGGTCGGCGTCGGTGATCTGGGCGTGCCCGATATCCAGGTTGACCTTCAGGCACGGCGACCCAACCAGCCGCATCATCTCCGCCATCTCCTGGCTGCTTCCCACCACCAACAGCGGCTCGGGCTCCAGGGCGATGGTGACATCCGCCCGCTCCGCCAGCGCGCAGAGGGCCTTGAAGCGCTCCACATGTTCAGCCCACTGACGGGCCTGGTCGACGCTCTTTTCCGCGTTGAGCACCACTATCCCAGCGCCGAGCCAGCGCGCAACCTGCACCGCCCGCTTCTGGTTCTCCCGCCGCCGGTCGGGCGGCTCGCTATCGCCATGGTAGCTCACGGACGCCAGTCCGATGCCCAGGCGATCGAGGGTCCGGCGCAGCTCCCGGCAGCGCGCCTCGTACAAGAGCTCGGGGCGAACATCGTCGCGCTCCAGGCAGAGCTCCACGCAGCCGTAGCCCAGCCGGAACAGCTCCTGCGCAGTGCGCTCCACCGGCCAATCGCCAAAACTGCCAGTGCGGTACCCGAATCGTTCAGTCATCAGCGTGTCATCCTTCCCCTGCAATCGTCGGCGCGCCAGCTTGGCGGCTCGTGTCGACGCTTGCGGCATCCTTGAGCGCCATATAGGCATATAGGGTGGTCCACTTGTTCGGCTCTCCCACCTTCCCCGACTTGACCCAGACAGCCGAATGCTGCTCCTCCAGCGGATAGCGACCCTCTGCGTCCCGCTTGCTGGCCAGGCGCTCCCAGGCGTCCGCCAAGGCAGGGTGCTTGCCGTATCCCATGCGGCTAAGTGCATGCAGCGGCTCCAGCAAGTTGCCCCAGAAGAGAAAAGGGAACTGCAACCGCACCAACTCGTCTCGAATCAACTGGTCAGGTGGGCTCATGCGGTACAGAACTCGGCGCCTCAGAAAGTACTCCACGACCTGCTGGCATCGCCGCGTACCCCACAACTCGGGCAGAGCGGCGAAACAGCTCAGCGCCTTGGTTGACCCTCGGATGCAGCTCTTGGTGCGAGGGCTGAACGAGTCACGGTCGCAGAGATACCCCCCGTCCCAGCGCGTGTCGCTCAGCAGAACCTGAACGCGCTCCTCGATCCGGGGGTCGTCTCGGTAGCCGAGCATCACAAAGCTGCGCAGGTTATAGGCGTAGAGACAGGACTGGTGATTGCGATAGTCGGGCGGATGTTCCCAGCGAGGACGGTCCTGGGCCACGGGCGGCAGCGTCAGGTAACGGTCCACCGCGCGCGCAATGCGCTCGTCGCTCCGATCCATGCCCAGCTCCGCCAGATAGCCAAGCGTCAAGTGCGTCGAATTGGGCCAGCGATAGTCTACGCCCGCGCCCTTGCCCTGGTAGAGCCAGTACCCATCGGGGTGCATCTTGGCGAACAACTTGCGCACCGGTTCGCTCGCAGGGATCTGCGCCTTGGCGGCCAATACCTCGGGATCGTTTTGCAGCCGATCGAGCAGCTCGCGCAACGCTCGGTAGCGCACGGAAGGCTCGCTCTCCTCCAGCAACCAGGCCAGGACCGTATCCGGGATCATCACATCCAGCCTCCTCGCCTGGCCGCCGTGCAATTGCCTCAGGCGCTCCAGCGCCCGCCCATAGCTGGCGTTCTGCTCGCTCCATCCCACCAGCCTGACACAGGGGAACTCGGCGCACTCGTGGCAGTGGCCTAACCCCCTTTGGTCCACGCAGCATTGCAGGATCCAGCAGTCTGCGGACCAGTGCTTTGCCCGGTCGCCATGGCAGCCCTGGCACACCATGTTGCGCGCCACGGCCTCGGCTACCCCCTCGCCCTCTTTCAACCAACCCATCTGTTGGAACGACGCAATCACTGTGACGCCCTCCCGGCATGCAAGCAGCCCGACTACCTATAGAAGCTCAACGCTCTCTCGATGTGCTCAGCCGCCTCGGCGTCCTTGTCTCGCGCCCGCACGATCAGCGCCGCGATCTTGCGCCGGACCTCCGGCCTGGCCAGGTTACGTACCCGGTCCTCGCTCCGCCCGATCCCGCCCACGGCATCCCAGATCTGCCACATCAGGTCGTGCTCGCCAGCATAGCACGCCGCCGCCCGCAGCAGGTCCTCCGCCATCCCATAGGGCAGGTGCTCGATCGCCTCCATCAGAAACTGCCCGCCGTACCAGCGGCCCTCGGCCACCACCCCTACCGCCGAGTCGTGGACATTGAACCGCTGCCACAGCGCCGCCATGTCCTCGGTCGCAAACTCGCTGTCGCGCTCCAGGTGCTCTGCCCAGGCCGTGTAGGCTGCCAAGCCATTATGCCGGACGGCATGGTCGTACCGGGTCACCAGCGGCGTACGCGCCACCTGGAGGGCCCACTGCAGTGCGTCGCGGTATAGCTCCTTCAGCGGCGGACACGGCTGCTTCTCGCCAACAATGATCGGCGACTGGGTGTCCTTGAACCAGTCGCGCTTGCGGAACTCGCCGGTCGGCTCGTACTCGAGGCCGGCGTTGAAGGGAGGCATCTGCTGGAAGCAGTTCCAGCCGATGAGCACGTCGCCGTCCTCGTCATACCCGGTGACCACGCAGCACTCGGGCGGGCCGATGACGCCAAAAGCTAACGCCGGCACGCCCCGGCGGATGCTCTCCCCGATCCGTTGTCGCCAGGCCGCCTCGTTATCCGCCCCCTCGACGGGCTGCAGGACCTCGAAGCCGTAGCCGACGCTCCGAAATGCTCGCGCAAAGGGAGCCATCGGATCGTCGGACATGTACATGATCTCCACGTTGTCCTCGTGCCAGCCAGGCCGCCACGAGAGCTGAAAGGCGCAGCCCGTCACGCCCATCAGGTACGAGTAGGTGCAGTGTACCCGGCAGGGCTCCCGCCCCTTGGCGTGCTTGCAGCCCCAGTCGGGCTCGCCCAGGTACTCGAGAACCGCCCGCATGCTTGACGGGAAACAGACGTCCTCAGGGCACCGCGCCTTGTCCCGCTGTTGGGTCTGGTCATAGAAGCCCACAAAGGGCACGCCCTCCAGCACGACCCGCGAGGGTGTCAGCTTGGCCAGATTCTCCCCAGTCATAGTGTCCCCCTTTCCTGTGGCGCTGGTTAACCGACCCACAGACACATCATAGCACACATGTTCGCATCTGTCAAGGTGGCTTTTGTGGGCCGGGGAGCGGGCCGATCCCAGGCCGCTGCGCGGCTGCGAGGCAGGGGGCTCCAACAAAAAAAGCCTCCGGGGTATCCCCGGAGGCCAGCCAGAGCCACTGTGCGTTCTAGCCCTCGATGATCTCAAAGGTCTCCGTCACCTTGATCGCCCCTTCGATGGATTGCGCCACCGGGCAGTTCTTGTGCGCTAGCTCGATGGCCTGCGCCACGGCCCCAGGCCGGAGATCGCGCCCCGTGACGACATAGTGCAAGTCGATCTCTTCCACGCGGTTGGCCTCGTCCGGATTGCGGAGCGCGTCGGCCCGGATGTGCACGCCCATGACGTTCAGCCTCATCTTTTTGGCGATCATGCCGAAAACGATGCCGCCGCACGCCGCCGTCGCTGCCACCAACAACTGGTGCGCGGTGTAGCCCATCTCGGGCATGGCTGCGATCTGCAACTTGCCGTACTCCAGCTGGCACTCGTAGCCCGTCTGGTTGGCCGTCAGGTCCAGACCAAACTCGCGCGACAGTTTCATCTCTTCCACAGCGATCCCTCCCCTGGTGCGAATGTAGGTAACGACGCGATGTTACTTGGATCTGCGCTAGACTGCCATGCGCTGCGTCAAGCGGCCGCTTGGCTGGGCAGGCGCGCCTTTTGCGCGTATAATGGGGCCGTACCCGAAAATGGCGCACACGGAAGCAGGAGGATGCGACATGTCGTGGCGGGGACGCCTGCGCGGCGATCCGCTATCCTGGCTGTTGCAGATCGATCACGACCAGCCTGGGGTGCGTTACCTGACGCTCACCGAAGTCCTCGGCCGCCCTGCCGATGATGACGAGGTGATCCAGGCGCGCGCAGCAGCCATGTCCTCCGGGCCCATCCCGGCCATCCTCGGAGCCCAGCGCGCCGAGGGCTACTGGGAAAAGCCAGGCCCCGGATACGGCCCCAAGTACCGGGGCACCGTCTGGCAGGTGATCTTTCTCGCCCAACTCGGCGCCGATGGCGCGGACCCCCGAGTTTGGACCGCCGGCAACTATGTTCTTGACCACTCTCGCACTGACCTGGGTGGCTTTAGCGCCGACGGGACGCGCGCGGGCCAGGTGCACTGCCTGCAGGGCAACCTCTGCCACGCGCTTCTCGCCCTGGGCTGGCTCGGCGATCCCCGCCTCGACGCGGCGCTGGACTGGCTGGCGCGCAGCATCACCGGCGAGGGCATTGCCCCCAGCACGGAGACCCAGGCTTCCGCGCGCTACATGCGCAGCGGCAATAGCGCGCCCGGCTTTTGCTGTGCCGCCAATAACCAACTCCCCTGTGCCTGGGGCGCCGTCAAGGCCATGCTGGGCTTGAGCCAGGTGCCGGAATTTCGGCGAACGCCCGCGATCAGTGCGGCTATCGCACAAGGGCTCGAGTTCCTGCTGGGACGCGACCCTGCTGCCGCCGACTATCCTTGCGGCTACAGCGACAAGCCCAGCACGAGCTGGTTCCGCTTCGGCTACCCGCTCGGCTATGTGACCGACGTCTTGCAGAACCTGGAGGCGCTCACGGCATTGGGCTGCGGCCACGACCCGCGCCTGAACAACGCACTCGAAATGGTTCTGCAGAAGCGGGACGAGCAAGGGCGCTGGCGCATGGACTATACGTACAATGGCAAGATGTGGGCCGACATCGAGAGCAAGGGGCAGCCCAGCAAATGGGTCACCTGGCGAGCGCTGCGCGTATTGGATCGCGCAACCCAATAGATTTCGTCATACACGAAAAGGAGTAGCGGATGTACCAGTTGGGACTCTTTACCGAGACGGGAACGACCCACCTCGCCGACGCGGCCATGGAGATCCTGGAGCGCGTCGGCGTGCTCTGTCAGAACGTCGAGCTGCTCCAAGCCCTCGCCGCCTGGGGTGCGCGCGTGGACCGAACGAGCCAGATGGCCAGGTTCCCGCGTCCTGCCGTGGAGGCTTTCGCCGCGGCCCTGCGCCGCGAGACCGGGAGCAAGCGCTCCACCAAGCTGGAGACGGTTCAACAGGACTATAGCGTGGCCGCGAGCGGCAGCGCCCAGGTAGCAACGCGCTTGCGCGCTCCGGACTTGCCCAGTCTGGGCACGCAGGTGGCTCAGTTCTACCTCGACCACCGCACGGGCGAGCGCCGTTCTGGGACGCGCGCCGATCTGCTCACACTGATCCGGTTGGGCGAGGCCCTGCACGGACCGGACGGCGTGGGCCATAGCCTGTTGCTGCAGGACGTTCCCCCGTTGCTCGAGCCTCTGGAGGCCGCCCTCCTCCTGGCCGAGAACGCCAGCCGCCCCGCCGGCGCCTTCGCCTGGAACGTGCGGCAGGTGGATTACCTCATCGAGATGGGCGAGGTGCTGGGCATCCCGAACTGGTACACCCTTGGGGCGATCTGTTTCTCGCATCCCCTGCGCTTCGACCAGGACGTCGCCGACCGCTTTGTGCGCCGGGTGAAGGATGGGGCGCCCACAGGCATTACGGGCATGCAGGTGAGCGGCGCCACGACGCCGGTCACGGCAGCCGGCTACGTTGCGGTGAGCGCCGCCGAGTTCGTTGCCGCCTGGATCGCGGCGCGCGCCCTCAACCCCGCCGTGCCCCTGGTTGGGTCCATCTGGGGCGGCACGGTGGATATGAAGACCGGCTTTGTCAGCTATTGCAGCCCAGATGGCATGCTGCGTGCCTTCGCGCTGGCCGAATTTCTGCGCCGCTGGTGTGGCCAGCACGTTGTGGTGGGCGGCGGCGAGTATTGCGACGCCCGGATGCCAGGCCGCTACGCCGCGCTGGAGAAAGCCTATAAGGCCATGACCATCGCCGCCTTCACCGGGGCGCACCCCATGGTCGGCGAGGGCATGCTCGAGAGCGGCAAGACCATCAGCCCGGTGCAGCTCATGCTGGACCGCGAGTACTCCCTGGGGGTTCAGATGCTCGCCGGCGAGATCGAGGTCACGCCGGAGACCATCGGCATGGACGCCATCCTCGAGGTCGGCCAGGGGCTGGATACCAGCTACCTGCAGACGTCTCACACGCTACAGCACTATCGCGACAACCTCTGGCTGCCCAGCATACTCAGCCGTACCGGGTGGAACGGCTATGAGGAAGAGGAGATCGTCTTGGCACGTGCCAGGCGCAAAGTGGAGGAGCTTATCGCTTCCTACCGCCAGCCGCAGGTCGATCCCGCCAAGCTTGCCCAGTTGCAACGGATCGTCAGCCGGGCCCGCCAGCGGCTGCTGAGCGACTGAGACAGAGGAGGGTTCCGCCAGCATGCAAGCCAACTCGCCCTGGAAGCTGTGGTACCGTCAGCCGGCCCGCGCGTGGGTCGAGGCCTTGCCCATCGGCAACGGCCGGCTCGGGGGCATGGTTTTCGGCCAGGTGCGCGAAGAGCGCATCCAGCTCAATGAGGACTCGGTCTGGTACGGCGGCCCCACAGACCGTCACAACCCAGACGCCCTCGCCCAGCTACCGCGCATCCGTCAGTTGCTCTTTGACGGCAAGCCCGACGAGGCCGCCGCCCTGGCCCGCCACGCTGTCCTGGCCCTCCCGCGGTACAACCACCCCTACCAGCCCCTTGGCGACCTGTACCTCTGGTTCACCGATCAGGAGCTCCCGTACACAGACTATGTTCGGGAGCTCGACCTCGACGCGGGCATCGCCAGGGTCCGTTACCGGACGGCGCAGGGCGCGCTGGAGCGAGAGGCCTTCTCTTCCGCCGTGGATCAGCTGCTGGTCGTGCGCTTGGTCGCCGAGCGCCCGGGGGGCCTGGACTTTGCGGCGACCTTGCTTAGGCGGCCCTTCGACGGCGAGCGCGACCGGCTCGCGCCGAACACCGTGTTGATGCGCGGCGAGTGCGGCGCGGAGGGAGTCCGTTTCGCCGTGGCCCTGCGGGCCATCCCCGAGGGCGGCTCGGCCAGCGTGCTTGGCGACGCCCTGGTGATCGAGGGAGCCGACGCCGCCACCTTGCTGTTAGCAGCGAACACGACGTTTCGGGAGCCCGATCCAGCGGCCGCCTGCTTACGTCAACTGGAGCTCGCCGGTGCCAAGACTTATGACGAGTTGCGCGCTGACCACCTGGCGGATCACCGCAGCCTCTTCCGCCGCGTGGATTTGGACCTTGGTAGCGACGTCGCCCTGGCCGAGCTGCCCACCGACGAGCGCCTGCAGCGCGTCATCGCCGGCGGCGAGGATGCGCAGCTCCTGGCCCTCTACTTCCAGTACGCCCGCTACCTGCTCATGGCCAGCAGCCGCCCCGGCACCCTGCCTGCCAACCTGCAGGGCATCTGGAATGAGAGCTTTACGCCGCCCTGGGAAAGCAAGTACACCATCAATATCAACGCGCAGATGAATTACTGGCAGGCCGAGGTGGGCAACCTCGCCGAGTGCCACCAGCCGCTCTTCGACCTGCTCGAGCGCATGCGCGTCAACGGCCGGCGCACCGCGCGCGAGATGTACGGCTGCGGCGGTTTCGTGGCCCACCACAACACCGACATCTGGGCCGATACCGCGCCAGTGGGCCGTGGGCCCAGCTCGGCCATCTGGAACCTCGGCGCCGCCTGGCTCGCCCTGCACCTGTGGGAGCATTACGAGTACGGCCAGGACGCCTCGTTTCTGCGCCGGGCTTACCCCACCATGCGCGAGGCTGCCCAGTTCTTCCTCGACTATATGGTGACTGACCCGCAGGGCCGGCTGGTCAGCGGGCCCTCCATCTCGCCAGAGAACACCTACCGCCTGCCCGATGGCACTACCGGGACGCTCTGCATGGGCCCCACCATGGACACCCAGATCATCGCCGCGCTGTTCCGGCGCTGCATCCGCGCCAGTGAGCTACTGGGCACCGACGCCGACTTGCGACAGCGCTTCGCCGACGCCGTGCGCCGCATGCCGCCGAACCGGATCGGGAAACACGGCCAGGTGATGGAGTGGTCCGAGGACTATGACGAGGTGGAGCCGGGACATCGGCACATTTCGCACCTTTTCGCCCTCTACCCCAGCGACGAGATCAACCTCCGCGATACGCCGGAGCTGGCCGAGGCGGCGCGGGTGACCCTGCGGCGGCGCCTATCCCATGGCGGCGGCCACAGCGGCTGGAGCCGCGCCTGGATCATTTGCTTCTGGGCCCGCTTGGGCGAGGCTGCCGAGGCCTACGAGAACGCCCTGGCCCTGCTGCGCAAGTCCACGCTGCCCAACCTTTTCGACACCCACCCACCGTTCCAGATCGACGGCAATTTCGGCGGCGGCGCCGGCATCGCCGAGATGCTGCTCCAATCACACGGCGCAGTCGTGCGGCTGCTGCCAGCGTTGCCCGCCGCCTGGCCCGCCGGGCACGTTCGCGGCCTGCGCGCCCGCGGCGGGCTGGAGCTAGACCTGGCCTGGGCCGAGGGGCGCGCCATCCAGGCCGCGCTGCGCCCCACCGTGACCCGCACCCAGCGCCTGCAGCCGCCCCCAGGCCAGCACATCCAGACCATCGCCTGCGACGGTCGAAATGTTCCGATGGTCGCCGAGCCCGACGGCGTCGTAACCGTCGAATTGGTCGCGGGCGAGAGCTATGCGTTAGCATTTGCCTAGGACCTGGCTGCGAGCCGCCGCTCACCGTTTTGTGATCCGCGGCAAGATCGCCCCGGCCCTGGCGCGCCAGCTCACCTTGGTGCGCGCCGGGGCCCGAGTCCGACACCTCAGTTACGGTTGGCCCACCGTGCCTCCGCCTTTTGGTGTAGCCGACTACGCCAGCCGCGCACGTCCGCGCCCCCAAAAGTACCGCCTGAAGCGGTACGTGGTTCCCCCCGTTTGGCCGATGACGTGCGCCGCCTCTTCTGCTAGAATAGGGCCTTAAGCATTGAGTGAGCGAAAGAGGTGAGCCGACCATGTACAATCCCGATATCGCCGTGATCGAGTCCTACCGCCGCCAGGGCCAGATTCTGCAGGAGGCGGCGCGCAACCAGAGACTGAGCGAGCTTCGCAAGCACCAAGAGCCCGCCAAGCAGTCCAAGTCCGCCAGGTCGTGGGCCAACCCACTGTCGTTCCTCGGCCTGCGCGCCCATCAGGAGCCAGCCAAATAACGAGACTCCCGGAGAGCAGCCTCCGGGAGTCTTGGCTTTTCCATCCGCTTGCGCGGCTCGAGAGCGCTAGCTCTCGTAGCAGCGCACCTCGTAGAGAGCCGCTGGGACCGGCCCGTGGCTCTCCAGCACCTCGACAGTCAGCCGCCTCGTCCTCACCGGCGGCGCCAGCACGATCTCGTTCCTCGCCTGATGGTTGTCCGCGCACTCGGCGATGACTCGACTTTCTTCGTCGCGCACCCGATAGCGGCGCGCGCAAAAGGGCATCACCGACTCGGCATGCGGCATCTGCACCGTCTCCATCGGGTGATCCCAGTCTGTGTCGAAGGCCAACACGATCCGCCCGATGGCCTGCGGCGTCTCCCATTGCAGCGCCAGCGCCGGAAGCGGATCGTTCGGGTCCGCCACCCAGGCGTTCGGCGCGTTCGTCGGCCGCTGCCAGCCATTGGCGACGTTCTCAGGGCTCCAGGCTTCCAGCCCCGGTTCCACCGCCACCGCCAGGTTCCGCCCGCCGGGCCGCCGCTCCGGACACCAGAACTCGAACGTCTCCACGCCAATGTCCGAGGCTGGCGCCTGCGTACTGCGGTGCCGCGCCGAGAGCAGCCCGGTGACCCGCTGCTCCGTGCAGCGCACCGACACATCCGGGTTCTGCAAGAGGCACAGAAACACGTAGCGAGCCTCCGTCAGGCTCCCCCGCCAGTCCAGGTCCACCCGCTGGCAAGTTCCCGGCTCCAGCGCCACCTCGCGCCGATCCAACACCACGTCGGGGGTGTGGTTGCTCGGCCGGTCGCTGGTGCGCAGCTCGAGGGTGAGCGCAGCTGGACGGCCCACATCCACCCAGATCACCATCTTGGGCAGCGGGCCTGCCTTCAGAGGCAGCAACTGCGCCCAGGAGTGGGCCAGCGGCAGCGCCGGGCCGTCGGGCGCCAGCTCACGCAGGCGGAAACTACTGCTGGCCGAGATGGCCGCGCGTTGCGCCAGGTCGTCTGGATCGACCAGACGCACCTCGGGGATGTGCTGGCCCTGGCGGATCAGGTCGCGCTGCAGGCTTTTCACTCGCTCCGGCTCGCTCAGGTCGGCGGGAAGCCAGCCGTCCCGCCGGCAGATGGCGGCAGCCATGCCCACCGCCTGCGCGGCCACGGCGCAGGTGGCCATCACCCGCGTGGAGCCGAAGGCCACGTGGGAGGCGCTGATGATCCGCCCCGCCAGGAACAGGTTGCGGATGTTGCGGCTATAGAGGCACCGATAGGGGATGCCGTAGACGCCCCGCGCATGCCATTGGTTGCAGCCGGGCTTGGGGCTATAGACCCCATCCGCCGGATGCAGGTCGATGGACCACCCGCCATGCGCCACGTCGTCCACATGGGCGCGCTGCTCCACGATGTCTTGCTGGATGAGCATCGTGTCGCCTTCGAAACGGCGGCTCTCCCGCTTGCCGGGGATCATCCCCACCCACTCCAGCGTCAGGTTCGCCGCCTCCGAGAAGCGCCCCGAGTTCTTGATATAGTCCCACACCCCATAGGCCACCTTCCAGAGCTCCCACTTGATGGCCTCGGTGTCATGCACCGTGTCCAGCCGCCCGCCGTACTCGATCCACCAATACCAGGGGCCGCTATCGCGGGCGTTGAACCGCCCGTACCGGGGAATGGTCGTGATGTCCCGCAGGGCATAGCTCGGGGCAACGTAACGCACCGGATGCCCCGCGTCCTTGCTGACGAAATAGATCGAGTGTCCCAGCAACTCGCCGTACTCGGCGGGGTCGGGAGCAAAGCGCTCGCCGAATTCCTGCATCCCTTCCGCGCCCATGCGATAGGCCGCCCCGGCCAGGTGGCCCACCACCCCATCGCCGGAGGCGTCGCAGAAGAGCGGCGCGCTCACCTCGTAGCGCGTTTCGTTCTGGCTGCAATAGCCTCGCACCGCAGCGATGCGGTCCGGCCCGGCCTTGACTACCTCGTTCACCGCCGTGTTCAGCAGCAGGGTGATGTTCGGCTCCTCGCAGACCTTTTCCAACAAGATGGTGTCAAAGATGATCGGGTTCCCGTCGGGGTTGCGGTACATGTTCTCCACGAATATCTCGTTGACCACCCCGCCCTCGCGCGCCCAACGGTTGTTGTTGGTCATATGCGCCGTGGCCCCCAGCACCCACAGCCGCACCTCGCTGGAGGCGTTGCCCCCCAACATGGGGCGGTCCTGGATCAGCGCCACCTGGGCGCCCGCCCGCGCCGCGGTGATGGCGCAGCACACCCCCGCCAGCCCGCCGCCCACCACGACCAGGTCGCCGCTCAGCGCCACGCGCGCCGTCTCTCGGTAGCTCGCCTCCGGCTCAGTCCGCACGTTGGCCTCCTGCCTCGCCCGCCGCGAGGACCTCGTCCTCGGTGAACACCTTGAGCACGATCTCGCCCGGCCCGTACCGGTCGCAGTCGTGCACTGCATAGATCGTTCCATTGGGAGCCTGGGCCGCATCGGGGTACGAGACCTTCTCCCGGCCATCTAGCTCCAGCCCGCCGCTCCAACTGGCCCCGTCATTCTCGCTCAAATAGGCGCACAGCCTTCGCCGCCGCTCTGGATCTGGCGTGTTGATCAGCAAGAGCCGCCCGGAATGCAGCCGCCTGATCAAGAAGCGTGAACCGGGGTTCACGATCCCCGTCGGCGAGCCGGCCGCCCAGCTCTCGCCCCGGTCCTCGGAGACGCTCTGCCACAGCGCCCCGCTTCCCGTGCGGATGAGCATCCACAGGCTGCCGTCGCGCCGCTCCACCACCATGTTCTCCAGCGCCCATGGCGGCGCCTCCACCTCCCCGCGCAGCCGCCAGGTCGCCCCCTGGTCCGTCGAGATAACCACCCCTTGCAGCTCGTGCCCGCGGGGAAAGGGCGTCTCCGGCGCGTAGCGGCCCCAGGTCAGCGGCAACAGCCACTCGCCCGTCGTCAGCGCCGTGGGCTTGTTCAGGTGCACGGCGAACGGGGCCCCGACCTCCAGCCGTCGCGGCGCGCTCCAACGCGGACGGGCCGCGCCCGAGTCTTCGGCGACCATCGCCCACACGGTAAACTCGCGCGTCTCCAGATTGGCCTGGTTGTAGATCAGCCAGAGGCGACCAGCCGGGTCGTGCCACAACGCCGGGTCATAGGCCCGCGTCGCGCCGGGCGGGGAGGCCACGACCTCCGGCTCGGACCAGGTGGCACCGTCGTCGCCGCTGGTGGTGACCAGGACCTCGTTATCGGGATGCGGCTCCTTCGGCCCGCCCGAGTAAAACGTGACCCACAGCCGCCCATTGGGGGCGCGCTCGATGCCAGGGATGCCCTGCCATTGGCGGGCGCCCTTTGTGGAAACAACCGTTGTTCTCATGTACTCTGCCATTCCTCTGACGTTCGACCTTCGACGCTGGACTTTCGACTGTCCTCCATCCCCTACCGCAGCGCGAACTCGACCGCCACCACCGCCGTCACCTTGATCTGGCCCGGAGCCAGCGTGTCATCGCCGGTATAGCCGCTTCCCGCCGCGTTCTGGATGACGTTCTGCGTCATGCCCGAGGCATAGGCCGAACCCCACCAGCTGCCATAGCCCGACCACCAGCTCGCCTGCCCCTCGGTGATCTTGAGCGGCTCCCCGATCTCTTGCCCCAGGTCTCCCGCCAGCGCCTCGGCCTTTTCTCGCGCCGCGGTGATGGCCAGCGCCCGCGCCTCGTCGCGGTGCTTGCGCAGCTCGGTGGTGCGGAACTGGATGCCGTGCACATAGTTGGCCCCCGAGGCCAGCACATCGCTGAGCAGCGCCTCGAACTGGCTGATGTCCCGCAGCGTCACCACCACCGTCTTGCGCACGAAATAGCCGAGGAAGCTCTGCTTCTCATAGCTGTCCCGATAGCGCGGCTCGATGCTGATGTGGTCGATCTGCACCAGCTTGGGCTCGATGCCATATCGCTCGGTCAGGTCGAGAACCGCGGCCACGCGCTGATCGTTCTCGGCCTTGGCCTCCTCCAGGTCCATGTTGGAGGTCTCCACGCCCAGCGTCAGGATCACTTCATCCGGCACGACGCGCACCTCCGCCTCGCCGCTGACGCTGATGCTCCGTCCCGAACTCGCCGGCTTGTCCATGTTGACGGTGCAGCCAGCCAGGGCCAGCGCCGCCACCGCCAGGCCCACCCATGCCCACCGCGTCCAGCTCGTTGTGTGTCCCATGTCACCCTCCTATCCAACTCTCGACCCTGCGTCCATTGTCCACCTATAGGCTCGTGGGAGCAACTTGGCGCTCTGCGACCTTTGCGTACACTGTATGGCATCGCAGCCAGGAGGAACCCGCCATGCCGACCAGCCTCAAGACCCTATCCACCCATAGCCCGGCCCTGGATACGTTGCTGGAAAAGCACCGCGCCTTCTGGCGGCGTGACGCCAAGGGCTTTCTGCGCGCCGTGAGCGTGTTTGCGCCCTCGGAGCCCTCCCGGCTGCCCCAGCGCGACGGCCGCGCCATAACCCAGGCCGCGCGCTTGACCCCCGACATGTTCGATGTGGGCTTGCTTATCGACGACGTGCTGGCCTGGGATCCCTCCCAGAACGACCCGCTGCTCGCCGCCAGGCAGCAGGTGCTAGCCTTCCCTGGTGTGGGCGACCTGTTGCCGCTCAGCCGCGCCTTTTTCAAGATCCCCTGGCTGGAGGCGATGCTTGGCTGCCCCATCACCATGACCGAAGGGCAGATTTGGGTCGGCCACTATGAGGGCACAGCCGAGGACGCCATCCGTCGCGGCGTCCATTTCGAGGGCAATCCGTGGTTTCAGCTTTATGTCGAGTTTTTGCATCAGCTTCAGGCTCGCCTGGAGCCCCGCTACCTAGCCTCGGCCAACACGCTGCTCCGCGGCACCTGCGACCTGGTCGCCGCCATCCTGGGGGTGAAGGAAGCCTGCGTCGGCTGGATCGAGCAGCCGCGACTCATGGCCCGCCTCTTGCGCGTCTGCACCGATGCCAACCTGGCTGTGATCGAGGCCGGGCGCAAGGCGCTGCGCCCCTTCCAGGGCGGCTACATGAGCGCTTTTGGCGTCTGGGCGCCCGAATACGTGGTTCGCACCCAGGCTGACCACTCCACCCTGCTCTCGCCGCGCATGTACCGTGAGCAGATCCTCCCCTTCGACCGCGAGGTGATCGCCGCCGCGCCGCACTGCATCTTTCACATCCACAACAACGGCTACCACATCGCCCCAGACCTGGTGCAGGTCCCCGAACTGGACGCCATCGAGGTGGTGGTGGACCCCTATCCCACCGGTGCGCGCAAGGCGTACGAGATCGTGATGATGCAGATGATCCTGCAACACAAGGCGTTGCTGATCGACGGAAACTTTCCCAGCTATGAGGAAGCGGAGTGGGTGCTGGCCCAGTTGGATAGGCGCGGCCTGTACTATAACGTGCAGCTCTCCGCCGAGACGCTGTCTGCTCTACCAGAGGGCGCGCCGCATAGCGAGATGTGGCTACTTGAGGAGTGATCGCGAAACGAGGCGGCGCGGCTAGGCGTGCGCCCGCGCCTCCTCGATGAGCGCCAGCATGTTAGCAATGGGCACGTCGCTCTGGATCGCTTGCGCCGGCGAGGTGATGTACCCGCCGCCACGGCCCATGCGAGAGACCACCTCGCGCACCTCTGCACGCACCTGCGCCGGCGTGCCAAAGGGCAGGGTCTGCTGCGTGCTGATCCCGCCCCAAAAGGTCAGCTTGCCGCCGTACCGCTCCTTGAGCCGATAGATGTCCATGCACTCGGGCTGCACGGGGTTCAGCACGTCCACGCCGATCTCGATCAAGTCGGGCAGGATCGCCTCGATGTTGCCGCAGGAATGCAGCCAGACGTCCTTGCCCTCAGCATGCACCAGATCGTATTCGCGCTGCTCCCCCGGGGCGATCAGGTCGCGCCACGCGTTGGGTGACATGAGCAGGCCATGTTGCGAGCCCCAGTCGCTGCCCAGCAGGATGCCATCGATGCCCTCGTAACCCAGCAGGTTCTCCAGCATGACCATGTTCTTGTCGATGATCTTGTTCAGCATCCGCCGCGCAAAGTCCTTGTGCCCGCCAATGTCGCCCAGGAAATTCTCGATCCCGCGCGCGCTGTTGGCCTTCTCAAAGTGGCTGCCATAGATCATCACCAGCACGTAGCAACTGGTCTCTTCTTTCAGGCGAATCAGCTCTTCCTGATAGGCCGTATAGCTGCCGTGGCCACGCGTCTTAGGCAAGACCACCGGGTCATCAAAGTCCCGGTAACTGGCGGGGATATCGTGCCAGCCCCACCAAGGCGCCGAGATCGCGTGCACATGGTTGCCCATCGCCACGGACAAGTCGGCCCCGGGAAAGTGCGGGGCGACGATCTCTTGGGCGTCGCGCGTCAGGTTGATAAAGTAGGGCACATGGCCGATCTCCTGGTGCGCGATCGCCGCCTGGACCACCTGCCTGCGTGTCAACACGATGTAGCTGCCTCCCGTTGTCTGGTCGCCCTGCCGATCAGCGCTTGCACAGCTCTTCATAGACCTGCTGGTAATACAGCACCGCGTCCACCGGCGTGTTCGGGGGGATGTGGTTCCCCACGGCCAGGAAATAGCCGGGGCAGCGCTTCCCGATCGACATACACCGCTCTACCTCGGCGCGGATGGCGGCCTTGTCGCCGCCTAGCAGGATGCGGGTATCGGCATTGCCGATGAAAAAGTGCGTGCGTCCATATCTCTCGGCGATATACCCCATGTCGGTGGTCGGCTCCATCACGAACCCGCTGATCCCGCAGGCGGCGATATCGTCGATGAACATCGTATAGTTGCCATCCGAGGTGAAGGCGATCTTTTTGCCGGACTCGACCAGCGGCGCAAAGAGCTTCTTATAGTTGGGAAAGATGTACTCCCGATACCACTTGGGCGAGATGAAGGGCCCCGCGCTCCAGACGATGTCGTCGTGCACCATGACCATGGGCAGGTCCGCCGCGCCCAGGGCGTCATAGTACTGCTGTATCCACCGCGCATAGCGGTTCGCCACCTCGCCAAAGGCGACGGGATCGGTCCCCGCCGCCAGCAGCAACAGGTCCCACCCAAAGAGGCCGATCATCCCCGAGATCATGGTGATATAGACGCCGGTCATGTTGACCTGATTGGGGTTGTTCCGCGCATTGCGGGCATAGGCCTCCTCGAAGCGCGCCTTGAGCTCGCCCAAATCCTTCTGCCCCAGCGACTCCCAGGGATCGAAGCGCAGCACGTCCTCGGGCGTCTGAAAGTGGGGGCTGGCCCTGGGTATCCGCCAGTCCACCCCACCCGCCGCATAGACCGCATGGCCCATATCCGTATAGTACTCGCCCAGTTCCCCGTGGCTGATCAGCGTGGACCAGGCAAAGTCGAAATCCCAGGCCCGCTCGAGCGCCCGCCCGGCCCGCTGCTTTTTCACCTGCGAGCTCTCCGGGCCTGCTTTGATCCCCGTTACGGCCTCGATGACCCCCCAGTGCGTGGTCACCGAGTACTCGGTGTGCGGCACCCTCGCCGGCATTTCCAGGTTGATCGCGGCCCATCCATCTTGATAGGACATGTGAGTGAGTACCTCCTGTGGCTAGTTCACTGCGGACCAGGGGTGCGCAGCACCTCTTCCATGGCGATCTCGGCCCATTCCCAGAGGCGTTTCGGCTGGTAGCGCACCGTGGAGATGTCCTTCATGATCACCTCGACGTTGCACCCGCGTGACTTGTCCAGCGCCTCGCGCAGCATCTTGCGCGCCAGGCCGGGACGCCAATCGTCCTCGGCCAGCAACGCCGGCGTGGGCTTGTAGGAGAACACATAATCGCGCCCGATCTCGCGCGCGCCGCGGGCCACGTCCACCCAGGGGCTCATGGAGACCTTGCGCAGGTTGGGGATGCGCCTAAGGATGCCCATCTTGATGTCCAGCGGCTCGCAGCAGCCATAGTAGGTCAGGCCCCAGCGCTCCAGCCAGCGCATCTCGTGCCGCAGGGCGAACTCCCAGTGCTGCTCCGGCGACACTCCCGAGAAGATCTGGGCCGTGGCGCAGCCCCAGAGGTTGTGCGGCAGGGGGTGGGCGGCGTCATAGGGCGAGCCGGGCAGCTCGCGGGTATAGCCGTAGGCTCCGGAACCGATGCGCGTATTGTCGTCGTTGCGCGTGAGCAAGTTGAGCGACACCCACTGCTCCAGCTCGGCCATGTAGGCGTCCACCAGCCGCGCCATGATGGCGTTGACCATCTCGGGACGCAGCACCAGGTCCATCATCGCCTCGGTCACGCCCCACCAGCGGATCAGCTCATCCCAGGGGGCGAACCAGCGCCCCTTGATTCCCACCTTGCGCACCGGCATAATGTCGCCAAAGAGCTCGACCATGGCCTGGTAGCGCTCCTCGGTCGCGGCCACCTCGTGGGTCACCACCGGCGTCTTGATCTTGACGATATCCTCCGGCTCGACGATTTGGCGGTGAAAGTGTCTGGAGACGACGCTGCTGGTCGGGTCCGTGCGGGCGATATCCACATCTTCGGTGAGGCCCAGCCCGGTGCTGCGAATCTGCAGGGGACACGAAAGGTAGCCGTCCACCACCATGTCGCACGGAAAGTGACGCCATTGGTAGAGCAGTCGCCGCAGGCCCTGCTCCAGCTCGCGCGCCCAGGGGTCGGCGCAGCGCAAGGTCAGCTCGTCATCGGCGCTCATCTCGTTCCAGCAGACCTCGTTGATCCAGACCAGCGGGCGGACCGGCTCCAGGTCGTTGAGCCGGCGCCATAGCTCCGCCTTCTCCCGGTGCACTGGCAGCCCCGCGATTCCGGCCTGCTGCTCGGCCAGGCGACATAGGATGTCTCGGTCCTCTTGTGGGATCCTCATGCTCCGCCCTCACCTCCCGCGACTTGGCCGCAGTATAGCCGGATCGCCCCAGAAGCAAAAACGGGCGCCGCGATGATCGCAGCGCCCGTTCAGCTCGCGGCCTGGCCGCTAGCGTCCGTTGCCCTCAGCCTCCTCGGCGACCACATAATCCTCTTCGTCTTCGATGGCCTTGATCTGGCGGCGCAGCCAAGAGACGGCCACCGGCTCGTAGCGCCGGCACAGCAGCACCGAGCAGGGAGCCTGCTCCGCCACCCAGTCATCCACGGAGCCAAAGAGTCGCGTGCTCAAGGACCACTCCTCGGAGGCGCCCAGTACAACCAGGTCATACGGCTCGCTGCGCGCCTCGGCCAGAATGCCCTCGGGCAACGACGCGCTCTCGCGCACACGCAGCGACACCCATGGCGGAACTTGTCCCAGAACCTCCTCGATCACCTCCGTCAGCAAGGCGGTCTTGTCCTCTAGCTCTTCCTGCAGTTCATCCTGGTCTGCCCGCGCGGACGGGCGCACAAGCCGCAGCGCGGTCACCTGGGCTCCCTTGGCCAGCGCGATCTCATAGGCGAGGCGCACCGCCAGGCGCGCATGCGTCGAGCCACCGATGGGGACGAGGATCTGCCGGACATCGTTCAGGCCGCGATCCAGCAGGACTGCCACGTTCGTGGGCGCCCTCTGCAGCACGGCTTTCACCGGGTTTTCCGCCAAGGCTTCCCCCTTGAGGGGGCCTGGCCACCCCGCGAGCAGCAGCTTGACATTGTTGCGATTGCGCAGCTCCGCTAGTATTCCCTCGGCGATGGTGCGGGCGCTGCGCAGCTTGGTGTAGACGGCCAGGTTGTTCTGCAGGGCATAGGTGGATACCTCGGCCAACAGGGCCTTCTGCTGGTCCTTGGCTTGTCGAACGACCTGCGGCCCTCGCCTCCTCGATGATGGCGCCTTGTACACCGAAAGGACGCACGCATAGGTATCCTCGCTGGCCTCGGCAAAAATCGCCGCCAGGCGCACCAGCGCCTGAGCCGTCTGGGGATGAGCCGCGGCGATGAGCAGCCGGTCCCTGGCCGGCTCGGCGCTCTTGAGCACCGAGGCAGTCCAGGTCGAGACCTTTGGGCCCAGGATGCGCAGCAACGTAAGGAGGACGAGCAACACGGCCCCGAAAAGGATCGCGCGCCAGTCCGCAAAGGCGATGATCAGCACGCAGGCGACCCCTGCCGCGTACACGGTCCATGGGTAGAAGGGCACCTTGAACGGCCGCTTCAGGTCGGGGTGCAACTTCCTCAGGCGGATGAGCGACAGGCTGCCCCAGAACAGCACGAACAGATACCCAGAGCTCGAGATATAGCTCAGCAGGTCGACCAGGCCGATGAGAGCGACCAGTGCGCTGACTGCGCCGACGACGATTACGGCCACGTAGGGCGTGCGAAACCGGCTGAGCCTGGAGAACGCGCGCGGCCAGACCCGGTCGCGCCCCAGCGTGAACGCCTCGCGAGTGGCGCTGAGCATGGCCGAGTTGATCGTCGTGATAGTCGCGATGATGCCCAGCACGGCCATGATCGCCACACCTATTCCTGGGGCAAAACGTGCGGCAGCGTCGGTCAGCGCCGTCTCCGAGCCAGCCAGCTCTTGCCAGGGAACGGTCCCCTGGGTCACCAGGGAGACGGTCATATAGATCACGGTTACCAGCGTCAAGCTCGTCAGGATGCCCACGGGGATTGCCCGGTCGGGGTTCTTGATCTCTTCGGCGTCATCGACGATCACCTCGAACCCCACATAGGCGTTGTAGAGGAGCGCCACGGTGGCGAGCATGGCGGCAAGATTGCGCCAGAGGCCGTCAAAGACGAAGAACCTGCCCTCGGGGATGAAGACGTCCCAGGCAAAGCCATGGGGGCTCGCGAAGCCAGCGATGATATACCAGCCAAAGCCCACCAGCAGCAAGCCGCCCAGGATGATCTGCGCGTTTCCGACCTTGGTCACGCCGAGGATGTTCAACACGGTGAAAACCAGGATGATCGCGATGGCGGTGGGGACAATGGGCAATCCTGGAAGAAAGACCCGCAAGGAGTAGGCAAAGCCAACTCCGGAGAGCGCCGCGTAAAAGGTGCTGGAGAGGCAGTCCATGGACCCCGTGAGGTAGTGGAGCAAGCCGGTGCCATAGGCCTCCCGCACGTAGCTCATGGCCCCGCCCGCTTCTGGGAACGCGGTCCCCAGCTCGCAATAGTTGATGGCCACGGCGTAGCTGAGCACGCCGCCAATAAGCAGCGCCAGGATGGCGGCCGGCCCGGCCATGCCCGCGGCATGGCCCGTGAGCACAAAGATCTCCGCAGCGATGGTGCCCGCCGCGCCCAACATAATCACTTGAGGCAGGCCCAACTGCCTCCTCAACCTGCGGCCACTCATCCAGAGTTCCTCCACTCTCTTGCGCGTGCCGTCCGCAAAGCCGCCAGGCGGCCCGCCTGCACTTCGCCGCCCCGACCAGCCGGACACGCAAAAGGCTCCAAGGCCTCGGCCTGGAGCCAGCAGACACGCCTATGCATCCGCTTCTCTCACCGCCGACGGAGTTAGCTGACGGGTTAGGGCTGAAAGCTGCCCCTCTCGCGCTAGCGAGATGCACCCCAATGGTGGTTCCTCCGCTCCCCGGCGCCTTGTCGGCTGCCCGGGATTAGGCACGCAGACTGTTTCCAGCGATTAACGATACACCCGAACGCCCTAGCCGTCAAATGCCTCGGCCACCTGCTCACTGCAAGAACTTGAGCTTCAGGGCCTCGATCTCGCCGTCGCCGATGGGCACGAGTTTGCCCAGGGGCAGGATGTCCAGCACCGACTTGGCGCTGAACTCGGCCACCTCCAGCCGGTCAAAGGCTTGCAGAACGTCGCCTCCGACAGACAGCACGCAGTCGTTCTGCACAAACATCACCGGCGTCTCGCCGGAGAGGGCCGCGGCGATCCTGCCCGGATCGCGATATTGCGCCCCATAGGAGATCAAGGGGATATCGCGCAGCAGAATATAGCTCTCCGGTATAGTCCTCGTATCGAAGGGCTGCCCGGCGATGGCAAAGGCCATCACATGGGGCGGCTGGGCGATGAGGATCGCCCCGATCTCCGGGTGCGCCTCATAGATCGCCTGATGCAAGCGCGCCGAGCGGCTGGGGTGCTTTCCACGCTCCCTTCTGCCCTCCCGGATCAGCACCAGATCCTCGATCTCCATGGAGCGCCGATCTTGGCCGGTCGGCGTGATGATAAAGCTATCCGCATCCACCCGGGCAGAGGCCACTCCCTCGGTGCTGATCATCAGATACCGATCGCAGGCCCGGTGCACGATCTCGACGATCCGGCCCCGAACCTCCCGCTCCGGACTCGTGTGCTCTGCCGGGTCAAACTCGGGCAGAAGGCTCTCCCGCCCATCGAAATAGGCGATCTGCTCCTCGCTCAGGCGATGGACAGGGCCCAGACCCCGCGCCTGCAGCAACGTGCGGGCACAGAAATCCAGTGTCTCCAGCCGCTGAAAGGCAGCCCGGAGGTCCTCGCCGCCCGCGGCGATGCCGTGGTTCTCCAACAAGACCGTCTCATAGCCCTGCGCAAAGGTCTCCGCGATCACCTCTCCGAGCGCCTCGCTGCCGGGCAACGCGTAAGGCGCATAGCCCACCGCCCCGCATATCCGCCGGGCCTGCGGGATGATGTCGGTCACCGGCGTCTCTCGCATGATGCTGAACGACACCAGCGCCGGGGGGTGCGCGTGCACGATGGCGCGGAGGTCGGGCCGCCGCGCATAGATGGCGCGATGGAAGGGGTACTCGGAGGAGGGGCGGTGCGGCCCGACGATGCGGCCATCCGCCTGCACGCACATGATGTCCTTGGGCGTGAGCGCGCCTTTGTCCACCCCCGCCGGCGTGATCCAGATGTCGTCGTTGGTGTCCCGAATGGACAGGTTCCCCCCGGAGAGGGTGGTCATGTTGTTACGATAGATGCGCTCCATGATGGCGACCAATTGGTCGCGCGGGTGCAGCAGGTGGAATCTCATCGTCGCCTCCGGCTCGCAAGCCAGGTCAACCAGCGCGGCGCACGGCCTCCACGAGATCCGCCAGGGTCAAGCATTCGGCCTCGGCATAGCGCGCCACCATCTCGCCGAGATGGGCGCGCTGCGGTCCCAGCGCCGCCTGCAACGCGACCAGGGCCCCGTCGCCTTTCTCGGCAAAGCGCTCGAGCTCCGGCAGGGGTATCCGCTGCCCGAGCAAGGCCAGCGCATCGGCGCCGCGCAGTGAGCGATCCAGGCGCGAGAGGAGCGGCAGACCGGCGCGATGGTCGTGCGCCGCGATGGCCCGCAGCCCCTCGGGCGGCAGGCTCTCGCCCAGCATCTCGGCGGCCACGAGGCCATGCCGCGAGAGGTCCGCGGACGTGGCAGGGAGGTCGATGTCGTGGAGGATGCCCACGGTCTCCCACAGCTCGCCGTCCTCGCCGAATCGCCGCGCGAGCTCGCGCATGATCCGCCCCACCAAGAGCGAATGCTCCGCCTTGGGGGACTCGCCCAGCTCCCGCCGCATGACTGCCACGGCCTCCGCCACGCTCAGCATTCCCCCTCCGCCCTAACCCAGTGCTTTGACCCACGCCTCGAAGAGCGAAGGCCAACCGGCAACGGCGCCGCCCTTCACGCCCAGGCCAAAACCATGCCCGCCGCGCTCAAAGAGATGCATCTCGACCGGAACCTTGGCGGCGCGCAGGCCCTGGAAGAAGGACACGCTCCCCTCCACCGGCAGGTGGTCATCGCACGCCTGCACGATAAAGGCCGGCGGCGTCTGCGCCGAGATGGCCATGAGGTGCTTCTCGCGAATCCCCGGGTAGACGGGCAGCAGGAAATCGGGGCGAGAGCTGAAGCGTTCCACCGCGTCAGCGGCATCAGCTCGCCCCTCGGCCCAGTTCGTGCCGAGGCTGGCCACCAGGTGCCCACCGGCCGAGAACCCCATCGCGCCGATCCTCTTTGGATCCAGGCCCCAAGCCTGCGCGCGGCTGCGCGCGATCTGCATGGCGCGGCGCGCATCGGCCTCGCCGGCGGCGATCGCGTTCACACGGTCATCGGGGCTGCCGGTGCGGTACTTGACCACAAAGGCCGCCACGCCCAGCCCGTTCAGCCAGCGCGCCACATCCCAGCCCTCCTTGTCGATGGCAAGGTGCTGGAAAGCGCCGCCGGGGAAAACCACAATGGCCATGCCGGTCGCCTGATCCTGCGGCGGCAGGAAGGCTTGCATGGTGGGGCGCGTCACCCCCTTGATCGCTCGATTGCGCTGGTGGCCGGGGCCCTCGAGCTCTCGCACCAGCACCTGCTCTTCCGCGGCGCAGTTCCAGCCGGGAACCTCGCCGGGCCACAGAGGCTCGGCAACCTGAAGCATTGGATCCGTGCTGTCCCAGGCGAACGGGCTGGGTCGCGCGGGTAGATTGGTGGCCATGGCATCTCCTCGGGCTAGGTTGTCTCGCCGGCCTGACCCATGGGGGCCAAGCTGGCTCGCGAGCTGCATCATATCCCGGGAGCGGCGCAGCGACAAATGGCAGAGGCGGGGCCTGGCACGCAGAACCCCGCCTCTGAGCGTCACTTGGTCCGTCTTTGGCTAGCCGAGCGCCCTCAGGTCCGCGTCGATGGCCGCGAGCTTTTCCCTGGTCAGCCCCGCTGCCGCCGCTTCTGGATAGTACGAGACGGACTTGAGCGTCTCATAGTACACGTCATAGATGTTCGGATGCCTGGACGCGCCAGGGATGTGCTTCTCCACCACCGCCTTGGCTCGCTCATCGGCGAGCAAGTCCTTGATCGTCGAGTTCATCGAGAACGCCATCTCTCTCCTCTCTTTCCTTGATAGTTGTGATGCTGGTCACTCGTATCTGGTCCGACACCGGCTGTTTCGTGCGCCGGCGCTGCCCTAACCCAGAGCGCCCTGCAGCGCCATCAGGGCCCGGATATCTCCCGCGATCTTGATCTTGCCGGTCATGTAGGCCACCATCGGGTTCAGCTCGCCCCGGAGGAGCTTCATGGCGTCCTCCGCCTGCATGGTGACCGTCGCCGTCGCCTCTCCAGCCCCGGGGCCGGCCTCTGCGCGGCAAGCGCCGCTCTCAAAGACGAAGCGATACAGCCGCCCCTCGCCCAGGTCGAACTTGAGCACGGCGTTGAGGCCGGGGTTCTTGCCGTTCAGCTTGGCCGCCAACGCCAGAAAGGCCTCGGGCACCACGGGTTGAGGCGGAGCAGGCGGCTCCGGCGCGCGCTGCGGCGCCACGCCTTGCTGAGCAGCCGTCACGCCAGTGGGCTGAGCCCAGCGCTCGCGCAAAAAGTGCGCGGCCATCTTGGGGCGGCGGTCCCGCGTGAAAACGCCCTTTCGGTTCATCCCTCCGGCGCGCATCGGGCTCTGCCCGACCTTAAAGTCGGCGAAATTCCAGACGTGCAGCCCCGCCACATAGGGCCGCGCCGCCGCCACATCCAGATAGCGTCGCAGCATCTCCACCTGGTACTCCTCGCTCCAGACCTCCGGCGGGTCAGCATGCACGCCAGCGAGCGAGTCGGCGCCGAATTCGCTGATCACGATGGGCTTGCCCAACTGCTGGTGCAGCCCATCCAGCTCTTGCGCCAGCATCCGGGCCCCCTCATCGAGCTGCCCGGCCTGGACGTACCAGCCCCAGTAGCGGTTGATGAACACCACATCCGCCAGCGCCATCCACTCCACCGGGCACCCCATCACCGCCGCCGATGTGGCTGGCCGGGTGGGATCCAGATCGCGCACCACGCTGTAAAGCTCGCGGAAGAAGGCGAGGGCCGAGGCGTCCGCCGCGTTGGGCTCGTTCCGCCCGCCGTCGCCGCCCATCATCCGCCGCATCGCGTTGGGAGGCATCGGCTCGTTGGCCACGCTCCACATGATCACGCTGGGATGGTTCTTGTCGCGCGCCACCAGCTCGCGCAGTTGCCGCTTGCACAGCCCCAAGCGCGTCTGGATATTCTCCTCGCCGTCCTCGAAGAACAGCCCCACCGCCGGGATCTCGTCCACCACCAGGGTGCCCTCGCGATCGGCGATGTCCATGGCCTCATCCGAGTAGGGATAATGGGAGGTCCGGTACGAGTTGGCGCCGATCCACTTGAAGAGCGCGGCGTCCTTGATGATCAGGGGCATGTTCAGGCCGCGGCCGTGCACCGGGAAATCCTCGTGCTTGCCAAAGCCCTTCAGCATAATCGGCTTGCCATTGAGCAGCAGTCGATCGCCTTGCACGCTGATGGTCCGGATGCCCACGGGCAGCCGATAGCGATCGATGACCTCCCCCGCGTCAAGCGTCACCTCCAGATCGTAGAGGAAGGGGTTGTCCGGGGACCAGAGGCGCGCCTTGGGCACGCGGATCGCCGCCTCCGCGACGCTCCCTTGGAAGGACAGAGGCGCGTCGGCCTCGAAACCCTGCCCCCGCACCCTCACACGTCCGGCGCCGCCCTCGCCACGTTGGATGACCTCGACGTCCACGATGCCATCCTCGCCGACCAGCACCGTGTTCACGGTGACGTCCTCGATGCGCCTAGGGGGGACCGCGAAAAGGATCACGGGGCGATGCAAGCCCCCGTAGGGGAAAAAGTCGAAATTGGTGCTGGGGAACCCGCTCATAAAGCCACCGAAACCGCCGCGGGCCACGTTGCCTGGCGGCACCCGCGTCGGCTTGAGCTCGTTCTCCACACCGATGGCGATGAGGTTTTCTGCACCCCACCTGACCTGCGGGGTGATCTCCAGGTCGAAGGGCAAGTGCCCGCCCTCGTGCGAGCCCACTATCTCCCCGTTGATCCACACCTTGGCAGCATAGTTGGCGGAGCCAACGCGCACGAACAGCTCCTGGCCATTCCATCCACTGGGCACATAGAACGCGCGCGCATACCAGGCCAACCCCATATAGTCGCGCGTGTCCTGGAACTGCTCGTTCCAACTCCCCGGCACCGCGATCTGGCGCGGAGCGCTCAGCCCGTGCTGCCAGCCCTCCGCCTCGCCGACCTGCCCGGGATCGAGCTGGAACCCCCAGAAACCCGACAGGTCCAGCAAGTTGCGAATATCGTTCTGCTGCGGGTAGAGCATCGGTACCTCCTTGTTCCCATGCCGGATGGCCCCTATTATCCGCAGCCAGGCCGATCTGTCAAGTCCTGCCGGGGCGGCAACTTGACGATCGGGCGATTGCGTGCTTAACTGGCCTGGCAGCCGCGCGGACGCCTTCGCCACGGCAGCTTCGGCATCAGGATGGGAGGTCCAGATGACCCTATCGCCCTGCCCAGAGCGAACAGTTCAGGCCAACGGAATCGAGATCTGCTACGAGGCCTTCGGCAGCCCCAGCGACCCGCCTTTACTGCTGATCATGGGCCTCGGCGGACAGATGATCTCCTGGGACGATGGTTTCTGCCAGGCGCTCGCCGACCAAGGCCTCTATGTCATCCGCTTTGATAACCGCGACGCGGGCCGCTCCACCCGCTTTGACCAGGCGCCCTCGCCCAGCACCACCGACATGATACGCGCGACCCTGTTCAGAAGCCCCCTCCACGCGCCCTACACGCTGCGCGACATGGCCGACGATGCCGCCGGGCTTCTCTCGGCGCTGGGCATCGAGTCAGCTCACCTCGCGGGGATCTCCATGGGCGGCATGATCGCCCAGACGGTGGCGATCCATCACCCCGACAAGGTTCGCTCGCTGATCTCCATGATGTCCAGTGTGGGCGACCCGGAGCGGGGGCTGTTGGTGCGACCCAAGATCCTGCTGGCTTTGCTACAGGCGGGCCCTCGAGACCGTGAGGCGCAGCAGGAGCGGGCTGTCGAGATCATGCGGATGATCAGCGGGCCCGGATTTCCCATCGATGAGGAGCGCGTCCGGGCTGGCGCCGCTCGCTCCTTCGAGCGAGGCGCCCCGCCCAGCGGCACGGCGCGCCAGTTGGCCGCCATCGTGGCCTCGGGGAGCCGCCGCCAGGCGCTTGGCGGCATCACCGCGCCGACTTTGGTCATCCACGGCGAGGCCGACCCCCTCCTCTCCGTCGAGGGTGGCATCGCCACGGCCAAGGCCATCCCTGGCGCCAAGTTGCTGATTATCCCCGGCATGGGCCACGGCATCCCGCACGCCGCCGCGCCACAGATCGTTGATGCCATCATCGAACACATCACCGCTGCCGAGAAAGGAATCGTCCATGGCTGATCGCGTCGATCGCTCCTTGGCCAACCTGCTGGAGGCCCCGCGGGATAGCGAGGATCACGCCCTTGCGGCGCGCTACGCGCCGGTCATCCGCTTCAACGACCGCGAGCCCTTCTTGCCCTTGGCCGCGGGCTATACCATCTTTCGCGAAACGGGCGACTCGCCCTCTTTTCGCCAAGGCCGCCACATCGCGCTGGTCGCGCCGGGGCAGCCGCCAGCCGCTCTGGCCATCGAGTATGCCATCTGGTGGGACTGGGATATCGGTCATCTCTACGAGCTGGAACACGCCTGGGTCTACGTGGATGAGCGAGGCCAGGTGGTCCGCTGCGAGGCGAGCTGGCACGGCGGCCACCACGACATGCGCTGGCAGGGCCGCATCGAGCTGGAGGGCGACCACCCCGTGCTCTATAGCGAGCCGGGCAAGCACGCCTTTGCGCCGATCACCGACTGGTTCGCCGAGCGCCGCGCCAAGCTTCCGCGTTCGGAGACCAGCGAACTGGCTGGGATGAGCGGGGTGCTCATGGCCACTTACTTGGAGGGTCACGTCCACCCCGCGCCGCTGCACACCACCCTGGTGCGCACCTTCCTCCAGCAGCACGCCTTCGAGCCCGCCCCCTCCTTCGGCAAGCGTTTTGCGATCACCGCCGACATGCTGGTCCCCTGGCCAGCGCTGGAGGCCTGGATGCCCCAGCGAATCAATCACTGGCTGGAGCGCCTCGAGCGCGAGATCCCCAGGGTGGACTACCGCTTCTTGCGCATCGGCCACCGCGGCGCCCGAGCCCACGCGCCCGATAACACCATCGCCGGATTCCGCAAGGCGGTGGGGCTAGGCGCGGATATGGTCGAGATCGATGTGCAGCGCACGGCCGACGGCGAGATCGTCGTCGTGCACGACGGCAGCCTGTCCGATGCGGCGGGGCGGCACTGGCCCATTGGCAAGAGCACTCTCGCCCAGCTCAGAGCCATCGACCTGGGCGGCGGCGAGCGGATCCCCACCCTCTCGGAGGCGCTGCTCCATTGCCGCGACGCCGGGCTGGGTGTCTACATCGAGATCAAGGATGGCGGCGCCGTCCGCGGCGTGGTGGATTTCCTCGTCGAGCACGAACTGGAACAGCACTTCTGGGTCGGCTCTTTCCGCCCAGACTGGCTGGCCGAGGCCAAGGCTGTCGCGCCACAGGTCGTAACCTCCATCCTCTTTGGCTCCGCCGAGCTGGATCCCGTCAAGCTGGCCCAGTCCATCGGCGCCGACTATGTGCATCCTTGCTGGGGCGGCCGTCCCAACTCGAGCCAACTGGTGACGCCCCAATGGATGGCCCGGGTGCGCGAGGCCGGGCTGGGCGTGGTCATCTGGAACGAGGAGCGCCCATCCGAGATCGCCGCGCTGCGGCAGATCGGCGTGGATGGGGTCTGCAGCGACGCTCCCGAACTGCTCAGATAGGAGTCGATATGCCCGACCGGCCCAACATCCTGCTTATCCTGGCCGACCAGCTCTACTCCGGCGCCCTGAGCGCCGTCGGCAACCCCTGGGTCAGCACCCCACACCTGGATTCCTTGGCCCTGGGCGGCGCGCGCTTCTGCCGCGCCTACTGCACCGCGCCGGTGTGCGGCCCCGCCCGCGCCAGCCTCCTCACCGGGCGCATGCCCCACGCCCTCGGGGTGGACTATAACCACGATCCCCTCAGCCCCGCTGTTCCAGACCTGGGCCACCTCATCCGCCGCGCGGGCTATGATACGGCCTATGTGGGCAAGTGGGGGCTCAAGACCCAGCCGGGCTCGCCGGGGTTCGACTTTCCGCCGCTTCCCGCCGGGACGCGCCTGCGCTTGGGGCTGGAGAGCGACGACGCCATCGCCGACACAGCGGCGGCCTATATCCGCGAGCCAAGGGAACGCCCCTTCCTACTGGCCGTGGGCCTCACCAACCCCCATGATATCTGCTACTGGGTGATGAACGAGGATCTGGGCATCCCCACCGAGGGCGCGCTGCCGCCCTTGCCGCCCAATTTCGGCATCCTGGCCGACGAGCCGGAATTCGTCCAGCGCTGTCGGGCGCGGCTTCATTACGGCCAGGAGGTCTCGTATACCCTCAAGTGGGATGAGGCGCGCTGGCGCAGGTATCTCTATACCTATTACCGCCTGGTGGAGCGCGTCGATGCCAGCATCGGGCGCATCTTGGACGCGCTGCGAGAGGCTGGGCACGAAGAGGACACCCTCGTGGTCCTCACCAGCGACCATGGCGAGGGCGTCGCCGCCCACCATTGGGTGGTCAAGCTGGTGTTCTACGAGGAGCCGGCGGTGATCCCCTTGCTGCTGCGCTGGCCGAGGGTGATCCCCGCTGGCTGGACGGACAGCCAGCGCCTGGTCTCCGGTCTGGATCTTCTGCCTACGCTCTGCGCAGTGGCCGGAGCGACGCCGCCTGAGGGGATCGAGGGTCGCAGTCTGCTCTCGCTTCTGTCAAGTTCAGATCAGACCATTCACGATTATGTCATTTCCGAGCTGCAGCCTGACCCCGAGCACCGGGACTTGGGCGGACGCATGTTGGTGACGCCCCGCTGCAAGTATTGCGCCTTCTCCGAGGGCGCTCGACCTGAGCTGCTCTTCGATCTGGCCGCCGACCCTGGTGAGACGCACAACCTGGCTACCGACCCCGATCACGCCACGGCTCTTTTGGAGCACCGCCGCCTGCTGCGCGAGTGGATGAGCGCCCACGGCGATCCGCTGGCCCTGCCCACCCTCCAACAAGGATAGCGACATGCCCGAGCTGCCCGACCTCGAAGTGCTCCGCGAGCGCCTGGCCCCCCGCCTGGTGGGCCAGATCATCGCCGGCGTCCGCGTGCGCCGCCCCCTGATCGTGCGCAATCTCCTAGGCGGCGAGCTGTACGACCGGCTGTCCAACCAGGTGTTCGCGGAGGTGGCTCGTCGGGGCAAGTTCTTGCTCTTGCGGCTCAATGGCGGGCTCACCCTCGTGGTGAACCCCATGCTCGCCGGGCGGCTTCGCTACGGGCCGCCCCTGCCCCGCGATCGCGCCCGCGACGCCCTGATTCTGTCCCTGGGCAATGGCCAGGAGCTGCGTTACCACGACGCCAAAGACATGGGCAAGGTCTACCTGACGAAGGACCTCGAGCAGGTGCCCACCTACGCGGGCCTGGGGCCCGAAGCCGACGACCCGGCCGTCACTCTGGATATCTTTGCCGAGCGGCTGCGCAGGCATCCCGGCGAGATCAAGACCGCGCTGCTCAGCCAGCGCTTCCTCGCCGGCATCGGCAACGCCTATGCGGACGAGATCCTCTGGCGAACCGGGCTCTATCCCTTTCGCCGGGTCAACAGCTTGAGCGCCGCTGAGGTCGCCGCGCTGTTCACCGCCATGCGGGAGGCCTTGGCGGAGGCCATCTCGATCCTGCGAGAGCGAGTGGGCGAGGAGACCGATGTGGAGGTTCGCGACTTTATGTCGGTGCATGGCAAGGCCGGCCAGCCGTGCCCCCGCTGCGGCAGCCCCATCAGCGAGGTCACCCGGGAGCGCCGCGCGACGCATTTCTGCCGGACCTGCCAGCCGGGGCTGCTCGTGGGCAGGGGTTAGGACACATCGTCTCTCGCGGTGAGCCAGAGCGGGCGCCGCGCCTTCTCACTCCTATACCAGATGTCACATTTCGAGATCACGATACCGTGGAGGATCACCATGCGCATTGGAATCATGGCCCGCACCTTTGTCCGTCCCACCCTGCAGGAGAACCTGGATGCCGTCCAGGCCCACAGTATTCGCTGTGTGCAGTACGGCTTTAGCTGCGCGGGGCTCCCCGAGATGCCCGAGCGGATCGATCCGGCGCTCTGCGACCTCATTCGGCGCGAGATGGAGGCGCGAGGCATCACCATGTCCGCCATCTCGGGAACCTTCAACATGATCCACCCCGACCTGGGGGTCCGGCAGGATGGGCTGCGGCGGCTCGAGGCGCTCGCCGCCGCTTGCGGGCGCCTCGGGACGTCCGTTATCACCCTCTGCACCGGCACGCGCAACCTCGAAAGCATGTGGCGGCGTCACCCCGACAACGATTCTGCGGAGGCTTGGCGGGATATGCTCGCCTCCATGGCCCGGGCGCTGCGCAGCGCCGAGGACCACGGCGTCACCCTCGCCTTCGAGCCAGAGGTGTCCAACGTGGTCGATTCGGCGCACAAGGCCCGCCGGCTGCTCGATGAGATGCGCTCGCCTTACCTCAAGGTGGTGATGGACGCGGCCAACATCTTTCACGCGGGGGAGCTGGTGCGGATGCGCGAGATCGTGGATGAGGCGTTCGACCTGCTCGGCGGCGACGTGGCCCTAGCCCACGCCAAGGACCTCGACCGCGACGGTGAGGCAGGGCATATCGCCGCGGGCAAGGGGCGGCTCGACTATGATCAGTATCTCTCCAGGCTCGCCGCCCTGCCTGGCGACCTGTCGCTGATCCTGCACGGGCTAGCCGAGAGCGAGGTAGACGGCTGCGTTGCCTTCCTGGCGGCCAGCCCGCATCTCTCCCGAGCGGACACGCCAGTCTGAGCCCAACGCGCCGGGAGCTCTACACCATCTCGAGCATGTATCGCCCCAGCTCGTACGTCCGGCGCACCGCGCCGTCCCGCAGCGGATCGGGCAGCGGTCGGATCGCGGAGGCGACCTCGAAGGTAAAGTCACCTCCATAGTGGATCGCCCGCAAGGCCTCCAGCACGACCGGCCACTGGATGGTGCCCGTGTACGGCAGCAAGTGCTGGTCGGATCGGCCATCGTTGTCCTGGATGTGCACGGCCTTCAGCCGATCCCCCAGCGCGCGGATCGCTGCGCCCTGGTCCAGGCGCTGTATATGCGCGTGCCCGGTGTCCCAGCAGATTCCTACCCGAGACGAGCGAAAGCCATCCACCAAGTCGATCAGCTCGGCGGTGCCGGCGCAGTAGAGCCGGCGCATCCCGCGGCTTTCGGCGTAACCCTCGTTGATGTTCTCCAGCGCCAGGCCCACCCCGGCGCGATCCGCCGTCGGCAACAGCGCGCCGAACCAATCCAGGTTGCGCTGCTTGAGCCCGGCCAGGTGCGCGGCGTCCCAGGCGCCGGGATAGCTCTCGGGCTCAAAGACCACCCAGGGCGCGCCGATGATCCCCGCCCCCTCAATGGAGCGGTGGCTCATCTCCGTGAGCCAGCAACAGCGCTCGTCGCCGACGAACTTGGCAAAGATGGGGCCGTGGGACTGGCTGAAACTGACGCCGAGCTCATCGGCCCGGCGCCGAATCTCGTGCAGCCACTCTCGCCACCCTTCGCCGATAAACGGCGAGCCCTGGTGGGTCCAGTCCGTAAAGTTGAAATCGAGGTGGCGGAAGCCAGCGGCGACGCAGCGTTCCATTGCCTGGAGCTGCGTCACCCGCGAAGGGTCATAGAGCACGTTCAGCGAGGTCGAGAGATCCATGCTTCCTCCTGCGATAGCCGCGCCAACCAGGGCCAGTGCCTTAATGCGCAGTCGCACCGCGTCCGAGGCATCCCATAAGCAATGACTCCTACCGGCCTGAGGCACAGTAGGAGCCAGGAGACAAGCGAGAGAACGGGACGTTTTGGCGCGCCCGGCAGGACTCGAACCTGCAGCCTGCTGATTCGAAGTCAGACGCTCTGTCCTTTGAGCTACGGGCGCGCGGCAGGTACGGGCGCATTATAGCACCCTTGCCGCCCGGCGGCAAATCCCTCCCTGGCTTTGCCCTCAACCGGATTCCGTGCTATCCTGCACCCTGACCAGTACATCAAGGAGGACAAGATGGGCGTCTATGAGGATTTCGCCGAGTTCTATGCCCAAGGCCCCTATACGCGTTTCAGCGCCAACATGGCTGAGCTGATCCAGCCGGTCCTGGCCAGCTTGGGCGCCTCCCCTTCGATGGTGCTCGACGTAGCCTGCGGCGAGGGGACGTTCGCCATCGAGATGGCGCGCAAGGGCTACTTTGTCACGGGCATTGACCGCTCCAGCCGCATGCTTGACCTCGCGCAGGCCAAGGCCAAGGCCGCGGGGGTCAAGGTCAATTTCATGCCGCGCAACATGGTTCACCTCATCTTTGACGACTCGTTCGATCTCACCACCTGCTGGTTCGATAGCCTGAACTATATCTGGACCACCGTCGAGCTGGAGTCCTGTTTTGAAGGGATCTTCCGCGGCCTGCACGCCGGTGGGTGGTTCATCTTTGACATCAATACCATCTATGGGCTCTCGGTGCGCAACGTCCAGCACCCAGCCCACGTCGAGGTCGACACCCGTGACGCTTTCGCCATCCACCAGCCCAGCTATGACTATGAGCTAAACATGGCCCAGACCAAGATCACCCTCTTTCGCCGCAAGGGATTGGACTGGGATCGCGTGGAGGAACTCCATATCCAGCATGGCTTTGCCTGGTACGAGATTCGTAACGCCCTACAGAAGGCGGGGTTCCGCATCGTCGGCAACTGGGGCAGTCTCAGAGACATGAGCCCAGTGGAGAAGAACAGCCCGCGTATTTGGGTCGCCGCGCAAAAGCCGCCCGCGCAGACCGTCTAGCCGCCACTCCGAGCCCAAGGAGCGCCATGAACCTGGTCATCTTTCTGCCCGACGAGATGCGCGCCGAGAGCCTGTCCTGCTACGGGCACCCCCTGGTCCGCACTCCCAACTATGATCGGTTATGTGAAGAGGGAGTACGCTTTGACCAATGTTATGTCCAGCATACAGTCTGTACTCCATCCCGATGCAGCCTGATGACCGGCTGGTACCCTCATGTGGCCGGGCACCGAACGCTCTGGCACCTGCTCCGCCCGCACGAGCCCAGCCTGCTCCGCGACCTCAGATCCGCCGGCTACCACATCGAGTGGCACGGCAAGAACGACCTATACTCCCCCGGCTCCTTTCCGCTAGCCCTGGACACCTACACCCACGAACCCGGTGGGCATGCGGGCCCCAACCCCTATGCCATCGACGACCCGCACTACTACAGCTTTGACTACCGGCCCTTTCCGGGCAGCCTGCACGAGACGGGCGACATGCGCAACGTGCAAAAGGGCATCGACTTTCTCCATTCGCGAGCGGCCCAGGCCGCGCCATTTGTGCTTTATCTCCCGCTCTCGATGCCGCACCCCCCTTATGCCGCGCCGGAGCCCTTTCACAGCATGTACGACCCGGCTGACCTGCCGCCGCTGCGCCCAGCCGGCCTGCCCAACAAGCCCGACTACTATGATCTGATCCGCCGCTACCGCCGTCTGGATGAGCTCGATGAGCCGTTCTTCCGTCGGATTCAGGCCACCTATCTAGGCATGTGCACCTATTGCGACTGGATGCTGGGCCAGCTCTTGCGCGCCCTGGACGAGTCGGGCCTGGCTGACGATACCGCCCTCATCGTCTCCGCCGATCATGGCGACTGGGCTGGCGACTATGGTTTGGTGGAAAAGTGGCCCAGCGCCCTCGACGAGGCGCTCACCCGCGTCCCCCTGATCATCCGCGCGCCCAATGGCAAGGGGGGCCACGTGGTGCGCGAGCCCATGGAGCTCCTGGACGTCATGGCCACCTGCTATGACCTTGCCGGCGTCAGGCCGCAGCATACCCACTTTTCTCGCTCGCTCATGCCCCAGCTTGGCGGCGCCGCAGGCGATTCGCGGCGCGCCGTCTTTGCCGAGGGCGGCTACGACCGTCACGAGCCCTTTGCCTTCGAGGGCCGCACCGCCAGCCGCGGCGCCTCCCAAGCGATCTTTGCCGATCGTGCCCAGATCTATTACCCCAAGGGCCTGCAACAGCAGGAGCATCCCGATTCGGTCTGCCGCTCGGTCATGATCCGCCTCGGCGACCACAAGCTGGTGCTGCGCACCCACGGCGTGAACGAGCTCTACGACCTGAAGCGCGACCCGCGCGAGCTGGACAACCGCTACGACGACCCCGCGCTGGCCTCGATCCGGGCGGATCTGAAGCAACGCCTGCTCGATTGGTATGTGTCCACAGCCGATGTGGTCCCCTGGGACGAGGATCCCAGGGGGCTCCCTCCACAAAGGTGAACCGCGCCGCGGAGGCCCGATGATCAGGATCGCCTGCTACCCCAAGTGCTTCGAGTACGAGATCGGCCTGCATCACACCATGACCGTCTATGACTGGATCGCCATGGCGCGGGCCGAGCTGCCCGCGGAAGGCCTCGAGATGTACGAGCGCTTTCTGCCCAGCACGGATCGCGGCGAGGTCGAGCGGCTGCGCGACGCCATCCGGGAGGCGGGGTTTGCCATGCCCATGTTCATCGCTTCCCCCGACCTGGCCCAGCCCGATGCCAGCGCCCGGCAGAGGGCCGTGGAGCACCAGGCGGCCATGATGCGGGTGGCCGCCCAGTTGGGAGGGCCAGGAGTGGTCTGCCGGGTGCTCTCCGGCCAGTGCCGCCCGGAGGTGAGTCGCGAACAGGGTGTGGAGTGGGTCGTGGAGTGCATCCTTCAGCTTGTGCCGCTGGCGCGCGAGTTGGATGTGGTGTTGGGCATGGAGAACCACTACAAGGACAGCCAGTGGCTCTATCCCGAGTTCGCCCTCAGGATGGACGTCTTTCTGGAGATCGTAGACGGGGTGGCGGGCCGGCTAGGCCCAGCGGACCGGGGCCGCTTCGGGGTGCAATACGACCCCTCCAACGCCATCATCGCCGGCGATGATCCTCTGGAGCTGCTGGAGGCCGTGGCCGGCCAGGTGGTCAGCATGCACGCCAGCGACCGCGCCCTGAGACCGGGCGTCACCCGGGAGCAGCTCGCGCAAGCCGAGGGAGCTTTGGGCTACGCGCCGTTGTTGCAGCACGGCGTCGTCGGCCAGGGGATGAACGACTATGACCGCATCTTTGCCGCGCTCAAGCAGGCCGGGTACCACGGTTGGGTCTCCATCGAGGATGGGCTGAACGGCATGGAGGACATGCGCCGTTCATTGGCCTTTCTGGAGGGTATGCGCGCCAAGCACTTTGGCTAGCGCGCTTGCGCCGCCCTCGCCCCGCTTATCCCGCGCGCTCCGGCTCCAGGAGCGCCCGGACCGCCTCCGCCAGGTCTTCAGCCACCTCGGCATGGGTCAGCACCGTCGCGCCCGTGGGGAGATCATCCCCCGCGTGGGGCCCCGCGCCCTCCGGGTCAGCCAGATAGATCGTCCGCAGACCGAGACAGCGTTCCTCAAGCTGGGCCGCCAGCTCGGTCCCGCTCCACCCCGGCAGCGCGAGGGCAGTCACCAGGACATCGATGGAACCCTGCATCTCGGCGGCGAGCCCCAGGGCCTCCTCGGCATCGGCCGTCCGCAGAACCTGGTACCCTTCCAGGCTCAGGATCTCCTGCGCCAGGTCGGCCGTGGACGCCTCGGTCTCCACCAAAAGCACCGTCGCCAGCCCCCGCCGCTCTCGCCGCACGTCTGGCGCGGGCCGGCCTCGGAGATCCGGCGCGGTCGGCCAGTAGACGCTGAACGTGGCCCCAGCCGCCGGCTCCAGCTCGGCGTGGATATGCCCGCCAGCTCGTGTGATGATCTCGCGGCAGATCGCCAGCTCGCGGGAAGGCGAGCTTGGCTCCGCAGCTGCGGCGCCGGAGGCCCCCCCCCTGAGATCCGCCGCGACCCGCGGCCAGTCGGCGATCCGCCCGGTATGATGAACCGCCAGGAGGGCATAGTCGCCCGGAGGCAGGGTCCCAAACTCGCACGCGTGCAGCTGCTCGAGATGCGCATTGGCGGTGCGAAAGAGCAGCCTCCCACCCTCGTCCATCGCATCCGCGGCATGCAACGCCAGAGTCAACAAGACCTGGGCGACCTCCCCGCCGTCTCCCTGCACGGACACCAGTTCCGGGTCCAGCCGGGTCTCCATGCGGATCTGCGCGCCCAACACATGATAGAGCATCTCTTGTAGATTCGTGATGGAGCGGTTGAGGTCGAGGGGAGCTTCCTGCCGAGCATGCGCGCGGCCAATGGCGAGCAGTTGATCGCTCAGCTCTGCGGCGTGGGCCGCCGCCTGCTTCACCGCGGCGAAATCACCATGCACCCGCGCGGAAAGAGAGGGGTCGGTCAGCGCCAGATCGGCGTATCCCGTGATGATAGCCATGAGGTTGCCAAACTCGTGGGCCAGCCCGCCGGCCAGCCTGCTCAGCGCCTCCATCTTGTGGGCCTGCACCAGCCGCCGCTCCAGCTCGCGCTGCGAGTCCGTGCGGAGGGCGAGTTGCGCCTCCACCTGCTGAGCCGTTCCGGCCAGGCCCTGGCAGCGCTCCCTCAGCTCGCCCAGTCTGGTTTCTGCCTCAGCCAGCGACTGCCGATCCGCCTCCGCATAGCGCTCTTGCTGGGCCAGTTCAGCGCGTAGCGCAGCATTCTCTGCCGAGAGCTTGGTGACGCTCCGGCGCAGCCTGCGACCCCGGTGCCGCCAGTGATCGAAGAGCAGCGCCGCCGCCACCAGCAGGCCGACCGCTAGCGCGATAAGGGGAGCATATCCCGCCACGCCGCTGAGAGCATCAACCGGTAGTTTGGACCACATCGCCTTCCATCCCGATTGAGACGTGCCCACGCCAACCAGATTCAGATGGCTACTGTCCAGCATACCAGATGCGCGCCAATTGTCAAACGCGCCCAGCAAGAGGGTCTGCTGGGCGCGCCATCCTCTGCCTATCCCGCCGCGGAGTCTCGGGGAAACACAGTCCAGGGCACTGGCGCGTTGGCCACGCTATGTACCTCCAGCTCGGGGAAGGTCTCCCCCAGATAGCGCGCCAGGCTCTCCAGCCCCCACAGCTCGGAAGTGCCGTGCTCCACAACGATGACGCCGACGCCCAGCTCGTAGATGCGCTCACGCTTGCGCCAGTACGTGGCGCCGTCATAGCAGACCACCAGCGCATCCGCGCCCATGTCCACGGCATCCTTATCAGGAACCAGGCAGCCCACGCCCACCGCCACGCGCGACACCGGTCGCTCCGGATCGCCCATCACCCGCACGCAGTCCTCGCCCAGGGGCTTGACCCGTGTCGCCACCTGTGCGGCAAACTGGCCCAGCGTCTGGGGCTCCACAGCATAGACGCCGTGCAGGCGCGTCTCATCCTCGCCCACCAACTGGGTGAGGCCCAGCCCGCGGGCCCACGACTCGCGAATGCCGATCTCCGGCCAATAGTCCCATGTGTCATGCACTCTCAGCACGACCATGCCCGTCTGGTCCAGGAACCGCTGTTTCGTCAGGCCCGGCTCCACGCCCCGCAATTCGCGCTCCTCTTGCGAGTGCTCCCAGAAGGTCGGTTCATGGGTGATAAAGAGGTCGCAGCCCAACTCGTGCGCCGCGCGGAGGTCCAAGATGGTAGACATCCAGCCGACCGCGACGCGCTTGACCTCGCGGTAGGGGTCGCCAGCCTTGATGGTATCCACGGTTTTGGCGCGATCGACCCATGGCGCCCTGGCCAGCAGATACTCGCGCAATTCATAGGTGTTCATGGCTCGCTCCTTCAGGTGTGCTCGAGCTTGGCGCCGCCACAGCGCTGAACCGACGCGGCGCGCGCCAGCGACGGCTTCATCTTAGCCAGATCGGCCGCGGCGGCAAACCAAAGCTCCGAACCCATGCAGGCTCGGAGCTCGGTCCTTTGCGCCCATGCCGAGGGGCGCTAGATAAACAGGTTGATCTCGGACTCGGCCGCTTCCTTCACAAAGGTCGCCACGCCCACGATGTCGCTCACCCCATCAATCAGCGACTCACGGGAGATCTCCATCACGTCCATGGACATCTTGCACGCCAGCAGCTTGACGTCGAGGTCGATCGCCAACTGCAGCAGCTCGGGCAACGAGGTCACCCGCTTGTCCTTCATCATCTTTTTGAAGAGGAGCCGGCCAATGCCGCCAAAGCTGAACCGGGAAGGGTTCAGCCGGTCGATGCCGCCCTTGTTCAGCAGGCCGATCATCTTGCCCAGGAACCCCCGGCCGGTGTTGATCTTCTCCTTGCGGATGGCGTTCAGCCCCCAGAAGCTAAAGAACATGGTGGTGTCCATGCCGGCCGCAGCCGCGCCCGTGGCGATGATAAAGGCGCCCATTATGCGGTCCATGTCGCCGCTCATCACCACCAGGCTACACTTGTTGTTGCCACCCATCGCCTAGCCCGCCTTTTTCACAAAGTACTTGGTGAAGCCGCCGCCATCCTCGGTGCCCAGCAGCTCGTTGCCGGTCTGCGCGCACCAAGCCGGCACGTCGGCGTGCGCGCCCTCGTCATCGGCATGGATCTCCAACACCTGACCCGGCTGCATCTTTTTCATGTTCTTCGCCAGCATCAGGATCGGCATGGGGCACAATTGCCCGATCGAGTTCTGCACCAGATCGCCCTTCATTCTGCCTCCTCGTTCATCGCTTGTGAGCCGGGACCGCCCCGTTGCTCCTCTACCCTAGATCCACGGCGCAACGTTATGTTGCTCGACCAGTTCCACAAAGCCATCATATCCGATCACTTGCACTCCGGGCACCAGCCGGGTCAGCCCGCGAGCCTCCAGGTCAGCCTCCAAGGCATAGACGGGATGGTCCGCCAGCGCTGCCTGCAGGAGCGCCTCGCTCTGCGCGCCGCTCATCGCCGCATAGACGCCATCCTCATACAGCAGGATAGGCTGGCCCTTGGCGGCGATCCGCAACGCCGAGGCCAGGTTCCCGTACTGCGTTGGTGTCTTGTTGATCATGAATAGCATCGCCAGGCCTCCTTAGAAGGGCAGAACAACGTCGCAGCCAGCCAGCGCCGCCGAAATCCCCGCACTGTCCAGCACTTCCACTCCCATCACCAGGTCATCCGCCGTCAGGCCCCGCTCGGCCAGCGACTCCGCATGGACGTAGAACTGCTTGACATCGAAATCGGACAGCATGGGAAAGCCGTCGCCAAGCGGCTTCATGTCCAGCTTGGCGGGGTTCTGGCCCTTGAGCAACACGTACACGCCGTCATCCACGAACGCCACGGCCACGTCCATCTCAAAGACGCCCAACCCCATGATGCTCCGATACCCCTCGGCGCTATAGACGCTGCCATAGGGGGCCTTGCGCATGACGATCGCCACCTTCTTCATCCTCAGGCCTCCTAGTCCCCAAAGGTCACGAAGCGGTCAGCCGCGGTGATAAACTCGGCCAGCGAGCCCAACCCTGACGCGCGAATGTTGGCCGAGACCATGTCCTTCTGCAGACCGCGGAAGCGCGCGCACGCGCTGCACGCGATCACCGGGATGCCCAGCGCGCCCAGCTCGTCCAGCATTCCATTGACATTCCGCTCTCCCGGCGGCCTGATGAACTTGTTTGCGTTGTTGACCCCGTCGGTATAGAGGAATATGCCCGCGATTTCGTGCCCTCTGGCCAGCGCCGCCTTGGCAAAGTGGTACGCCGAATCCACGGCCTGGTGTTGGTAGGGTCCCTCCATGATGAGCACGCCGATCTTCATCTGCTCTCCTCTCCGGGCCACATGGCCTGTGGCTCGCCCAACTCGCCGCGCTTGAACTGCTCGACGACTTGCGCCACGGTGGCGCCTCCCTTCACGATCACCACGTCGATGGCCAAGCTCCACAGCGCCTGGCAACAAGGCGGCGTGATTGCCGTCGTCGCCACCACGTTCACGCCGTGCTCAACCAGCTTGCGGATGGTGTCCAACCTGAGGTGCTGGCCAGCCTGCACCGGCTCCACCTCCAGCGCCTCATGCGACATGGTGGCTGGATCAACCACCACAAAGTAGCAGGCCCCATCGAAGCGGTTACCCACCCAAGCGCCCAGGTCAGGCCCCAGCGCGGCCACGGCTATCTTGGGCGGCGCCCCCTTGCGGGACTCGGGCGCAGCCAACTGCTGGCGCAGGTACCGCTCCACCGCCTGCCGGACGGTCAGGCCGTCCACACCATCGACGACCTCGATGCCCAGGCTCGTCATCACCTGGCAGCAGGCCGGCATAGCCTTCTGCACGATCAGGACCGCCGCCCCATTCCGGGCCACTGTGCGAATCGCTTTGAGGCTGGCCTCCTGTTCGGACTCGGCAGGCGGCATGGGGACGACCACATAGTCCATCGTGTCGCTGTCCACAATGATGAATTGGGGGCAATAGCCAAACTTGCCGCCCACCCAGGCGTCGAGGTTTGTTCCAAGCGAGCCCACCGCGATCTTCATGCCGCCACCTCCTTGGCACCCACGTCCACTGCGGAGCGCGTGATACCCTATAGGGGTATCGCCATTATTATACACGATTTGCGCCAGTTCGTCAAGCGCGAGGCGACCACATCCACGTCCAGTTGTCCCGTGATTTGACACGGCCCAAGATCGGGATATAATTTAGCTAACTAACTATTAGCCAACTAAGTTAAGTGCAAGGAGTGACCCTATGCGCCCACCACCTGACTCGAGCATACTCGACTTTACGCTCGCCCAAATCTGCAAGCTGCACCGGGCTCGCGCGCACACGCTATTGGAGGAACTGGGTCTCTATCACGGCCAGCCCCCGATGCTCTTTGCGCTATGGGAACAGGAGGGGCAGACGCACGGCGAGTTGGCGGCGCGCCTGCACATTGCGCCGGCCACGGCAACCAAGATGATCCAGCGCATGGAGAAAGCGGGGTTTGTCGAGCGGCGCCCTGACGCCGAGGACCAGCGCGTTTCGCGCGTCTTTGTCACCGAGGCAGGCCGCGCCATCCACGCGCGGGTCGAGCAGGTGTGGCAGCGGATCGATGGGGAGACGTTCGCCGGCTTTTCCACGGAGGAGCGCCAGATGCTCCAAGGCTTCTTCCTGCGCATCCGGGAGAACCTGGTTCGGGTAACGGGCGGCAGCCCCAATTTCTAGCCTCATCTTTACGGGGACGGTCGATCCCCAAGCAAAGGAGCCCAGAATTCTATGAAGTCCTCGCTGAAATTGGCCAAGTTCCTCGGGCCCTATCGCTGGTGGGCGATCTTGGCCCCCCTGCTCATGATCCTCGAGGTTGCGATGGATCTGCTGCAACCGCGCATGATCCAGAGGATCGTGGACGAAGGCATCGCCCAGTTCGATATGGCCGTGGTTATCAACACCGGGCTGCTGATGGTAGGCTTTGCCTTTCTGGGCGGCATCGGCGGCGTGGGTTGCACCTTCTTCACCGAGCTTGCTTCGCAAGGCTTTGGCGCGGACCTACGCCAGGCCCTCTTCCGCAAGGTTCAGACGTTCTCCTTCGGGAACCTGGATGAACTGGAGACCGGCAAGCTGATCACCCGCCTGACGAACGACGTCACCCAGGTGCAAGAGCTTGTCTCCATGATGCTGCGCATCATGGTGCGCGCCCCCCTCACCCTCCTCGGCAGTCTCATCCTGGCGGTCATCACCAGCCCCCGGCTCGCGCTGATCCTGGTGATCCTGGGGCCCCTGGTGCTGGCCATCGTCATGTGGATCATCGCCAAGGCTTACCCCCTGTTTGGCGAGGTCCAGCGCCGGCTCGACGACCTCAATACCGTGATGCAGGAGAACCTCGCTGGGGTGCGGGTCGTCAAAGCCTTTGTGCGCGCCCGGCACGAGATCAAGCGCTTCTTTTCGATCAACGACCGGCTGACCAAGCGCGTCGTCAGCGCCTCGCGCACCGTGGCCATCAACGGCCCGGCGACGATGCTGATCTTGAACATCGGCGTGGTCGCGGCCCTCTGGTTCGGCGGCGTCCAGGTGAACCAGGGCAGCCTGCGGGTGGGCGAGTTGATCGCCTTTGTGAACTATGTGCAGCGGACGCTGATGTCCGTCTCCATGGTCAGCATGTTGGTCATGCGCTTCGCCCGCGCGCAGGCCTCCGCCGACCGCATCGAGGAGGTCATGATCAGCGAGCCGCACATCCACGACCGGGCAAGCGCGCAAGGCAGCTTTGCTCCGCGCGGCCGCGTCGCCTTCGAGCACGTCTCCTTTGGCTACGACGGGGATGACGACTCAGGCGTGCTAGACGACATCACGTTCGTCGCTGAGCCGGGTCAGACGGTGGCGATCCTTGGCGCCACGGGCTCGGGCAAATCGAGCCTGATCCACCTGATCCCGCGCTTCTATGACGTGTCCGGCGGGCGCATCACCATCGACGGCACGGACATCCGCGATATCAGCCAGACGGCGTTGCGCCGCACCATCGGCGTCGCGCTGCAAGAGCCCGTTCTCTTCACGGGCACCATCCGCGACAATATCCGCTACGGCCGCCCCGAAGCCGTGGAGGCAGAGGTGGTAGCCGCTGCCAAGGCCGCTCAGGCCCACGAGTTCATCATGTCCTTTCCCGACGGCTACGACACGCAACTGGGCCAACGCGGCGTCAACCTCTCCGGTGGCCAGAAGCAACGCGTCGCCATCGCCCGCGCGCTGCTCACCCAGCCGGCGGTCCTGATCCTGGATGATAGCACCAGCTCGGTGGACGTCGAGACCGAGGCCAAGATCCAGGAAGCGCTGGACGTCGTCAAAACGGAGCGCACCTGTTTTGTGGTGGCCCAACGCATCAGCACAGTGCTGACGGCGGACAAGATACTGGTGCTCGACAAAGGCAAGATCGTCGCCGAGGGGGTCCACCGCGACCTCCTGGCAAGCAGTCCTATCTATCGCGAGATCTATGAGTCGCAGCTTGGCAATGGAGTGACAACAGATGGCACAAACTAGCACAGGTGGAGGACAGCCGGCGCGCCCCATGCCGATGATGGGTCCAGGCGGACCAGGTGGAGGGCCGGGTCGCTTTATGATGGGCAGGAAGGAGCGCGCCAAGAACGTGCGCGGCACGGTCCTGCGCATCTGGAAGTACATGAGGAAACAGAAGGCGGGCCTGGCCGTGACGTCCCTCCTGGTGATCGCCGGCTCCGGGCTGGGGCTCCTGGGCCCTTACCTCATGGGCCGGGCTATCGATCAGGACATCATTCAAGGCGACCTGGCCGGACTGGCGCGCACGGCATGGTGGATGCTCGTGGTCTATGCGGGCAGTTCGCTCGCGATGTGGTTGCAGGCCTATGTGATGTCCGCTGTCTCGCAAGAGACCGTCCGCGACATCCGTAATGACCTGTTCAGCAACCTGCAGACGCTCTCCCTGCGCTTCTTCGACCAGCATACCCATGGCGAGCTGATGAGCCGCCTAGCCAACGATGTGGAAAACATCAGCACGGTCCTGGCCGAGAGCGTCACGCACCTCCTCTCGGGAGCCCTGACGCTCGTGGGCGTGGCCGTCATGATGTTGCTGATCAACGTCCGCCTGGGCATCGTGAGCCTGGTGGTGCTGCCACTGATGATGCTCCTGACGCAATACATCTCCAAGCATACGCGCCAGGGCTTTCGAGAGCAGCAGGAATCTCTGGGCATGCTGAACGGCATCATCGAGGAGACAGTCACGGGGCAGCGCGTGGTCAAGGCCTACACGCGCGAAGAGCAGGTCATCAGCCAATTCGAGGTCCAGAATCGCCGGCTCCAGCGCGCGGCGACCCGGGCCCGCATCTTTGCCGGAACCATGGGCCCGATCTCCAACTTTATCAACAATTTGAGCCTCGCCATCGTAGCGGGGATCGGCGGCTGGATGGCCGTCTCGGGAGCCGCTACGATAGGCACCATCGTCAGCTTTGTGAGCTATGCTCGCCAGTTGGGACGCCCCCTCAACGAGATCGCCAATCTGTACAACTCGATCCAGTCGGCCATCGCCGGCGCGGAGCGCGTGTTCGAGATTATCGACCAGGTGCCCGAGGTGCAGGACGCGCCGGACGCGCTGCCGTTGGGAGAGGTGAAGGGAGACGTGGTTTTCGAGGACGTCACCTTTGGCTATGACAAGGACGTGCCCGTGCTCAAGCAAGTGAGCCTGCACGCCGAGCCAGGCCAGACCATTGCCCTCGTGGGACCGACGGGGGCTGGCAAGACCACCATCGTCAATCTGCTCACCCGCTTTTACGATATCGCCTCCGGCAGCATCCGGATCGACGGCGCCGACATCCGCCGACTCAAAAAGGACGATCTCCGCCGGCAGTTGGGGATCGTCCTACAGGATACCTTTCTCTTCTCGGACACGGTCATGGAGAACATCCGCTACGGCCGGCTCGACGCCACTGATGAGGAGGTGATCGCTGCCGCCAAGCTCGCCAACGCCGACCAATTCATCATCCGACTGCCGCTGGGCTACCAGGAGCCGCTGTCCGAGCGCGCCAGCAACATCAGCCAGGGGCAGCGCCAGCTTCTGGCCATCGCGCGGGCCATCCTCGCCAACCCAAGCATCCTGGTCCTGGACGAGGCCACCTCGAGCGTGGATACCCGCACAGAAAAGCACATCCAGGAAGCGATGCTGCGGCTCATGAAGGGGCGCACCAGCTTTGTGATCGCCCACCGGCTCAGCACCATCCGCGAGGCCGATCTCATCCTCGTGATCGACCATGGCGAGATCATCGAGCGCGGCGCCCACCGCGAGCTGTTGGCCCAGGACGGCTTCTACAAGCACCTTTACGAAAGCCAGTTCAAGGGGCAGCAGCACCTCATTCCCGAGCTGAACCCCGCGTGAACGAACAAGGAGGCGGGGCGATTGGCCCCGCCTCCTTTGTTTCAGCTCTCGACCCAGCCCAGCGCCGCGGCGATGTCCTCAGCAATCGTGCGCCGCTTGCTCTTTTCGATGAAAAAGCTCGGCCCCGCTTGCAGATAAGAGGGAAACACGCGCCTCCCGCGGTAGAAGAACTCGCCGCCGCGGATCTTGTAGGTCGAGCCCGCCGGGATCACCCGGGCCTCCCCGGCCCGCCGTGCGATCTCGTTCACGGCCTTGATCGCCACGTCGCCCATGCACATCCAGACGCGCGCTCCCGGAAAGAGCGCTAGCTCGCGCTCCAACAGGTGGGCGCAGGTGCGCACGGTCTCGGACCGGATCGCATAGCCGGTCTTGGCGCACTTGACTGAGGTGGTCAGATACACGCCGAGGGCCAGAATATCGGGCACCGAGGCCACATCGGCCCCCGCATCTCGGAACGCCTGCACCGTCGTCTGCGCGAATAGCGCTTCCGCCCCCGCATAGTAGTGATCGCTCGCCTGCGCGGGCGCCGCCTCGGAGACCATCACGATCTTGATCGTTGAGGGATCCAGGTCGACAGCCGGCACGACGTACCCTGCGTGCTGGACATCGCCGCAGGGAAACCCCTGGCACCCCACCACCTCGCTCACCTTCATGCTCGCGCCTCCCTACCCCTACGCCCCCGCGATGCGCGGCATCCGCGTCGGCTCGCGCTCCATCTCGGCTTGCACAAAGCGGAGCAGCAGCCCGGCCTTCACGTCAGCATATCGCGGCTCGTCCCACAAGTTGCGCAGCTCGTGCGGGTCCGCCTCCAGGTCAAACAGCTCGCCATAGTCATGTCCGCGATAGACGGTGATCTTGAAGCGAGACGTCACCAGTGTGCGCAGGTGGACTGTCGTAGGGTTATGTCGATTCTCCACCAGCACCCAATCGCGGGCCGGGGCCGTTTCGCCGCGCCAGGCGCGCCACTGGCTCAGGCCCTGCATCGCCCCCGGCGCGGAGATCCCCGCGGCGTCCAGGAACGTCACCGGCAGATCCACCTGGCACTGCAGCGCCTCTGAAACCACCCCGGCGGGCAGGTGCCCGGGCCGCCGCGCCAGCATGGGGATGCGCAGCATGTCCTCGTAGTGGAACGGCCCCTTGGCGACCAGGCCATGCTGGCCGAGGAAATGCCCGTGATCAGTCGTATACACCACCAACGTGTCCTCGGCCAGGCCCAGCCGGTCCAGCGCCCCCAGGATGCGCCCGACTTCCTGGTCGATCAGGCTGACCATCCCGTAATAGCAGGCCATACTGCGCCTGAGCTCGCCTTCATCGTGCAGATGCGAGTGAAAGCCGTGCAGCCCTTGCCCGCCCGGCTCGCGATACATGGCATAGTCGGGCGCAACCTCCTGCGTCTTTTGCAGATGCGGAGGCATGTCCTCCATCTCGCCCGGCGTGTAGCGGCCAATGGGCATCTCCGCCGGATCGTACATGGTCGCCCAGGGGTCCGGCAGCACATAGGGCGGGTGCGGATCGAAAAAGCTGGCCCACAAGAAGAAGGGCTTTTCCGCAGCGGCGCACCGCTCGATGTTCGCCACCGTCCGCTCGCCCACCCAGTGCGTATGGTGCAGCTCTTCAGGCAGATCCCACACCCTCATCCCGCGCGTATACTCGGGGCCGCGATACTTGTCATCATCGCGCCGGGGCCACTGCTGGAAATAGTCGCGCCACTCGGAGAAACCCTTCTCCTCCAGCCACAGGGCATAGTGCTGCCCGACATGCGACTCGTGCCCGTGCATGCGCGCCGTCTCTACGTGGGAAAAGCCGTACCACGGGCCATGAAAGCCCCGCCAAAAGTCCAGGTCGCGCATGATCGGCTGGCACTCGATGGACTCGCTGCCTGGCGCCGACGCCAGCGGCTGAAAGTGGGCTTTCCCCACCAGAATGCTCTCGTACCCGTGCCGCTGAAAAACCTCGCCCACCGTGGGCACGTCCTCCGGCAGCTTGACGCCGATGGTCCAGCAACCGTGCCAGGCCGGGTATTGTCCCGTGATCAGCGTAGCCCGTGAAGGTGAGCAGACCGGGTTGTTGCAGTAGCCCCGCTCGAAGCGGATCCCCTCGCTCGCCATACGGTCCAGCGCCGGGGTGCGGATGCGAGCGTTCGCCACGCCCAGGGTATCGTAATGCTGTTGGTCGCTGGTGATCAGCAGGATATTGGTGGGTTTGGGCATTTGGCGACTCCGGTGTCGAGTTAGGATGCGCCCAGCTTGGCGGCTTCGCGATCCAGGATCTCCCAAGCTTTGCGGACGTAGAATCGATAGTTCGCCAGCGGCGTGCCGTTGGGGATGCGGTGGTCCAGTCCCAAGACGCACCCTCCGGTCCGCACCATCGGCGGGATCTTGTACTCTAGCTCGGCCACGATCTCAGTCTGGCTCTGGCGGATCACGTGCTTGTCCAGGCCGCCCACATAGGCCAGCCGCGCGCCGTATTGCTCCCGCAGCTTGACCAGGTCCATGCCCGCCGCGGGCTCGATGGGATGCATCACATTCAGTCCAGCGTCCAGAAAGGCGGGGATCACCGCCTCCATGTTCCCGTCCGAATCCTGGTTGAAGAGTCGCGCGCCACGCGATTCCAGCAGGTCCCAGATGCGGCGATAGTACGGCTTGATGAACTCGGCCACCGTGCGGGGCCCGATCATCGGCCCGCTGCGGCCGGCCATGTCCTCGTGCACGTCGAGCTCGTCCACCTGCACCGCCGCCGAGACGCGCTCCAGCACCCGAAAGGCCGTCTGTCCGATCGTGTCCAGGATATCGTGGATCAGCTCGGGCTGCTCGTATACCGCGATGCACACCTCCGCATCGCCCATCAGGAGGCGCGGCTCGTCATACCCTCCCGGGATATGCACCGTCACCACGCGCCCCGCCCGCAGATGCTCTTTGGCGACCTCCTCCCAGCCACTGCGGAAGCGCTCCTCGGAGAACTCGTAGTGGTGCTTGATCTTGCGCCAATCGTCCATGTTCTTGACGGGATGATCCATCGGCAGGCCGAGGGTTGCCGCCTTCTTGGAGAGCTTCATCGTCCTCCCCATCCGGTCGCGGTAGATCAGGTGGTCCTCCGTCTCTTGCAGGATTACCTCCTCCCCGCCGCCGATCCAGCCCGTCTCCACCGGCACGCCCCCCGCCATGGCCCGCCGATAGCGAAAGGCCGACATATCCAGCTCCGCCGGGGTGGCTCCCTGCGCCGCCCACTCCTCCTTCAGGCCGATCAGCGGCCCAAAGATCTCGGTGAAAAGCGGGCGCCGGTTGGACCGGAAGGTCATATGGTCGAGGTATTCCTCGCGCCGCACTTCCATCGCGCGGGCGATGGCCAACTTGGCGTGGCTGCCGTGTATCCGTTCGTGGGCGTCCATGCTTGCCTCCTCAGAGCTGATGGCCTTAGCATAGTCAGTTGTTCGCGTCTGGGCAAACTCTGCCATGCGCGGAAGCCGCCGGCTTTTCCGCCACCACCCACAGGAACACCACGGGGTCTCCGAGCTCGACCGTCGTCTCCTCGCGCGCGCTCAGTGTGCGCAGCCCCGCCTGCTCGACCAGTCGACGGTTGGTGTCGGCGTCGTAGCTGCTCCAGTACATCGGCGCGCCGAGGAAATCGTCGGCATAGTCGACGGCATGGGCGCGCGCGCCCAGGGTCGCGACGAATAGACCGCCGGGGCGGAGCCAGGCAGCGATGCGCCGCAAGAGGTCGGGCTGCTCCTCTCGCGGGACGTGAATGATCGAGTAGAACGCCGACACCCCATCCAGGCTCTCCGGGGCCAGGGACAGGGTGCCGATGTCGGCTTGGAGGAACGCTGCCGCTGGCACGTTCTGTCGCGCCAACGCCACTTGCCGCGCCGAGATATCCGCCCCGATGACCCAGAAGCGCTCGGCGAGCGCCCGCGTGGTGGGCAGCCCGGCCCCGCAGCCGAGATCCAGCACGCGCGCCCTGGCGGGGAGCCGCTCCAGCAGCACTTGGGTGTAGCGCACCCGCGCCTCGGCTGGCTCGGTCAGCACCCAGTCGAGGTACTGCTGAGCGATGCGATCATACCCCTGTTCGACGACCCGCTTGGGATCCACTGCCCCTCCTTAGCTAGAACAGCTCGTCCAGCAGGATATAGAACGTGACCTTGTCCTCGTCTGGCGCGCTGATGCCGTATTCCTCAAAGAACAGGTCCACCCACCGCCGGTCATCGCCGAGGTTATGCCTGATGCTGCGCGAGGCGAGCGCCAAGTCCTGGTACCGATCCGAGACGCCGGCGCGCCCCAGATCGATGAACCCGCTGACCCGTCCATCGGCCACCAGGATATTCGGCAAGCAATAGTCGCCATGGGTAAAGACCAGATCATCGCTGTCTGGGCGCGTCGCTGTCACGAGCCGCAAGAGATCCGACGCTGCTTTGCCTTGCCAGCGCGGCTCAAACTCGCCCACGTCGATCAACCCGGCTCGCACCCGCTCCTGCGCCTCGGCGATCTTGGCATCGGCTCGCTGATCGAAGGGGCAATTGCCGATCTCCACGGCGTGAATCATGCGCAGGCCCTCGGCCAGCCAGCGAACCAACTGCGCGGGGTGGGCCAGCACCTCGGGATGGATCAGGTTCCTTCCGCGCACCTCCGAAATCAGCAGGTACTGCATGCCCTCGCGCTCGCCATAGTAGAGCACCTCGGGCACGGGCAATTTGCCGCGCAGCCAAGAGAGCACGCGCGCCTCGCGTTCAAGCGTGTCCTGAAGCTCAGGGACGGCTACCTTCAAGTAGGCGTTCCCCGCTGGCCGACGTACCCAGAACGTCTCGGACGTGGAGCGGCCCTCGGTGTTGCGCTCGACCACGCCGCCCCGCAACATCCACCGCAGCTCGGCCGGCATGGGCGGAAGGGACTCCTCTCGCTGCCTAGACATGGCGCTCCTTCTTTTTGGCGCGGGGCTTGCGCAGCTCGTAGACCTGCCAATGCACCTTGTACGCATCGTACCGCGTGCGCGGCGGCTTTTCCTCCGCCGGATACCCCACATAGGCGATGCCCAGTGGCGTGACCTCATCCGGGATGTTGAGGACCTGCCGCACCGGATTGATGACGCTCGGCAGCGGATAGACGCCGATCCACACCGCGCCGAGGCCCAGCCCTGCCGCGGCGATGAGCAGGTTCTCCATGGCCGCGCTGCAATCCTGCACCCAGAACTGGCGCGCCGCCGTATTGTTGGCCCGCTCCGGGTTGCCGCAGACGACGATCGCCGCCGGGGCGTTATAGCGCGCAAAGAGCAGGTGGCTCCGCAACACATCCATCGCCTCCTGTCCCGTTACCACCACGAATTCCCATGGCTCGCTGTTGGCTGCCGCCGGCGCGGCCATCGCCGCCTGCAGCAGCAGCTCTAGCTTGTCCCGCTCCACCTCGCGCTCCTGGTAGCGACGGACGCTGCGGCGGGCCAGGATATAGTCCATCACGGTTCTGGATTCGGTCATTGGGCACGTCTCCATGCAGCTTTCCCGGATTCCACGGACAGAATACCACAGCTTGCGGGGCAAAGACAAGCCCCCCAAGGTCGCAAGGGCCTTGGGGGGCCAGAGACGGATACTAGGCTTCCTCGATCGCCTCCGTCCCGCGCTCATATTCGCGCATGGACAAGTCGGCGAGTTGCTCCCGCAGCATGGAGCCGACATACTGGCCCCACAGGTCGCCCGTTAGCGCCTCCGCATCGCACTCGACCCCTTGCGAGGCAAAGTACTCGCACGTCCGCGCCAGGTCGCGCCGCAGGATATCCCGCGCCTGGTCGTTGCCCAGGCAATCCACTACCTGGGGAAAGTCGATGATCAGGATCTCGCCCTGCCAGTAGAGGATGTTGTAGGCCGAAAGGTCGCCGTGGACGATCCCCTGCTTGAGCATCAGCTCGACGTTGCGCAGCACCTCACGGAAGAGGCGCTTGGCTTCGGCGTGTGACAGCGTCACCGTGTTCAGCGTTGGCGCAGCCATGCGCTCATCGCCGAGGTAGCTCATCAGGATGGCGTTCTCGCTGGCGCCCAGCGGCTGCGGCACGGCCGCCCCGGCCTGGTGCAACCGCCGCAGTGTCACGAACTCGTGCATCAGCCACGAGGTGTGCGAGACCTGCTGCCCGAAGGCCGTCTTTTTGCCGACGGCACGCAGCACGCGGTCATCGGTCTTTCTGACGGGCGTCCCATCCTCGGTAAGGATCTGCCGCCCCTGGCGATAGAGGGCGTCGTTACGCAGGTTCCGGAACATGCGCGGGCGGTAGACCTTGGCAGCAACCAGGTCCAGCCCCGTGGTGGGCTGCGCGGCGCAGCGGTACACGTGGGCCTCTTTGCCGCCCTTGATCAGCGCCAGCACGTCCCGCAACAGGCCCTCCTCGTAAAAGGCCCGCAGCGATTCCAGCAGCCAGCCCTCCTCGAAGCGCGAGGGGCGGTAGGTAGGCCGAAAGCCTCCCTCCAACCCTTCCACGCCCGCGCCGAGGGCGGGGCTGCCGTCGCCTTCCAGTGCCTGCCGGTGCGTCCCTTGACGTCGCAGGCTCTTGCCCTCCCGCCAGGCCAGCTCCTCGCGGCTCGGCGGGTCGAATATCTCTTCGTACGATTCGTATCGCTGAGCGACGCTTTCCGCGCTGCTCAGCGCCACCACATGGTGTGCGGTCACGGTTCGTTACCCTTTCTTGGAACGGTCCTCGGCCATCCGGCCGCGGGACAGGCGATTGTGAATTCGGCACCGTGACTCGGGGCGAGGCGTGGGCGCCTCCCCTGGCGACGGTGCTACGCGCTCTTGCCCATTGGGCGATCCACCCTATCGATCAGTCCGCTCTTGCGCATATCATACCTCGCTTCTCGCCGCTTTCGCCCGCGGCGGAGGGCTTCTCATTATCTCCAGTACCGCTCGACTAGTCGTCCGCGGGCACGGCTTCCGCCACCAGGGCTGGCGCTTCCACCGTCTCCTGCTCCGCGAAGGGATTCACGCCTTGCTCCCTCTCGGCGCGGAACTGCCGCGTGTAGAGCCGGTAGTAGTGGCCCTTGGCCCGCAGCAGCTCGGCATGGGTGCCCATCTCGGTGACGCCGCCATTCTCGATGACGATGATCCGATCGGCTCGCTTGATGGTGGAGAGCCGGTGCGCGATCACAAAGGTGGTGCGGCCTTCCATCACCCGCTCCATGCCCTGCTGGATCAGCGCCTCGGTCAGCGTGTCCACCGAGCTCGTTGCCTCGTCCATGATCAGGATTTCGGGCTGAGCAAGCACCGCCCGCGCCAGGCTGATCAACTGCTTCTGCCCGACGGAGAGCAGGTTGCCGCCCTCGCCCACCTCCTCGTCGTAGCCCTTGGGCATGTGGACGATGAACTCGTGGGCGCTGGCGATCCTCGCCGCCTCCTCCACCTCCTGATCGGTGGCCTCTAGCCTCCCGTACCGAATGTTCTCCCGGACGCTGCCGGAGAACAAGTGTGGCGTCTGCAGCACCACGCCCAGCCGCGACTGGATGGCGTGCAGCGAGAGCTCCGTATAGTCACGTCCGTCGATGAGGATGCGCCCCTCTTTCGGCTCATAGAACCGCCCAATCAAGTTCACGATGGTGGTCTTGCCGCCGCCAGTTGGGCCGACCAGGGCGATGGTCTCGCCCCGCCTGACCTGCAGCGAAAAGTCCTGCAACACCGGCTTGTCGTCCTCATAGCGAAAGCTCACGTGGTCGAACACGATGTCGCCCGCGATGGTCCCGGGGTCCACGGCGCCCTCGCGGTCCTGCACTTCCGGCACCGCGTCGATCAGCGAAAAGACCCGCTCCGCCGAGGCGATCGAGTTCTGCATCCCCGCATAGACCCTCGCCAGGTCTTGGATTGGCCACATCATGAACGTGATGTACGAGACGAAGGCCTGGATGCCGCCGATGGTCAGGGCGCCGAGCTCCACCTGCAGGCCGCCATACCAGACGATGACCCCCACCACTAGGGCGCTGATGATCTGCACCGTCGGCAAAAAGAGCGCCGAAAGCCACGCTGCCCGGACCGCGGCACGGTACATCTCGCCCGTGAGGCCGCCGAACTCGTCCAGGTTCCGCTCCTCTCGGCAGAGCGCCTTGACCACGCGCACCCCGGTGATGTTCTCATTGTACGCCCCGGTGATCTTGCTGTTCACCTTGCGCACGTTGCGGTATTCCACGATGATCTTGGTCTTGAAGCGCACCGCCACATAGACCAGGATCGGCACCATCGCGAACACCACCAGCGCCAGGCGCGCGTTGATCGTCGCCATGAACACCAGCGCCGTGGTGATATTCATCATGGCCCAGACCACGTCCAACAGCCCCCAGGTCACCAGCTCGGCGATGCGCTCCGAGTCCGAGGTCACGCGAGACATGATCCAGCCGATCGGTGTCCGGCTATAGTAGCTGAACGACAGCGCCTGCAGGTGGTCGAACATCTTTTTCCGCAGGTCGTAGGTGATGCGCTCGCCCAGCACGCCGGCGTTCCGGATGAAAAAGAAGACGGTGACCGCCTGGATCAGCATCAGGCCAACGTAGGCAGCGGCGATCCCGGCCAGCGCCCCCCGGTTGCCGACGGCGATACCCTCGTCGATCATCCGCTTGCCCAGGTAGGTAAAGTACGAGTCGAGCACCGAGGTGACCGCGATGGCCGCCACGAACCCGATCAGCATCTTCCAGTGCGGCAAGGCCTGCTTCAGGATCCGCAGGACGGTCTTGCCGTTGAACTGGGTAGTGAACTCCTCTTCCTCAAAGTAGGCCTCAGACACCGCTGACCTCCCTTTCCAGCTCAGCCTCGATCCGAGCCTGCATGTCATAGATGCGACGATAGGTGCCGCCGGTCGCCAGCAGCTCTTGGTGCGTCCCGCGCTCCACGATGCGCCCCTTGTCCATAACCAGGATGGCGTCGGCGTTCTGCACGCTCTGCACCCGGTGGGCGATGATAAAGGTGGTGCGGTCCTGCATGAGCTTCTCCAGAGCCTCCCGAATATCGGCCTCGGTCTCGGTGTCCACCGAGGAGGTCGAGTCGTCCAGGATTAGGATTCGCGGGTTCTTGAGCAGCGTTCGCGCGATGGCGACGCGCTGCTTCTGCCCGCCTGAGAGCGTGACGCCTTTCTCGCCCACCAGGGTCTTGTAGCCCTCGGGGAAGGTCATGATCACCTCGTGGATGGCAGCGGCGCGCGCCGCCGCTTCCACCTCCTCGTCGGAGACCTCCCGCCCCACCCCGTAGGTGATGTTCTCGCGGATGCTCCGGGAGAAGAGGAAGGGCTCCTGCTCCACGATGCCGATCTGCTGCCGCAGATAGCGCCGCGGGTAGCGATTGAGCTCCACACCATCCAGCCGCAGGCTTCCGCCGCTGTACTCGTAGAACCGCGGCAGAAGGTTGACCAGCGAGGTCTTGCCCGAGCCAGTCGACCCGAGCAGGGCGACCACCGCCCCCGGGGCGCAGTGCAAGTCGATATCCTCCAGCACCGCCTGATCCCCCTCGTAGGCAAAACTCACTCGGTCGAAAGCCACCTCGCCGCGCACCGGCCCCTCGGGCAGATAGTCGCCCTCGTCCATGGGTTCGCGGTCCTGCTTGATGATCTCGACGAGACGCCCGTAAGACACCAGCCCGGTTGAGGTCTGCACGATCAGCCGGCCAAGGTTGCGCATCGGCCAAATGATCCGCGTGATCAGCGCCGTATAGGCCAGGTAGGTGCCCACCGAGATGTCCCCATTGATGGCCATCAGCGCGCCGACGATGTACCCGCCCACCATCTGGACCCCGCACAGGATATCCGTGAGCGGCCAGTAGGTGGCGTGCATGTTGGTCATCTTTTTGCCGCGGCGGAACTTTTCGATGTTCTCGGCCTCGAACTTGGCCCGCTCATAATCCTGCCGCGCAAAGGCCTTCACCACGCGCACGCCGCTGAGGTTCTCCTGCAACACGGTGGAGAGTTTGGCCTCCTGTTCCTGATAGCCTTCATAGACCTTGGAGACCCGCCGGAAAAAGTAGACCGAGACCGCCACGACGGGCGGGATCACCAGCACTGAGATCAGCCCCAGTTGCCAGCTCAGGTTCAGCAACGCGGCCCAGTTGATCGCGAACGAGATCGCGATGCGAGCCATGCCGATGGCCTGATCGGCGTAGAAACGACGCACGGCATCCACATCGGACGTGGACCGCTGAATCAGGTCTCCGGTCTTGGTCTTGCTGTGATAGGCAAAGGAGAGCCGCTGCACCTGGTCGAATAGATAGTTGCGCAGCCGCCGGATGATGCCCTCCGACGTCTTGGCAGTGAGCCAGCCGCTCAGCAGGCTTGATCCGCCCTCCAGCGCCGCCAGGCCCACAAAGCCCGCCGCCACCCAAGCCAGAATGGCCGTGCCCCGATTCTGCCCCAGCACATGGTCCACAAAGTAGGCGAGCAAGAGATAGGTCGTCGTCTTGGCGATGGTGGCCACCGCGAGGCTGAGCGTGGCCCAGAGATAAGGAAGGCGATAGCCGGTCGCCAGCCGCCAGAGCCCCAGCAGTCGGTTGTCCGAAAGCGTCGCCCGCAGGTCGAGATAGGTTCGCTTGTCAGTTGCCGCCATAGTAGTCCCCTTCCCTGACGCAGGTTCGCTGCCGCCCCCTGGCGCGCAGACCCACGTTACTATAGCACACATACATGTCTAGTGGCGTCATATTCCTGCGCGAGACTAGAAAATTCGTTCTATTCAGGCAAAGTCTCATAGATCTTGAGATAGTTGTAGTACCGCGTCTCGGAGATCTCTCCCGCCTCGACGGCGCGCCGCACGGCGCACTCGGGCTCATCCAGGTGGACGCAGTCCGAGAAACGGCAATCGCCCGCCGTCAAGAACTCGGGATAGTACCCCGCCAGCTCGTCGCGGTGCAACCCGCTGAGCCCAAACTCGCGAATGCCCGGAGTGTCCACCACGTACCCGCCCATCTCCAGCGGGAGCATGTTCACCTGTGTGGTGGTGTGGCGCCCCTCGTGCCAATGGTCGCTCACGTCCCGCACCCGGATATCCAGGCCGGGCTGGATCGCCTTCAGCAGCGAGCTCTTGCCAACGCCGGACATGCCGGCCAACACGGTCACCTTGTCCCGCAGCAGCCCCCGCAGTTGCTTGATGCCTCGCCCCTCCATGGCGCTGGTGTAGATCACCTCATAGCCCAACTGGATGTAGGGCTTCATCTCGGCGCGGCACTCGGCCAGGCTCTCCGCCAGGTCTGTCTTGTTCACGCAGATCACCGGCGTGAGGTTGTGCAGCCTGGAAGAGACGAGATAGCGATCGATCAGTTCCAGCCAGATGTGCGGCTCTCGCCAGGAGGCCACGATCAGCACCTGGTCCACATTGGCCACGATCACCTGGTTCAAATGGCCATAGAACACGTCTGGGCGGGCCAAGACGCTGCGGCGCGGCAGCACCCGCTCAATGACACCCTCTTGCTCCAGGGACTCGCTGAACAGCACATCGTCGCCCACCGCGACGATATTGGTATAGTTGGTGTCTTCCACCGAGAGGGAGCCCCGCACCGAGCAGAGCAACTCGCGCTCCTCCACCCGAACGCGATAGAGTCCCGCGGCCACCTCTACCACCAGGCCCCGCATCCAGCCTTCGCCCACCGGCTGCTCCTCTTGGGGCTTTCGATCCAGCTCAATGGTGGTCGCCGTCACGGTGTCGCGCCAGGCGGACTGCTCCCCATGGGGCATCACCCGCTCGTTTCGATCATAGTCGACGTCCAGCCAGTCCTCCGGATCAGAAAAGGTGAACTGGTTCCACTCTTTCTGGCGAGTCCGCTTGGGTTTCCGGTTAGGGCGAACCTCTTTGTGCTCCGCCCGAGCCGCCTTCTCTTCCCGCCACTGCTGTATCGCTTTCTCTTTCCGCGTTGCCACGATCCATACCCTCCGAAACAGGACGCAAAAGCGGGGCCACGACCTGGCTCGTGGCCCCGCTTGGCGGACTCGTCTCTGGGACGCCCTGCCCTTGAGACACAAAAAGGCCACGAGCTATGCGATCAAGTCGCCACTCATGGCCAGGGGGTCTAGCAACTGCAAGAGGGCGTCAAGCGCCCTTTTCGATCCGATTGGCCCGAGAGTGGAAGACAGGATCGACGAAACAAACAGCGATGCTGGCATTACCATAGCTTCTGTTCATGCGACTCGTCTCCTTCCTCTGGGCTAGCTTGCCACTCGAGCAAGCCAAGGGTTATTCTACACCTATTCCGCGCACAAGTCAAATCGGATGGGCCATGTTCGCAGGCCCAACCAGCCCGGGCATCAACCGAGGGCCACGTCCAGGGTCATCATCACCGCGAAACCCAACATCGCCCCCATGGTCGCCAGGTTCGTGTCACCCCCCATCTGCGATTCGGGGATCAGCTCCTCCACCACCACAAAAATCATAGCCCCCGCGGCAAAGGCCAGCGCATAGGGCAACAGCGGCTGCACCAGGATCACCGCCAGCGCGCCCAAGACCCCCGCGACGGGCTCCACCATCCCAGAGAGCTGCCCATAGAAGAAGGCCTTGGCCGGCGACATTCCCTCTCGGCGCAGCGGGATGGAGACCGAGGCGCCCTCGGGAAAATTCTGGAGGCCAATCCCCAGTGCCAGCACCATCGCCGCCCCCAACGACGCTTCCGGCAGGCCAACGGCCAGGCCGCCAAAGGCCACCCCCACCGCCAATCCCTCGGGGATGTTGTGAATGGTGATGGCCAGCACCAGCAGGACGCTGCGCTTCCAACTCGTCTTGATCCCTTCGGCCTCGGCGGTCGGCAGGCCCAGATGCAAGTGCGGCAACACCATGTCCACCAGGCGCAGGAACCCGCCGCCCAGCAGAAAACCGATGAGGGGCGGCACCCAGACGACGCCACCCGCGGCCTCCACCATGGCGATGGCGGGGGCCAGCAACGACCAGTAGCTGGCGGCGATCATCACGCCGGCGGCAAAGCCAAGCATGACGTCCAGCACGCGCCGCGTCACGCTGCGAAAGGGAAAAACGAGCGCAGCCCCCAGCGCCGTCACGAACCAGGTAAAAAGCGTCCCCAATAGCGCCTGCACCATGGGGCTCTGCTCCGCGAACCAGCTCAGCATCTCTGCCTCCTCAGGTTTCCTCTGCTTGGCCCGTGCTCCGATCAACCATACTTGGCGATGAGGGCCTCGGCCTCGTCGCGGCGGCTGGCGCTCACCGAGCCGATGAGGGCGATCCCCTCCGCGCTGCCCAGCTCCTTCGCGACGTGTTCCAGCACCTCCGGCCCGCCCGAGAGCTGGATGAGCTTGCCGGCTTCGCGAACCTTGCGATAGATGTGCGTCCAGTGGCGATAGTCTGGCTTGCCATCCCCATAGATCCACTGGATTCCCTTGAGTTCCGGGATGCTCAACAGCGAGTCCAGGTGCGGCAACTGGCCCACTCCGTCCAGGTGGTAGAAGGCATTGCCCAGCCGCTTGCAGGAGGCGACCAACTCGGGTTTGACGAACTCGTCGAACATGGCCGGGCTGATCATATAGCAGAAGTCGCACTGCAGCATATAGTAGGGCGCCTCGGAGTACAGTGGCGTCCAGCACGTGTAGCCCGGATTGCTCGGCCGCAAGATGGCATTGATCTCGCTAAAGTATCGCCACCACATCCGATGCGCCTCCCAGGTGACCCGCTTGACCTCGTCCGGGGCATCGTACAGGTCCAGCAGCAGCCGGTGGCTGGGCCGAAAGGTCGAGACGACATCGAGGTTGCCGCCCAGGTCGGTCATGCCCACCTGCACCTGGCCCTGCCAGCGACCGGCGGCAGCCTGGGTGATCCCCCTGACGCGATTGAGCCAGACCTCGCTCTGGTCATGCTCCAGGTGGATCTCCGCGATAGGCCGCTCCTCGGGCGCATGGAACCACACTGTCGCTTCCCCGAGCTCGGTGCGCGCGCCCAGAAAGGCGGCGATCACGCCCGGGCCAAAGTCGACAAAGCGCGAGGGAAAGGCATCCCCGATATAGTCGGCGCAAGAGAGATCATAGTCCCAGCGGTCCACCACCTCCTCCGCCGGAACAGAGAAATCGTAATGCGCGGTGCGCCGCGCCGGGGGCAGGGCCGGCTCCGGGCGGCCGGGGTCGCGGCCCGCCACGGTGAGCTGGATCAGCGGCCTCCCGAGCTTGCCCGCCCACCACAAGCGCGCGTTCTCTCGGATGCGCTCCCAACGCTCAGGGGCAAAGTCGATTGGCATCTCTCCTCCCAGACTCGCGCCAGCCGTTGCGGCTGGGCGCCGGTGGCTCAATAGGGGTGGTTCAGCACCGCCTCGCGCAGCGCGAGATAGTTGGCCAGCGGCACCTCGTTGTTGAGCTCGGTAGAGGAGCCGATCATGATGCGACCCTCGGCCGCGTCAATGGCCCGATGCACCGCCTCGCTCACCTGCTCCGGCGTGCCCAGCGGCAGCAGCTGCGATACGTCGATCCCGCCGCACATGAACAGGTGCGGGTGGCATCGGTGGATGTCGCCCACGTCCATCCCCGCCAGCACCTCGATGGGGTTGAGGCCGTCGATGCCGGCCTCCACCAGGCCGCCCAGGACCAGGTTGAGGTTCCCGTCCGAATGGAACAGCACCTTGATACCTTGGCGATGATAAGCCGCGGTCACGCGGGCCAGCCGGCCAAAGTAATGCTCGCGGAACCACTTGGGCGAGAGCATGGGCGCGGTCTTGAAGGCGACGTCATCGCCGATCATCACCGCCTCGATGCCGTGGTTGGGCGGCAGGTGCTCCAGCCAGTTCACCGTCTGCACGGTGCTCATCTCGATCAGTTCGTCGATCAGGTCCGGATAGTCGGCCATATAGTAGCAAAAGTGGTCAAAGCCGATCTCGCCATAGACCCCCTGCACCCCCACGCCGGGGCCGCCCGGGAAGAAGAACACCTCGCCTAGCCGCCGACGGTGGTTGGTGATGGATTCGAGGGAGCGCTCCAGGCTCGCTTGTCGTTCCGCGGTCCAGGACGGATCATAGGCGTCCAGTTGCGCGCGCTTGGCCGCGGCATAGGCCGCCGAATCCGCATAGGCCACATGCTCATCCCAGATCGTCCAGCGGAAAAAGCGCCGCTTCCGCCCGTCGGGGAGGACCTCGGTGCGTTCGTGCTCCGGCAAGCGCACCAGTGGTCGCGTGGCGTCCACGGCTGGCTCAAAAGCGCGAAAGACCACCTGCGCCGCGTTCTCGACGGTCAGCGTCTCCCCTGCGAAGTGGCTGACCACGGCGTCGTTGCGTAACAAGTCGTACAGCGGCGCCCGATCCGGCATTTGCCCGTGGAGCACCGCGCGCACCCGTTCGATGGAACCCTTCATGCGCCCTCCTGGCCTGTGATTCGCTGCAAGATAGCCAGTTTGGCCCCAGTTGTCAACTGGGAGCCACCCGGCGTATAATTCCCCCAGTTCGATCGCACAGGAGGATAGACGACATGAACTCGCCCTTTGCCACCCCAGTCAAGCCCGATTGGGAGGCCTTTGTGGATTGCATCATGCGCCGGGGCACCCCCCGACGCGTCCATCATATCGAGCTATTCCTGGATGCCGAAGTCCAGGAGTTGATCTGCCAGCGTTACGGGCTGACCGACGATCTGAGCCCCAGCGACCCCGCCTTTGCCTACGAGCGCCAGATCCGCATCCAGCGCTTCCTCGGCTATGACTTTGTGCGCTGCGGGCTCGACGACTGGAGCATGCCACTCAACCGCATCGCGATCGAGGATACGGCCGAGGCCAAGCGCGAGCAAGGGCGCCACTTTCAGGACGAGCACCGCGGCCCCATCACCAACTGGGCCGAGTTCGAGAGCTATCCCTGGCCGGACCCCGATGCCTGCGGGACCCGCACGCTCGACTGGTACTCGGCCAACCTGCCCGACGACATGTGCATCATCGCCAGCGGCGGCTTTGCCCACTTTGCCGAGTACCTCACCTGGCTCATGGGCTACGAAACCTGCTGCTACGCCCTCTACGACCAGCGCGACCTGGTGGCGGCCATCGCCCAACGCCTCATCGACCTCTACCAGCGGGTGCTGCAGCGATTGCTGGCCTTTGATCGGGTCAAGGTCGTCTGGGGCAGCGATGACATGGGCTTCAAGACCAGCACCCTGCTAAGCCCCAAAGACACGCGCGAGTTCATCCTGCCAGGGCACAAGATCATGGCCAGCATGTCCCACGACGCCGGTCGCCCCTACCTGCTGCACGCCTGCGGCAACCTGGAGACCATCATGGGTGACCTGATCGACGACGTCAAGATCGATGCCAAGCATTCCTTCGAGGATACCATCGAGACCGTGATCGAGGCCAAGCGCAAATACGGGGACAAGATCGCCCTGTTGGGCGGCATCGACGTGGACTTTATGTGCCGCAGCAACGAGGGCGCCATCCGCCGTCGCGTGCGCGAGACGTTGGATGCCTGTCTGGCGGGCGGCGGCTACCTGCTGGGCACGGGCAACAGCGTGGCCAACTATATCCCGGTGGACCACTACCTTGCCATGGTAGATGAAGGCCGCAACTATAGCGGCTAGCCCCCCAGATTCCTTGCTCTCGCCCTCCTCTCGCCGGTTCAGGGGCAGGAGGGCGAGAGCAGCAACGCAACATCGGCGCTAGGCTTCGACGACGATCCCCGCGCCTTCCGCGACCTCGCCAATAGCCCAGACGTCCTGGCCTTCCTCCGCGAACCGCGCCAGCAACGCCTTGGCCCGGTCTGGCGGCGCCGCCACCAGCAGCCCGCCCGACGTCTCGGGAGTAAACAGCAGCATCTGCATCTCTTCCTCGACGCCCTCGAAGGTCGTCTTGGGACGATAGCAGGCCTCATTACGGCAGGTGCCCGCGGGGAAGAGCCAGTCGTTGGCGTATTGGATCGCCCCGGCCACGAAGGGGAGACGCGAGAAGCGGAAGCGCAGTTGCACGCCGCTTTTTTCCGCCATCTCGTAGCCGTGGCCTAGCAGGCCGAAACCGGTGATATCGGTGCAGGCGGCGATCCCGCCCGCGCGCTGAACAAGCTGCGAGGCCAGGCGGTTCAGCCGTTTCATGCTGGCCACCGCCTCCGCCACGTGGGCCGGGTCGGCCACATCTCCCTTCAGCGCCGTGGTGACCATGCCCACGCCCAGTGGCTTGGTGAGGAGAAGGACGTCGCCCGGGTGCGCCGCGGCCTTGGTCAGCACGCGTTGCGGGTGCACCAGCCCCATCACCGCCATGCCGTACAGCGGCTCGGCGATCTCAACGGTGTGCCCGCCCGCCACCACGGCCCCGGCCTCGCGCACCTTTTCGCCTGCGCCGCGCAGCACTTCCCCGATCATCTCCTTGGGCACTTGCGGCGGGAACCCGGCGATATTCAGCACCAGCGCCACCTCCCCGCCCATGGCGTAGACGTCGCTCATGGCGTTGGCCGCGGCGACCGCGCCATAGTCGTATGGGTCGTCCACCACCGGCGGGAAGAAATCCACGGTCTGGATGACGGCGGTTTCGTCGGTTATCTGATAGATGGCCGCATCATCGCTCACCTCCAGCCCCACCAGCAGCCGGGGATGATCCTCTGGCTTGAACATGTCTCTCAGTGGGCGCAGCACCTGCGCCAGGTCCTCAGGACCCAGCTTGGCCGCTCAGCCCGCCGCGCTGGTCAGCGCCGTGAGGCGAATCTCCTCGCGCGTCATCTTGCTCCTCCGTCTGCCCGGCAGCCAGCCCTAAAGCTGGACAACCTTGGCCGCGCCTAGCATGGCCTCGGCAATAGCATACATATTCGAGATCACTCCCACGGCAACCTTGTCCTTGAGGCCGAACTGGCCGAGGCACGTTCCGCACGCCAGGATCTCGATCCCCCCATCGCGCAGCGCCAGCAGGTCGGGCAGCACCGGCGAGCCCTCCACCACGAGCTTGACGCCGCTGTTGAAAAAGACAATCACGTCCGGCTGCGGCGTCACCTCGCCCAGGGTATGGAAAAAGGCGCGAATCAGGATCGACCCCAGCTCGGCATCCTCGCCGCGACCCATGAACTCGCTCCCGACCACCAGCGCCAGCGGGCCGGCGCCAGCCGCCGGGGAGGCGGCCACCGGCTGGGCCACCGCCGCCGCTGGCGACTGGTCCGCCGCGGCCTTGGCGATGTGCAGGCAGATCCCTTCCGCGGTCCGCTCCGCTCGCACCGTGCAGCCCGCGCGCTCGGCCATCCGGGTCACGTTCTGCTGCGCCGTCTCGTTATCCACCAGCGTCACCAGGGCATCGCACGTCTGCAGCGCCCGGCGCGTCAGGATCACCGGCTGCGGACAGGGCAGGCCTCGCGCATCTACCTTCTCGACCACCATGTACCCTCCATCATCGCGTCAGAGACGCTCCACCTGAAGAACCGGGGCCGACCCCGCGCGCGTGCCAGCCCGCCAGGTCGCCCCACCTGCTGCCCGATCACGCGCAGAAGGGCTTGATCTCCTCGATCTGCACCTTGGCCTTCTCCAGCGCTTGGCGCGCCGCTTCGGCGTCCTCCCGGCTGATGCGCAGGCAGACGCCGCAATCCGAACTGAGCGAGCGCGGCACCGGGATCAGCTTGTTCGCGATGCCGGCCATGTGCAGCACCCGTTCGGCCCGCAGGGCGTGGCTGGTGCTAGCTACCAAGATCGCCATATAGCTTCCCTTTTCGATCACCTTGCCCTCCCGGCCAGGGCCGCCACGGCATCCAGCGCCATCTCGATCTCGGCGCCGGTGCTGAACGCGCCCAGGCCAAAACGCACGGCTCCCGCTGGAAAGGTACCGATGGTTCGATGAGCTGCTGGCGCGCAATGTAGCCCCACCCGACACATGATATCGCGCTCCTCGTCCAGCGCCAAGCCCACCGCGGAAGGCTCCAACCCAGCGACGTTGAACGCTACCGTGGCCGTCTGGCGCGCCGCGTTGCGCGGCCCATAGACGGTCACGCCAGAGATGGCGCACAGGCCGTCGATGAGCCGCTGCGCCAGCGACACTTCGTGCGCGCGAATCGCGGGCACGCCACGCTCTAGGACCCACCGCACCGCCGCGCCCAGCCCTGCCAGGCCGACGGCGTTGGGCGTGCCGCTTTCGCACATATCGGGCAGGAAATCGGGCTGCTCCTCCCGCTCCGAGCGGCTGCCCGTGCCGCCCCGCTTGAGCGGCCGCAGGCGACGCTCATCCACGCGCGGCCCCAGGATCAGCCCGCCGGTGCCCATCGGACCCAGCAACGCCTTGTGCCCAGTAAAGGCCAGCAGGTCAATCGCGTCGGCCCCCATGTCCACGGGATAGCATCCGCCCGTCTGCGCCGCGTCCACCAGCAAGAGCAGATCGTGCCGCCGCGCAATCTGCCCCGCCTCGCGGACCGGCAGCAACGTGCCCACGACATTGGAAGCATGATTCAGCGCGATCATCACCGTGTTAGGCCTGATGGCAGCTTCCACATCGGCGGGCTCCAGGAACCCCTCCGGCGAACAGGGCACCACCGTCAGCTCCACGCCCTCACGCGCCAGGGCGCGCAGCGGGCGCATCATCGAGTTATGCTCCATGCTGCTGGTGATGATGTGGTCACCAGGGCGGAGGATGCCGCGCAGCGCCAGGTTCAGCGCCTCCGTCACGTTCAGCCCGAAGGCCACCCGCAGCGGGTCCGGCCCGCGAAAGAGCTCGGTGACCGCCTCGCGCGCGCCATACACCAGTCGCGCTGCCTCCACCGAGAGCCGGTGCCCGGAGCGACCCGGGTTGGCGCCGACCCCATCCATAAACTGGGACATCGCCTCTAGCACCACCGGCGGCTTGGGCCAGGACGTGGCGGCATTATCAAAGTAGATCATCTTGGGCCTTTCCCTTCGGAGGTTCCCGCCTTCTCTCGCGCGCACCAGAGAAGGCGGGAACGAAACGAGTCTTTATCGACTCAGCACCAACTTGAAGCCATCCCCAGACTGCTGCACAACCACCTGGACGCCCTGCTTTTCAGCCATGCGCCGTACGTTCTCCCGGGACGTCACGCTATCCACCATCACCTCGATGGGGAACCTGGCTGCTTTTATCGCGTTCCGCGCCAGGATGACTGGCTGCGGGCAAGATAGACCCCTCGCATCAACGATCGTTGCCATGGTTGTCCTCCCCTCAGGCTTTCTCGCGCATGGTGAACCCGATGGCCAAGCAGACCAAGAGGCCCACCCCGATAGCCCACATCCCCGCCGTGCTCAGGCCGCCCACCTTGAGGACGCCATCCACCACAGCGTCAGCTCGCCCAGCCAGCCCAAAGTTGTGAGAGATACCAGCGCCGGTGATCATGCCCAGCACAAAGATCGCCGCGTCGCCGTCGCCCTCGCCGGAGAGGAAGAGCTGTCGGCCCGGGCAGCCTCCGGCCAGCGCGAAGGCGAGCCCCGCCAGAGCCATCCCAGCCAAGTTCCAGAGGGCGCTGCTGTGCGCCACGGGCTGCCCCGTGAAGCCAAACTTGACCTGCCCTAGCGCCAGGTTGGTGATGAAAGCCACTACCACCAACGCACCTACGCCCGTGATCAGGTGCGTATCGCCCATGAGGATGACGTCGCGGATGGATCCCATGGTGCAAAAGCGCGTCCGCTGCGCCAGGATGCCGATGATGAGCCCCGCGCCCAAGGAGATCAGCAGCGGCGCGTGCAGCGATCCAGGCCCAGTGGTGGAGAAGAAGAGGGGCCCGCCCTCCGCCACCTGGACGCGGAAGACGAGCAGCAGTAGCAGGCCAGCCATGATCAGCGGCATGATCCAGCCCACCGCGACGGGAGCGCGGGTGGCGCGGCCCAGGCTATAGCCCGACTTGAGGAACAGGACCCCGATGGCGATACCGGCTGTCAGTCCCGCCAGGCCGAGGATCGCGTTCAGGTCGCCACCCGCCAACCGCAACAACGCTCGCCAGGGGCAGCCAAGAAAGGCCAGCGCGCCGATCATGGCAAACACGCCCAGCACGTAGCGGACGATGGGCGCCGAGCCGCCGCGCGCCCTGAACTCTCGGAACAGCAGCGCGGCGATGAGCGAGCCCAGCACAAAACCAATGATCTCCGGGCGGACATACTGGACGACGGCGGCGCGGTGAAGGCCGAGCGCTCCGGCGATGTCGCGCTCGAAGCAGGCCACGCAGATGCCCATGTTCGCGGGGTTGCCAAGCTTTTGCAGCAGCGGGGCCAAGAGGCCGATGGCCGCCCCTGCGGTGATGATCCCCCACCGCGAGGCGAAAAAGCGAGTAAGACGTTCGGATGTGCTCTCGGACATGTGTTTCCTCCCGTTTCGATTATGTCTACTAGCGAATTCCCCTGATCCGCCAAGACAACAGAAACCGCCGCCAACATGCATCGTTCGGCGACGGTTCGACAGGAGGCTAGCCCCTTCCGCTCTAGACCACAGAACGCCATGGGACGACGCGCCCTATCGCCGCCCCTGATGCATATCGGCGCGCCCGCGGGCGCCACCTAGCGCCCGGAGCGTATGCTCATGTACGGCGATGGAATGTCGTCTGCACCGCTCTGCTCCTCTCAGCAAGTGATGGGCACATTATAGCACCGGACAGACGGGTTCGCAACTGCACTTGCCAACCGCGTCGATTTGCGCTAGACTGGAGCAACTCATGCAGGAGATGGCCCATGTCCACCGACCTTCAGGTCTTTGCCGACACCACTGCCCATCGTCGCCCGGCGCGCATCCTCTATTATGCCGGGTTCACCGCCGACCTGGAGAGGCGGGTCCAGGAGCACATCGGCAGCGCCGATATCGCCGAGCACTATGGCTTCCTGCAGCGTGTCTGGCTGCCCCTGCGCCGCCCCGAGGGATTGGCGCCGCTCGATTACCGCCCCTACTGGGAGGGCGAAGAACTGCCCCCCGGCACCACCATCAATTCCTGGGGCGTGGCCCAGGCGCCCAGCGGTCTCTACCACTTTTGGGGCTACATCTCGCCCCTGCGCCACGCGCGGTCGCTGGCGGACATCGAGAACTATCCGCTAGATGACCTGACCGCTTGGGATACCTCGTATATGCCGGCCATCACGGCGCAGTCTCACGCCGCAGGCAAGATCTCCATCGGCAGCATCGGCCACATGTACGAGACCGCCTGGCAGATTCGCGGCTACCCCGAGTTCCTCATGGACATGATCGAGCGTCCCGCCTGGGCAGAGTGCCTTCTGGAGCGCCTGGCCGAGCAGAACCTGTGCAAAGCGGTGGCCTACGCCAAGGCGGGCGCGGACTGGATCCATTGCGGGGACGATGTGGCCAATCAGCGCGCCATGACCTTCTCGATACCCATGTGGCGCAAGATGATGCTCTCGCGCTGGGCCAAGGTCTGGGCGGCCGTCAAAGACATCCACCCAGGGGCGCGGATCTGGTACCACAGTGACGGCAACATCAGCGAGATCGTGGGCGAGCTCATCGAGGCGGGGGTGGATATCCTCAACCCCCTGCAGCCCGAGTGTCTGGACCTGGACGCGCTGCACCAGCGCTACGGCGAGCGCCTGACCTTTGACGGGACCATCGGCACCCAATCCACCATGCCCTGGGGCACCCCTGACGAGGTGCGCGCCCGGGTCAAGCAGGTCATCGCCAAGTACGGCCAGCATGGCGGCCTGATCATCTCGCCCACCCACGTGCTAGAGCCGGAGGTCCCCATCGCCAATATCGACGCGCTGGTGCAAGCCTGTCGCGAATACGGGACGTTCGAGCAATAGGAGCGCGGCGGGCCCTGGCGCGCAGACCGGCGACTGCGCCATCGCAGCATCTCCCTCTGCTCAGCAAAGGTTGAGCGAGAGGGGTCTGAAGCCCTCGGGGCGATCTGGATCGCCCCGTTCCGGACAATCCATAACCCAAGGAGGAATCGTGATTCGTTCCAGCGTGTTTAGTGACGAGCTGTCCCTGGATTTCGACGAGACCGTACGCATCTGCGCCGAGCTCCGCGTGCCCTATATCGCGCCGCGCGAGGGCCTGTACGGCAGCGACATCAACCACCTGCAGATGGATGGCGCCCTCAAGATGAAGGCGGCGATGGACCGCTACGGCATCGGCGTCTGGGCCATCGGCTCCCAGTTCGGCAAGTGCAGCCTCACCGACCCCGCGGACTGGGAGTTCCACCAGGATATCCTGGAGCGCCACTTAAAGTTCGCCAAGCTCTGGGGCAGCAAGGTGATGCGCGTCTTCCCCATGCACATCCCCGATGAATACCGCAAAGGCGAGCAGTGGAGGACCAACCGTCCGCCTCTGGAGCCTTATCTGCCCGTTATCGTCGAGCGGATGCGCTGGGCCTGCAAGCGGGCCGCCGAGGAAGGCGTCAAGCTGGCCATCGAGCCCGAGGGCGTCACCTTTAGCGGCAACATCCCCGAGATTCGCGCCATCATCGACGCCGTGGGCAGCGATAACCTGGGCGTCTCCTGGGACGTCGCCAACTCGTGGGGAAATGGACACATCGCCTGGCCCGACGAATACCCCATGATCCGCGGCCTGGTGTGGGATATCCACGTCAAGGATGCGGTCTTTGATCCGAAGGATCGCTCGCGCGTGACCGGACGCACCCACATCGACCTGGGCGAGATACCCTGGCACGACATCTTTCGCCAGTTGCTGGACGACGGCTATGACGGCGTGGCCTCCATCGAGACCCACCTGTTCTTCGGCATGTACCCTCGCCACCGCTGGCTGCAACCCGCCACCATCGACGCGCTGCGCAACCTCAACCGCGTCCTCGCGGAAGTGCAGGGCGTTATCTAGGAAAAGGAACAGAACATGACCAAGCCGTTTCGCATTGGCCTCGTCGGAGCCGCCTCGTCTTTTACCTTCATCTTTGCCGATGCGCTCAAAGAGGAGGCGCCCGCCGACATCGAGTTCGCTGGCATGACCTATCTCGACCGCGAAGAGCGGTACATCCAGGACTCGACGAACTTGCCTTGGCTCACCAAGTACCCCAAGACCATCGCCGGGTACGTGCAGACCTATGGCGTCCCCGCTTACGAGACGTTCGAGGAGCTCGTCGAGCAGGGACGGCCGGATGGCGTCTGCATCTGCACCGAGGACTATTTGCACCTTCACTACGCCCTCAAGGCGCTGGAGGCGGGGCTGCACGTCTACGTCCCCAAGCCCTTCGCCTCCCAGCACGACGAGGCCGCGCAAATGTTCGAAGCCGCCCAGCAGCGGGGCAAGGCGCTGGTGGGCAGCCTGCCCTGGCGCTATCACCCCACCTACCTCAAAGCCAACCAGCTCATCGAGCAGGGCGCCATCGGCAAGCCTCTCTCCGGCCACATGGTCATCGACCATCACCTGACGCTCGGAGGCTGGAAGAGCGACCCCACCATGGCGAGCGGGCCCGAGTTCGAGATGGGCTATTACGTCTTTGATGCCATGCGCTGGCTGATGAAAAGCGAGCCCCGCCGGGTTATGGCCTACGCCGCCAACCTCGACCATCAGGGCATTCCCTTTATCGACAACGCCGTTTGCCTGGTCGAATTCCAAAACGGCTCCATGGGCACCATCGACCTGCGTTTCTCGCCGGATTTCCGCTGCCACGGTCACCCGCCGGCGGATATCCTGGGCGACGAAGGCGCCCTCATCTGGGAGGCGGCTCCCAACGGGTCCTCCAAGAACCTCCTGGTCTACAACAAGGCCGGGATGCAGCGCCATGAGCCGGACCCCTTCTTTAACTACAAGGGCGGCGAGATGCTGCATTGGGCCGAGTGCGCTCGCGAGGGCAGGGACGTCTCTGGGTGGCAGCAGGAGTGCCTGCGCACCCTGGACTTTATCGCTGCCTTCAAGCTGGCGCACCAGACGAGGCAGCCGGTGGAGATGGGATAGGATAGCACAACCTACTGCGGCAGCGTGGGCCGCTGGATCTGTCTGCTGCTTGCGGCAGGGGTCGCTCGGGCCCGGGGAATGTCACGGTACGCGAAAGGAGGCCTGCATGGGTTCCAAGGTGTACACGATGGGCACGGATGGCCGCAGCCATTCTGCGGCGTCAGGTCTGGTGCAACAGATGGTGACCGTCTTTGAAGCCGCAGGCTTTGCCGAGATGATCCGGCCGGGCGACGCTGTGGCCATCAAGCTGCACTGCGGCGAATGGAACAACACGGCTTATCTCAGGCCAGTCTATGCGCGGACGTTGGCCGACCGCATCAAGGCGCTTGGCGGTCGGCCATTCGTCTGCGATACCACCACGCTGACGTATTCCACGCTCTCCACCCGCGCCACGGCGCTGGACCTCCTCATCACCGCCGAGCGAAACGGCTACACCTCGGCGACCCTGGGTTGCCCCTTCATCGTCGCCGATGGCTTTAGCGGGACCGATGACGTCTTGGTGGACCTCCCGGAGGGCTACATCCTCAAAGAGGCCTACATCGCCAAAGCCATCGCGCTGGCGGACGTGCTGATCGTTCTCACCCACTTTAAGGGGCACCCGATCGGCGTCATCGGCGGCTCGATCAAGAACCTGGGCATCGGCGCGCAGTCCAAGCGCGGCAAGATGAACGTGCACATGGGCGGGCATCCCAAATACGGTTTTGGCGTGGCCATCGACTTCCACCCCGAGCGCTGCAAAGGCCGCGCCGGCTGCGACCGCTGGGAGGCTTGCGAGAGCTGCTGCCCTTACGGCCTTTTTCACGTGACCGAGACCTCCATCGAGTGGGATCGGGAGCACTGCGTCGATTGCCTCGGCCACGGCGGGGCCAACACCTGGTGCGGCGTCTGCGATAGCCCCGAGATCACCCAACGCGCCGCTTGCGCCGCCATGGCCGACGGCTGCCTGGCCGCGGTCAAGACCGTGGGGCGCGGCAAGGTGGGGTTCATCAACATGGCTATCGACGTCTCCCCGGCCTGCGACTGCGTGGGCTATGCGGATATGCCCATCGTGCCCCACCTGGGCGTCTTTGCCGGCCGCGACCCCGTGGCCCTGGACAAGGCCACGGTGGATAAGGCCGCCGCCTCCCAGGGCATGCCTGGATCGGCAGCGGAGGACTATGGCGCGGAGGAGCCAGGAACGCCCAAGTTCAGCACCGTCTCTGCCCACAGCCGCGAGGACATGAGCGAGGAAATCCAGCTCGTGACGGGCTCGCTCAACGGGTTGGGCAGCCTGGACTACGAGATGGTCACCGTCGACCCGGTGGCCGACCGGACCCTGTGGCAGTTCCCTGACCGCCGTTCCACGCGAGCCAAGTTTCAACCTCTCTACGCCAAGGATGATCCCTTCCCGCGCGAGCGGCACGATGGGCGCGGTTACAAGCGCGCCGACGAGGTGGACCTGGATCGGGTCTCCCAGCACGACGACTGAGCGAACCAAACCATCCCCGACGAGCGCCCCATTGGAGGTGACCATGGCACAAGGTGCGGAACCGATCGAGGCCGCTCTGCAGGCGGTGCAACACGCCGCCGACGGCCTCGCCCAACTGGATGGCCTCGACGCTGCCTGGAAGGCTGGGGCGGCGGCCAAGCTGGCGAGCATCGCGGCGCTCCTGCGCGCGGCCGCGGACCGCTTCTTCGTCAAGACCAAGGCCGGAGCGCCCTTTGTCCGGCGCTGCCAGGAAGAGGCCGACAAACTGGACGCCCTGGTCCTGCAAGTCAGCGCTTCTCCGACCCCGGGCGCCCCGCAGCAACTCGGCCTCGCCCTCGACGCGCTGAACAAAGCCGCCCGGACCCTGGACGAGCGCTCGCAGATGCAGGGGCTGGCGATCACATGAACGCTATCTTGGTGACGGGGGGCGCGGGGCGCGTGGGGCGCGAGGTGGCGGTGGCCCTGGCGGCGCGCGGGCATCACGTCCGGGCGTTCGACCTGTCTTCGTGTGACTTTGGACCGCTGGAGGGCCATTCGGGCCTCGAGATCGCCTGCGGCGACATCCGCGACCAGGACGCCGTCCGGCAGGCCGTGGCCGGCGTGGACGCGGCGGTTCACCTGGCGGCGCTGTTGCCGCCGGCCAGCGAGCGCGACCGCCAGGCCACCCTGGAGATCAACGCGCAGGGCACGGCCAACCTGGTGGGCGCGCTGGCGCAGGCCAACCACGAGGCGCGCCTGGTGTTGAGCTCCTCCGTGTGCGTCTATGGCGACACCTCCGCCGCCGCGCCGCCGGTGCGCACCACCTGGCCCACCCGCGCCACCGATATCTATGCCGAGAGCAAGATCGCCGCCGAGCGAGCGGTGATGGCCACGCGCCTGCCCCACGTCGTGCTGCGCGTTTCAGGCGTGTCGGTCCCCGCTTTTCTGGAGCCGCCGGCCATCTGGCCCTTTCAGCCCGAACAGCGCATCGAGTTCATCTGCCGCACCGACGTCGTGTCGGCGCTCGTGGCCGCCGTCGAGGCCAGAAGCGTCACTCGCCGGGTCTGGAACATCGCCGGCGGGCCCACCTGGCGGATGCTGGGGCGCGAGTACGTGGCTGCCTTCAATGCGGTGTGGGACCTCCCTCCTAACGAGGGCCGCTATCTCGAGCATCCCGGCTATTTTGACTGGTACGACACCGCCGAGTCTCAGGCCGCGCTGGAATACCAGCGAACGCCCTTCCCGCGCTTCCTGGAGCTGCTGGAGGCGGCGATCGAGCAAGCCCTGGGAGGCGAAGAGGAACCCTAGGCGCAGCCCCCGAGCTTCTGCCTTGGCATCCTGGCGAAATCGTGTACAATCGGCCCAGCCTTACGCGTCCTTGCTCGCTCCGCGCAAGGATGCGCCGTCTGGGAGGACGCCAGCATGCACTATCACCCCGAATCGTTGATCGTGGATATCTCGGCCCGGGCGCAGATGGCCCGCATCCAGGTGCTCAAGATGATCTATGCTGGGCAGACCGGCCACCTGGGCGGGGCCCTTTCCTGCGCCGAGATCCTGGCCGCGCTCTTTTTCCACCACCTGCGCCTGGATCCCCAGCGCCCCGACTGGCCCGACCGCGACCGGCTGCTCTTCTCCAAGGGCCACGCCTGCGCCATGCTCTATACCATGATGGCCTATCGCGGCTATTTCCCCGTGGAGGAGCTGATGTCCTTCCGTCGCCTGGACAGCCGCTTGCAGGGCCACCCCGACCGGCTCAAGCTCCCCGGCATCGAGGTCGCCGCGGGCCCGCTAGGCCACGGCGTGGCCATCGGCGCGGGGATGTGCCTGGCCGCCAAGATGGACCCGCGCGCCCGCGCCAAGCCCTCCGCCTTCGCCGCCCCCTCCGCCCAAGCCTCCCCCTGGAAGGTCTATACGGTCCTCGGCGATGGCGAGCTGAACGCCGGCGTGATCTGGGAGGGGGTCATGACCGCCGCCAAGTATAGGCTGGGCAACCTCACCGCCATCGTGGATTACAACGGCATCCAACAGACCGGCGCCACCGCCGACGTGATGCCCACCGAGCCTATCGCCGACAAGTGGGCCGCCTTCAACTGGCACGTGCAAGAGATCGACGGCCACAACGTCGGCGAGATCCTGGGAGCCCTGGACCGCGCCGATGAGGTGCATGCCCGCCCGTCGGTGATCATCGCCCGCACCACCAAGGGAAAAGGGGTCAGCTACATGGAGTACGATCACCGCTGGCATGGCGCGCCGCCCAACCAGGCGCAATACGAGCAGGCGCTGGCCGAGCTCGAGGAGGGTTTGAAACCATGGCAGAAATGATCTCCATGCGCATCGCCTACGGTAAGGCCCTGGTGGAGCTGGGCCGCACCCACCCCGACGTCGTGGTGCTCAGCGCCGATGTGGCCAACTCGGACCATAGCTATATGTTCGGCGACGCCTACCCCGACCGCTTCTTCAACGTGGGCATCGCCGAGCAGTCGCTGGTGGATGTGGCGGCCGGCCTGGCCTTCAGCGGCAAGGTCCCCTTCGCCAATACCTTTGCCTTCCTTTTTGCCACCCGCGCCCTGGAGATGGTGCGCTCCCATCTCTGCTATGGCGGGGCCCACGTGAAGCTCATGGGCGCCTATGGCGGCCTCTCCGACTCGTTCGATGGCCCCACCCACCACTCCATCACCGATGTCGCCATCATGCGCGCGCTGCCCAACATGACCATCGTCGTCCCCAGCGACCCGGTCACGCTGACCAAGCTGCTGCCCCAGGTGGCGGACTGGTCGGGGCCGGTGTACATGCGACTGAACCGCAACGAGGTGCCGGTGCTCTATGGCGACGATTGCGCCCCGGTGCTGGGCCAAGCGATCGTCGCCCGGGAGGGTCGCGATGTGACGCTGATCGGCTCCGGCATCATGGTGAGCCGCTGCCTGGCGGCAGCGGGAGAGCTGGCCGCCGGCGGCATCCAGGCGCGGGTGCTGGACCTGCACACCATCAAGCCGCTGGACGAGGAGACGGTGCTGGCCGCCTGTCGCGAGACGGGCGCCATCGTGACTGCCGAGGAGCACAGCATCGTGGGCGGGTTGGGCGGCGCCGTGGCCGAGCTGGTTGCCGACCGCCATCCCGTCCCCGTCAAGCGGGTTGGGTTGGCCGACCGCTTTGCCGAGACGGGGCCCTACGCGGACCTGCTGGATCGCTACGGCATGGCCGCGGCCGACATCGTCAAGGCGGCGCAAGCGGCGCTGGCCGCCAAGGAGAGAGTGGGATGACCGATCTGCGCGCGACGGTCCTCTACGACAAGGCATTGGCCTGCCTGCTGGGCGGCCTGGTGGGCGACGCCATGGGCACGCCGAGCGAAGGCAAGCACTATCAGCAGATCGAGGCCCAGTACGGCTGGATCGCTGATTTCGAAGGCAGCGGGACCGACGACACGGTGATGAAGAGCCTGCTTGCCGAGGCGCTCATCCGCAGCGACGGCTACGCCACACTCGACGATTGGGCCCAGACCTGGCTAGACGACTGGCAGGCGATCTTTGGCCCCAAGGTGGCCAAGTTCTTTATCTCGGTGCTGCACACCGCGCACAAGGTCCGCCGCCACAGCGTGCCGCGCATGGCCGCCCTCGGCAACATGCCCAGCTCCAGCTCGGCCATGGCGATCTCGCCGGTGGGCATCGTCAACGCCTGCAACCCGCGGCAAGCGGCGCAGCAGGCCTATAACCTGGCCTCGCTCATCCACACCCACGATGTGGCCTTTTGCACCGACGGAGCAGCCGCCATGGCCGCCGCGGTGGCCGCGGCCTTCCTGCCGGGAGCTACCATCTCTAGCGTGCTGGACGCGGCGCAGAGCGTAATCCTGCCGCTGAGCGGGCGGGAGATGCGGGAACGGATCGCCGCAGCGCTGGCGCTGGCCGCGGAGCTAGGCGACTACCGCGCCTTCCGACAGGCAGTCTATGCCCAAGAGTCGCGCTTCTTCTGCGGCATCCCGTGCGACTCGCGGGAGACGATCCCGCTGACCCTGGCTGTGCTGTGGCTGTCTGACGGCGATACGGAGAAAGCCGTCACCTTCGGCGCCAACCTGGGGCGCGATGCCGACACCATGGCCACCATGGCCGGGTCGGTCGCCGGCGCGCTGCAGGGCATGGCGGGGATCAAGGCGGCTTGGCGCGCCAGGCTGGGTGAGGCGGCGCTTCTGGAGCAGGAGCAGCTTGCAGTCCGCCTGGCTGCGGTCGCCCTATCCAAGGCCGCGCAAGAGCGCGCCGCGCAGGCTTGGCTCGAGACCATCGCGAGCTAACCGGGAACAACCAGGAAACGGACTGGGCAATCAGGCTCCCAACCCGGCCAGCGCCTCAGGCAGGGGCTCGCCCGTTGCCACATCCCAGCCAAGCTCGGCATAAGCCCCGCAGAGCAGCGCTTCCAGATCCGGCACGTGGCCTTCGGTTCCGCCCGCCAGGGGCCGGGTCACCAGCTCGGGCAGGCGCTCATCGGCGCGGGTCAGGCCGCGCTTGAGGTTGAGCAAGCGCTTGAGCGTGGCGATGCGCTTTCCTGCGGCCAGCAGGCCCTCGGCATCCACGTCCCAGCCGGTGATGGCCCTCACGGCGCGCGCCACCTGCTCAGCGCCGGGGTTCTGAAACTGGCAGAGGGGCAGCGCGTTATAGAGGCTGCGCCAGGCCTGCTGTCGCGCCGAGGTGCGCCCTTTTTCCTCGCTGGACTCGAAGCGCTCCCCCGGCGCGATCCCCAACTCGAAGGGGACACCCTGGCCCACGTCCACCCCGTACATATCGCCTTGCATGTGGCAGGCGCCCCGGGGCGAAAGGGCATAGGTCGCCGCCATGCCATGGAACGCCCGCGGGTCGTGCATGGGCAGCTCGAGCCGGTTCACCGTGACGGCCAGCTCGGGGACGCCGTACCGCTCGGCCAGGGCCTGGCTGCCTCCGGCCAGCAGCGCGCCCACGCCCTCCCGCCGAGCCATCAGGCCGATCAGCCGGTGCGCCGTGGCGGCATCCCCGTACCGGATCGCCAGGCCATCGGTGTCCGCCTCGGTCATCAGCCCGCGCTCGAACAGCTCGCAGGCCAGGGCGATGGTCGCGCCCGTGCTGATCGTGTCCAGGCCGTAGCGGTTGCAGAGATGCCCGGCATAGATGACGGCCTCCAGGTCGCCGACCATCATCAGCGAGCCCAAGGCGATCACCGTCTCGTACTCGGGCCCGTCCACCACCCCGGCGCCGTAGCGCGGCGCGCGGGTCTCACGCCCGCAAGCGATGGGACAGCGATAGCAGGCGCGGGTGCGCTTCTGAAAGCGCTCCACCATCTCGACGCCGGAGAGGCCCGCAGCCTCCGGCCATTCGCCCTGCTGAAAATAACGGATGGGCACATCGCCGTACATCAGCCCGAGGTCCACATAGCCCGCCGTCCCGGCCAGGCGCAGGGACATCGCCGCCATGTCCTCCTCGACCGCCGCCGTGATTTCCTGAGCCACAGCGCGGAGCCCCTCAGGGTCGGCCACGGGGATGCGTCCCGTGCCACGCACCGCGATGGCTTTGAGCCGCTTGGCGCCCATCACCGCGCCCATACCGGTGCGGCCGGCGGCCCTTCCATGGTCGTTCATCACCGCCGCCATCAGCGCCAGGTTCTCCCCCGCCTCGCCGATGCAGGCCACCCTGGCCCGCGGCTGGCCCAGCAGCGTCCGGCAGCGCGCCTGCGTCTCGTAGGTATCCAGGCCCCATAGCTCGGCGGCGCAGCGCAGCTCGGCGGTCCCCTCCACGATGGAGAGCCAGACCGGCTCTGCTGCGGCGCCGGTGATGATCACGCCATCGTAGCCAGCGAAGCGGAGCTCCGGCCCCCAAAAGCCGCCCGAGTTGGCCTCGCCCCACAGCCGCGTCAGCGGAGAGAGGGCGCAGACGCTATAGCGCCCGGCGGAGGGCATGGCGGTGCCCACCATCGGCCCGGCCATGAACATGAGGGGGTTGTCCGGCCCTAACGGGTCCGTCTTGCCGCCTACCAGGTCGTACATGTAGCGGACGGAGAGCCCGCTCCCGCCCACAAAGCCACGCGCGTACGCCTCGTTCAACGGCTCATCCCAGACCCGTCCCGCGCTCAGATCCACGCGCAGGAGCCTGCCCAGGTATCCGTGCATCCTCGCCTCCGCTAGAAGTCGATGGGCTTGCCTTCGTACATGTACCGGTAGATGAGCTCCAGTTCCTGATAGGAGGGGCTGCGCGCGGTGGTGAGCATTGTCCCATCGCTGAAAGCGCCCTCCACCAGCGCCTCCAGCTCGCCCTCGAAACGGTCGCGGACGACCCCCAGGTCGGCCAGCGACGTTGGCGCGCCCACCGTCTGGCACAGCTCCCGGACCCGTCGCGCCAACTTGGGTGCAGCCTCGGCGTCGTCGAGGGGGGCCACCCCCAGGAACGCCGCCATCTCGGCGAACCGCTCGGATGCCTCGGCGCCGATGTATTCGATGGTATAGGGGAGGCAAAGCCCCACTGCCTGCCCGTGGGGCACGTGCAGGATAGCGCCCAGGGAATGGCCCGTGGCGTGGGCCAGCGAGGCGAGCGCGTTGCCAAAGCCGAGGCCCGCCATGGTGGCGGCGTTGTGCATCCGCTCCCTGGCCTCCCGGTCAGCGCCGTCGGCCACCGCCCGCGGCAGGTACCGCATGACCAGCTTGGCCGCCTGCAAGCAGAGCCCGTCGGTCAGGTCGTTGTGCCAGGTGCAGGTGTAGCCCTCGATGGCGTGGGTCAGCGCGTCCAGTCCGGTGGAAGCGGTCAATCGCGGAGGCAGGCCTGCCACCAGCTCGGGGTCCACGATGGCGATGTCGGCGACGTTCTCCCGGTTCCCCAGACCCAGCTTGCGCCTGGCCTGCGTGTCGGTGAGCACGATCGCCCAGGTGACCTCCGCGCCAGTGCCGGAGGTGGTGGGGATGGTGATCAGGCGCGCCTTCTTGCGCAGCCCCAACTCGATGAATGGGTTGATCTCGGCCGGGTCCAGGTCGGGGCGCTCGTAGAGGATCCAGATGGCCTTGGCCGCGTCCAGGCAGGAACCTCCGCCCAGGCCGATGATCCAGTCCGGCGACTCGTCTTGCGCAAGCTGCGCGCCAGCCTGGACGGTGACCAGGTCGGGGTCTGGTTGCACCGCGTCAAAGATACGGTAGCTCAGGCCGGCCTTGTCCAGATGGGCGGCCACCTTGCCCACCAGCCCCAGCCTAACCAGCGACGTGTCCGTCACGATCAGCGCGCGCCGCCCCTTCAGCTCGTCCAGGGTCTCCAGCGCGCCATCGCCGAACGCGATCTTGGGCGAGACGAAGTACCACATCTTCCGCGCTCCTTTCCCCTCCTTGGGAACGCACGACCCAGCCGCGCACCTATGCGGCAAACTGGGTCGGGATGGTCTTGACGCACTCCATGATCTCTTTGGCCGCCTTGGGGTAGCGCATGATCATCATCATGTTGCCCTGGAGCTTGAGCTGCTTGGTCATCATCCCCTGAATGGGGTCGATCTTGCCCTCGATCACCTTTCGCCAGGTTCCGTAGGGAGCGCTGAGCGTATACGCGGCCTTTTTGCCGTCCAGCTCGGGCCACAGCTCCGCGTTGGGGCTCTTGCCGTGGTGCAGGTCAAGGTAGAGATAGCCAGTGCCCTGAAAAGCGGCATCGGCCTCGACGATAAAAAGGAAATCGCCTTCCCAGTTCTTGGCGGACATCTCGTACGATTCGCTGGTGTTGAGCCGCCCGCTCAGGGCCTTGATCCACTCGTCCGATGGAAATGGGATGTTCAATGTGGGCCTCCTTGTCGGTGTTCTGCATCGTCCCCTGGGTTCGCAAGCGGTTCCCCTGCCCTCCCGCGCCCCTAGCGCATTAATAGCGGCAGCGCGACCGGCGCCAGCTTGGCCTGCTGGTAGACGGACAGGCGCGCATTGCCGCCATCGGTGATGTACACATAGCCGCCCCACCCGGCCGCCACATCGTAGGGCGCCCGCAACAGCCCCTCGCCGAGGCCATAGCCGCCCATCGAGGCGATCCATTTCCCTTCGGCAGAGAGGACGTGCACGCGATGGCTGCCTTGGTCGGTGACCAGGATCCGCCCATCCGCGCCGACGGCGATGCCCGTGGGTGCTTGGAGGCGGCCGCCCGAGCCGGTGCTCGTCCAGCTCGCCAGCGCCTCGCCAGCCGGCGAAAAGACCTGCACGCGCGCGTTGCCCGTGTCGGCCACAAGCACGCGGCCATCCTGGGCGACTGCTACGTCTTGCGGCGCCATGAGCTGCCCCAGGGCGCTGCCACGAGCGCCCCAGGCGCGCAGGAGGACGCCTTCGGCGGTAAAGGCCTGGATACGCGAGGTCCCCGCGTCCGCCACATAGATCGTCCCATCCGGCGCCACCGCTACCCCCGAAGGCGCTACAAACGAGCCATCCTGCAGCCCATAGCGGCCCCAGGCGCGCACGAACTGACCCTCCGCCGTGAACACCTGAATGCGCTGATTACCGTAATCGGCGACGTACACCCGCCCCAGGCGATCCGCTGCCAGGCCGCGCGGGCTCTTGAGGGCGGCCTCATAGGGCCCCCACCCTCCCCAGCTCTGCACGAATTCGCCGGTGGATGAGAACGCTTGGATCAGATGGCGTTGCTCGTCCGCCACATATACGCGCCCCCGCGAGCCAATGGCCAGTCCGGTGGGGCTCCCCAGTTGGCCATCAGCCGTCCCCTGGCGTCCCCACTTGCCCGCCAGCGATGGGCCCCTCCCGTATAGACGGATTCCCTCGCTGACCGCCACATACATTTCGGCGCCGGCTC
>Ga0123330_1000104_pt1 | contig 87362 bp, 79 predicted proteins | sample BioC13SIPDNA_2_FD_89704 | JGI IMG/M metagenome (GOLD analysis project Ga0123330, IMG submission 89704) | Anaerobic biogas reactor microbial communites from Washington, USA - Biogas_R2_A C13 SIP DNA | ecosystem: Engineered > Bioreactor > Anaerobic > Unclassified | place: Washington, USA... | reverse complement strand
CGGCGGAGCGTGCCTGCTACTTTGGCGGACGGCACGGCGGAGCGTGCCTGCTACTTTGGCGGACGGCACGGCGGAGCGTGCCTGCTACTTTGGCGGACGGCACGGCGGAGCGTGCCTGCTACTATGCAGTTCCCCTGGCGGCGCCCGGGCGAGCAAACCTCAGGAATCACCCGTTTCATGGAGAACAGGATGCCCAGACTCCAGACTCCCATCTTCTTGGCTCGTGAACAGCGAGACGCCGACGACTTGGTCGAGCAGCTCCGTGCGGTGAGAATCGACGCGGAAATCGGCGAAGTGATTGTCGGCAAGGATCGCCCCGGCTGGCAGGTACTGGTGGGCTCATCCGACGCGGAACGGGCGCGGTCGATTGCCACCGTGCTGGAGGTGCAGCGCTACGGCGATTGGGAGACTCGCGACCGAACGGAATCGCATTGGGGAGTCATGGAAGACGAGAGTGCGCTGCGTGACCCCACCGAGATTTACTCGGCCCAGTCGGTCGTGCAGGCACACCTGCTCAAGAATCTGCTGGCCGACCAGGGGATCCTGGCGATTGTGACCAATCAACTCCTGCACGGCGGAGCGGGGATCGATTTGGTCGGGATGCCGACGGCGGCAAAGGTGGTCGTGGCGGCAGAAGACGCGGCCGCCGCTCGCGAGTTTGCCCTGGAATTCGACGAACGGACCCGGGGCCAAGCCATGATCGCCGCCGAGGAGACGATCGACCAACACGTTTCGCCTTGGCCGACCTGTCCCGAGTGCGGTGCAAAACGCACGACCCGTTGCCCGATATGTCAGACGTCGGGAACGAACTTCGCCGAGGCAGACCGGGGGTTCCTGAGCGAGCTTGCCGCAACTGCCGGGACCGAACCGGAATCGTGCAGTTGTTCCGGGTCGTGCTCTTCCCATAGCGTGGCGGAACCGCACGGACACTGCGACCCGGATGCCGGTACCGGCGGGGAAGAGGCGGAGACGATGCTGATGTGCTCGGTATGCGACGAGCCGTTCAAGCCGGCTCACCCGAAGCACTGCGAGTGGTGCGGTCACGAGTTTGAGGACGGCTACGTGGTGGAGCGGATCGTCGACACGGACGAGATCTCCGGTCGTGCCATCGCGGTGGTCGTCGCCCTGGGGGTGCTGTTGCTGGGGGGGATGGCGTATTTTCTGATCATTCTAGGGGGGTGACGGCTGAAGGAATCCTCGTCTTGCCCCGCTCTAGAGTCTTTGTGCCGGACTTGTGCGCATGGTGCGCGCATGTTCGTGAAGGTTGGGTTGCGGGCTTGCCCCGCTTTGGGCGTCATTCGGCTGGGATTTCTCGCACAAGGTCTTCCCACGCCGCGAGTCGCGGGTCGCGAGCTCCATACATGTCGGCGAGTTGGTTCCGCACCCAGGTGCGATCCAACTGCGCACCCTGCGTTCGCAGAATTTGTTCCACGTCGGCTACATCCTTGCGGCGGAAGAACATCATCTTGAACACCGTCAACGTTTCGGCGTCCCAGGCCGGCTACTGCCGCAGCGTCGACGGGTGGCTTAGCTTCGGACACGGGCAGCGTGCCTTTTCAAGAACTCCCACGTAGATGCCGGCCACGGCGCGGGTTCCACATCCGGCAGGCCTGCAGCGAGTCGGCTGCGGTAGAAGACAGCCGCCGCCTTGCATGCCGATTCGATCAATTCGCTGCGTTCCTCCATGCTGAGCCTGCGAAGCCTCGCGATGTCCTCGCCACGAGTCTCTTCGTGAGCCTTGATCAACCGGTCCATTAACGGCGCAGCTTCGCCGGCCATGTGTCACCTGCTTTCTTTCCGTTGGGGACCGCCTTCCTGCATCATTGTAACGCAGCATTCCTTGATCACACATAGCCACTACGTGGTACAGGCACCTGTCGATCGCCATCTGCACCAACCGCCGCACCAGCCCGCAACCTCCCCGTGAGAACATTGTAGCACAAGAAAGGCCCCGTCAGATACCTGCCGGGGCCTCTCGTTTTTCAGTGTGAAACGCCGGTTTCGATCAGCTTCCGAACTCGGGGCGTCGGCGGACGAGTTGGCCTTTGAGTCTTTGCACGATGGAGCTGTGCATCTGGCTGACGCGGCTCTCGCTGAGATCGAGGGTGGCGCCGATTTCCTTCATGGTCAGTTCTTCATAGTAGTAGAGAATGATGATCAGCCGTTCGTTGCGGTTGAGTCCCTTGGTGACCAGGCGCATGAGGTCGTTTTTCTGGATGCGCCGGGTGGGGTCCTCGCCCTTCTTGTCCTCGAGGATATCGATCTCGCGGACGTCCTTGTAGCTGTCGGTCTCGTACCACTTCTTGTTGAGACTGATCAGATTGACCGCGTTGGCGTCGAGGATCATCTTCTCCAGTTCGGGGATGGAGATCTCGAGTTCGGCGGCCAGTTCGGCCTCGGTCGGCTGGCGTCCGTGGCGTGCTTCGAGGTTCTTGACGGCCTCGTTGAGTTTGCTGGCTTTGGAGCGGACCAGGCGCGGGACCCAGTCCATGGTTCGCAGTTCGTCGAGCATGGCTCCGCGGATCCGCGGAACACAGTAGGTTTCGAACTTGACTCCGCGAGACAGGTCGAAGGCGTCGATGGCGTCCATCAGGCCGAAGACGCCGGCCGAGATGAGATCGTCCAGTTCGACTCCTTCGGGCAGCCGAGCCCAGATCCGTTCGCCGTTGTACTTCACCAACGGCAGATAGATCTCGACCAGGCGATTTCGCAGTTCCTGGTTCGTGATATCCTTCTTGAACTCGATCCAAAGCTGCTCCACATCATCCGGAGCTATGGTGACGGGCATGCAGTCCTCCGTGACGGCGCGACAAAGCACAGAGCCTGTGCGTTCTTTCTTGTTTCTGGAGTACTCAGCGACCGGTTTGCGGGCAAAGTGGGGGGCGAAGCATGTCGCTTGCTTGATTGCCGCGCTGTCGTTTCGAGCACTCTACGTTATGACCGTTGTTTCCTTTCAGCAGGCTACTCATTCACCGGGTAGCGACTTCTCCTTCACGAAGTCCGCCCTACTCGCGGGAATCAAGTTGCCGCTACCTGGCGGCAGTCGCCTCGGACTCGCCTTCCAACCGAGCCGCAATGGCCGCTTGAACCGAATCTTCCACAGTTCGATTTGCGATCCAACCGAGTACGTACCCGATTGCGGCAAACGCGATCAGTGCCAACCAGGCCGCCCAGGCCACGCTCTGGCTTGTCCGTCCATGGATCAAGCCGCTGGCGGTGGTCGTCAGCATTGCCAACGGGCCCAGGATTCCGGCGAACAGTCGTGCCACGAGTCCAACCTTTTCGGGTGCGTCAGGGAACCACTTGCGTGATTGACGGGGGGCGAATTGCCTGTCCGTCTGGTTCCTGGAATACAGGATTCAAGTTGTTCGTTGAGCGCCCGGAGCCGTCGAAAGTTACGCAGACGTTAAATCTTAACACCGCGCAAAAAGGCTACGGTCTTCTTCGTTATCGGCATTCTGTTGGTCAAGGTTGAGTCGATTCGGTGAACTGCCCTTGTTTGTTTTGATTTGCCATTCCCGTGGAGACGCCAAGGTGTTTCTGTCGAGTTGGGCGACGGCCCGGTCGAACGACCTGGCCAGGGCCGCCAGGGACTGGTGGGCGGCGGCGCACTGCGGGGAGAGCGCGAAGGGGAGGCCGTGCCTCCCGGCGGCAACCAGGTTGGCGTCGGCGCCGAGCCAGCGGCAGACCGGCAGGTCGAAGCCGAGGAAACGCCGGCACGAACGGCGGATGCGGCCGTGGACTTCGGCGGCTTCATCGGCATCGGTGCACATATTCACGAGCAACTGGATCTGGGGGCGCCGCACCGGATCGAGGGCGATTTTCAGGGCGGCGTAGGTATCGAGGACGGCACTTGCGTCGGTCGACGAAACGAGTACCAGTTCGCGGCAGGTGTGCCAGAGGCGGCGGGTGAAGGGATGGAGTCCGTTTCCGCCGTCGAGGACGACGAGGTCCGCCCGGCTGGCCAGGCCGGCAAGCTGGTCGATGAATCGTCTCTGGCTGATATCGGGCGCGTCGGCAAGATCGGCGGCGCCCCAAGCGCCGGGGAGGACCATGATTCCGCCCGGCCCGGGCTGCAAGGCTTCAACCAGGGTGCGGCGCCCCTGGATGACGTCGCAGATCGTGTGGCGTTGCCGAAGGCGGCAAAGGGTCTGGATGTCGGGTCCGTCGGGGTCTGCATCGACAAGCACGGTACGCATGCCCTGCTGGGCAGCAACCACGGCCAGATTGACCGCGATCGTCGTTGTGCCCACGCCGCCCTTTCCCCCGGCGACGAGAACGGTCGTCACCTGGGGAGTCGGCGCATCGCCGGCCCGCGAAGCGGCCTGCGTTACCAGGTTTCGGAGGTCGTTGGCTTGGTCGATCATGATTCTAGCTGCGAAACACGGTGTCCTGGCCGAGGATGAGGCGTGCCAGGCGGGCGGCGTTGGCGGTCTCGATGTCGTCGGGGACGCTCTGGCCGTTTGTTACATAGCGGATGGGCAACCGGCTCGTTCGCGTGAGCGGGAGCATGTTTCCGAGGCTGGTCGCCTCGTCGAGTTTTGTGAGGATCATCCCGGTGGTTCCTACGGAAGCGAACCGTTCCGCGGTGTGGGTCAAGGTCCGTTCGCCGGCCACGCTGGACAGGACCAGCAAGACCTCGTCGGCCTCGGCCTCGGAAAGGAAGGAGCGGAGTTCCTGGATCTTGATTTCGTCGCGGGGGCTCCGCCCGGCGGTATCCATGAGAATCAAGTCGAGGCTTGCCATTCTTCGCACGGCCTCGCGCATTTCGCGGGGGGAGGAGACAACTTCCATCGGCAGATCGATGATGTCGGCGTAGGTTCGCAGTTGTTCGACGGCGGCGATCCGGTAGGTGTCGACGGTAATCAACCCGACGTTGCGCCGTTCCCGGAGCCGGAAGTTGGCGGCGAGCTTCGCGATTGTGGTCGTTTTGCCGACGCCGGTCGGGCCGACCAGGGCCACCAGACGACGGGTACCGGGGGTGACCACAATCGGTCCGGCAACGGGGATCTCGGCCTCGACCATGCCGGCGATCCGCGATTTGGCGAGCACGAGATCGTCGAGTTCGGCGTGCGAGGTTTCGCGGCGGACCTGCTCGACCAGTTCCCTCGCGATTTCTTCATTGAGGTCGACCTCGATCAGGTCGGTGAACAGGCGGAACAGGCCGTCGGGCAAGTCGTGGGGGCCGGGCGCGGTACGGTTCTGCCTGCATAGCTCCTGGAGCATGGCACGAAGATCGGAGAGTTGGTCTTCCACGCCGAGGGAGGGGCGTTGGGGCGGCTCGGACGGCCGGGACGGAGTTGCCGCCCGGGTGCAGGCCGAGGCCTGCGAATCCGCGTAGGGGGAGGGGGGCTCGGACCGTGCGGGCTGGGATGCCGGCGGCCGGCGAGTCTCCGCGCTTACCGGTTGCTGGGGCAGCCGGCTCGGAACGTGAACGCCTTCCGAGGCGGTGACTTCAATCTCGCGCCGCCCCCGAAGCAGGCCGAACAGCCGGTTCGTATGCACCTCGCGTGTATGCAGCACGGCCGCGTCCGGGCCAAGATCGCGGCGCACCAGTGCGAGCGCCTCGTGCATCGAACCAGCGCGGTAGGTTCTTATTTCCATGACCGTTCGTCCGTTCTATCGATATGCTTGTGAACCGCCGACAAAACCGTCGTATGTGTGCACCGGTGTCCGTTGGGGACTCGGTTGTTTTGTCGGGGCTTCTTACACGTCGCTGACCATTGCCAGCGATTCAATTCGAGTGTCTCGGGTGATTTCGTTGTAGCTGAGCACGATCAGGTCGGGCAGGTGGGTGCTGGTCAACTCTTTCACGGCCGCACGAATCTGAGGACTGCAGAGCACGATAGGCCGATGATTGGCCAGAATCAGCTTGTTGAGTTCGTTGGCAATCTGGCGGCAGGTCGCCTCGACGGCCTGGGGCGACATGCGGATGAACAGACCTCGCTCGGTATGTTCGAACCCGGCGCGGATTCGATCCTCCATTGCCGGATCGAGGGTGATCACGTGCAGGCATCCTTCGCGGTCGCGGTAACGCGTGCAGATCTGGCGAGCCAGCCGAGCCCGCACGAACTCGTTCAGCAGGATCGGGTCCTTGGTGCGGCCCGCGAAGTCGCCGAGGGTCTCCAGAATCGCGGCCAGTTGCCGGATCGGCACCTGCTCGCGGAGCAGCATCTGGAGAATCTGTTGGACCTCGGCCAGCTTCATCTGGCCGGGAATCAGCTCCTCCACCACCGCCGGCGAGGTTTCCTTGAGTTCTTCGATGAGATGCTTGGCGGCATCGCGGGTGAGGATTTCGTCGGCGTGTTTGCGGACCGTCTCGGTGAGGTGCGTGGCGATCACGGCGCCCGGCTCCACGACGGTATAGCCGAGCATCTCGGCCTTCTCGCGCAGCGACGGCTCGATCCACAGGGCGGGCGTGCCGAAGGCGGGATCCTTGGTCTCGAAGCCCGGGACCTTGCCGGAGGTCATTCCGGAGTCGATGGCCAGGAACAGGCCCGGATAGACCGTGTCGACGGCCACGGGCATGCCGGCGATCTTGATACGATACTGTTGCTGATCGAGTTGGAAGCTGTCGCGAATGCGGACCTTGGGGAGGATGATGCCGATTTCGGCGGCCACGTTCTGGCGAATTCGATGGATCCGATCGAGAAGATCGCCGCCCCGCTTCGGATCGGCGAGCTTGATCAGTCCCACCCCGATCTCGACTTCCATGGGGTCGACGACCAGGTATTCCTCAATCCGTTCCTCAGGCTTCTTCTTCTCTTCGGCTTTCTGCTTGGCGGCATCCTTGGCCTGGGCCTTGGCGGTCTTGCGCGAGAGGTTGATCGCAACCCCGAGGCAACTCCCGGCGATCAGCAGCAGCGGCACTTTGGGCAAGCTGGTGAATACCAGGATACCGAGGAATGCACCGGCGACGGCCAGGGCCTGGGGACGCGAGAACAACTGCGTCATGAATTCGGCGGGCAGGTTGACCCGCTTGTTGCTTCTGGTGACCAGCAAACCGGCGGCCAAGGAGATCAGGAAGGCCGGCACCTGGCTGACCAAGCCATCGCCGATAGTCAGCTTGGTGAACAGTTCCGAAGCCTCCGCCACCGTCATTCCTGCTTGGACGACGCCCACGAACAGGCCGCCGACAATGTTGATCAGGGTGATGCAGATGCCGGCGATGGCATCGCCTCGCACGAACTTGCTGGCACCGTCCATGGCCCCGAAGAAGTCGGCCTGGGCGGTGATCTCCTCGCGGCGTTGCTGGGCCTCGCGTTCGTCGATAATGCCGGCGTTCAAGTCGGCGTCGATCGCCATTTGGCGACCGGGCATGCCGTCCAAAGCGAAGCGGGCTGCCACTTCGCTGATGCGCGTGGCGCCTTTGGTGATCACGATGAATTGGATAAGGACGATGATGACGAAGATGATCAGGCCCACGACGATCTTGTCGCCGGCGACAAAATCGGCAAAGCTCTTCACGACTCCGCCGGCAGCATCCAGCTTGGCCGACTCGGCGCGAGTCAGGATGAGACGGGTGGTGGCCACGTTCAAGACGAGGCGAAACAGGGTCGTGGCCAGAAGAAGGGAGGGGAAAATGTTGAACTCCAGCGGAGTTCTGACGTAGATCGTCGTCAGCAGCATGATGACGGCGATGGCGATGTTCGAAGCCAGAAGCACGTCCATCAATTCGGACGGCAGGGGCACCACGATCACCAACACGCAGGCAATCAGCCCCACCGGCAAGATCAGATCTTGCAGCCGGTTCAGGAGCGGCGTGCCGCTGGCGCGCAGTGAGGTGTCCGATGCCACTGGAGTCTCCGAGACGTGGGCGAACTGGATGCGTTTGCCGAACGTGAAAACCACGTAAAAGTGAGGGCGGGAAGGTACCCAAAACCGCCCGGCATGTCCAGGTCGTTTGCCCGGCAAGAAGGTTACAGCACTGCTAGCAGCGCCAGCGGTCGTCTGCCGCGAGATCGGACGACAGGTTCTCAGAATCGTACGGGGAGAGGTCTCAAGTCGGCCCACTTCGGGAGGCGATAAGGGACATAAGCAGTTCTCGACGTATTGGTGGTCGGCGGCTCGCAGCAGGTGGTCTGGCGGGTTGCCGGGTAGTTGCGGGGAGGCGCAGGCTCGTCCGATCCGTCGATCGTCCCCCCCACACTAGCAGTAGACCGATCTGAAAGACCTCTCGATGTGCACCCGTCGGCAAATCCTTGTTGGGTTATTGTTCACCCCTCTAGCGGTGGCGATTTCAGGCTGCGCCGATGGACGCGCCCCAGTCGGGTCTGGTCGTTCTGCCGACGGCGATTCGGGGCAGGTGGCGGAATCGGAAGAGCAGGTGGAGTTCGTCGGCACGTTCCCCGAGGCACTGGCAGAGGCGAGGCAGGCTGAGAAGCCGCTGTTGGTGTTCTTCAGCACCCCCGAGTGCATCTATTGCCGGCAGATGCTCGAACGGACGTTCCGCGACCACCAGATCGTTCGGTTGGCCGAGAAGTTCGTCTGCGTGCGGATTGAGGCTGCCGAGGATCCGCAGACCTGCGAAGACTTCCACGTTGAGGCCTACCCGACGGTCCAGTTCATCACGTCGGACGGGGCCCCGCTGAACCGCGTTCTGGGCAAGAAGGAACCGGAGACGTTCGCCGCCCAGATGCAAGCTGCCCTCCAGGGCACACCGATGCGAACGGTGTACCACCGGGACAGCGTTCGACGCTAGTGCGCTGCCGAGTTCAGTTTCGGAGTGGATGCTTGCACCCCGCCAGGCCTTGATCTACGCTGGGGGGTGCGCAGGCTACCACAACAGCACACCCTCGAGCCAGCCGGAGCAACTCGCCATGGCCAAGGATTCTCTTCTACCGGAACACTCTACCCATCGCCGCGATTTTCTGAAGATGACGGCGGGCGTGGCGGTGCCTTGGATACTCCCCTCGTCGGTATTCGGAGCCTTTGCGCCGAGCAACCGGATCAACGTCGCTTGCATCGGCACGGGCAATCAGGGGAGCGGCATCCTCAAGCGTTTCCTGGAGAACGACGACGTGCAGGTCGTGGCCGTTTGCGACGTCAACACGGCCAGCTACGGGTATCGCGACGAAAGCCAGTACCTGGGGCGCGAGCCGGGGCGCAAGACGGTCGACGACCACTACGCCAAGAAATCGGGAACCGCTTACAAGGGGTGCCGGACGTATATCGACTTCCAGGAAGTGCTGGCCTGCGACGACGTGGACGCCGTCACCGTCGTTGTACCCGATCAGTGGCATGCCATCATGACGATCGCCGCCGCCAAGGCGGGCAAAGACATCTACTGCGAGAAGCCGCTCTCGCTGACGATCGGCCAGGGGCGGGCCATGGTCGAGGCCGTCAAGAAGTACGACCGCATTCTGCAGACGGGCAGCATGGAGCGCAGTAATCCCTTGAACCGCTACGTCTGCAAGCTGGTTCGCGACGGGAAGATCGGCCAGGTCAAGCGGGTGTTCACCAACGTGGGTTACAACAACAAGGTCGGGCCGGGACCGGGTTGGAAGCCGATGCCGGTACCGGAAGGATTTGACTACGAGCGCTGGCTCGGGCCCGCCCCGAAGGTACCTTACCACCAGGACCGCTGCCTGTACCGCTTCCGCTTCAACTACGACTATTCCGGCGGACAGGTGACCAACTACGGCGCCCATTCCAACGACCTGGCCCAGTGGGGCCTTGGCATGGACGAGAGCGGCCCGGTCGAGATCGAGTACATTCGCGCCAAGTGGCTGCCCGAGGGGAGCCTGTTCAACACGGCCCTGGAAACCGAGTTTCTTTGCCGCTACGCCAACGGGGTGGAATTGATTTGCGCAACGAATGAGAAGCCGGTGGGCGTGCGGTTTGAAGGGACCGAGGGCATGGTCGAGTCGACGGCCTACGGCTGGCAGGCCCGCAGCGAGCCCGCGTCGCTGGTCGAATCCGAGTTTCCCGGGGGCAAGGTGAAGGGCGACGCCACGTCGGCCCACGTGCGCAACTTCCTCGACTGCGTGAAGAGCCGCCAGCAGCCGGTGGCCCACGCCGAGATCGGGCACCGTTCCTCCAGCGTCTGCCACTTGGGCAACGTCGCGATTCGCCTGGGCCGCAACGTGAAGTGGGATCCCGTGGCGGAACGCTTCCCGGGCGACGACGAGGCCAACGAGATGCTGCTGCGGCCGATGCGGGGGCCGTGGGTGTTATGACGTCTTGGTTTCAGATTTGTGCGCGTAGCGGTCGCGGTATCGTTTGGGCGACAGGCCGGTGGCCGAGCGGAAGAGTTGGCCGAAATAGCTCGAGGTGGCGAAGCCGACCATTGAGGCGATGTCGGCCACGGGAGTGTCGGTGCGGAGGAGTTGGTCCTTGGCCTTCTCCAGGCGGATGTCGGTGAGGTATTCGAGGAAGGTCTTGCCGGTCATCTGCTTGAACACCACGTGGAAATGGCTGCGGCTCAAGGGGCAGAACTCGAGCACCGAATCGACGGTGATCGTCTTCATGTAGGCCGCGTCGAGGTAATGGACGACTTCGCGCACCAACTGTTCGTGCGTCGGCGGCGAGCAGACGGGAATTCCGTGGCTTTGAAACTCCTCGTCGCGGGCGATGACGATCAGAATGCGCAGGAGCATCATCTTGAGCATCGCGTGGTAGGCGGGCTCCTTGCGTTGGAACTCGCGGAACAGTTCGTCGAAGGTGGGGCGGAGTTTGGCGCTGCCGGCCGCCGAAAGCGCCACCTTGCCACGGAACCAGGCCATCTTCTCGATCACGTCCAAAGCTTCCTTGTCGCCGGGCAGTGCCGGCGTGAACAGATCGCCGTGGAAGTCGAGGACGTAGCACGTCGATTTCTTTCCCGGCGGAAACACCGACCGGTGCCCGGTGCCGATGGGAACAAAGAAGATGTCGCCCGTGTGCAGCGGGATCTTCCACCCGTCGGCACTCTGCTCGCCCTCGCCCGAGGTGAAGTAGAGCAACTGGTGGTAGTCGTGAACGTGCATCGCCGTCGCGTTCCGGCAACCGGGCGGGTTTTGATTCAGACTGAGGTGAAACAGGTCTTTCATGGACGATTCTCTGCCATGGCGGCGACGATGCCAACATCACTGTGTTCTATTATGACGTATTTCGCACGCTGCGGGAATGTGAACTCAGACGATTACGACATATTTTCAAAGGATCCCGAGATTGCATGGAAGGCGGTCGTCGGTAGACTGAATCTGTGCCCGGATTGTGCAAGAACTTCACATGCGAGAGGTGTTCCGTCATGAATCGTGCGATCCTGCGATGTCTCGTGGGGCTGCTCGCCCTGGCAGCGTTCGAGCCGGCCGGCGTGCTGGCCAAGGATACCAAGATCGTTCTGCTGGCCGGCGTCAAAAGCCACGGCCCCGGCGAACACGAGCACGAACGAGCCGCCATGCTACTGATGCACTGCATCGACACGTCGTTGAACGTCAGGCACGTGGACGTCGAGGTGGGCACGAACGGCTGGCCGGAGGACGAGACTACGTTGGACGACGCCGACACGATTGTGCTTCTCTGCGACGGCGCTGCGAAAGGCGTGCAACATCCGCTGGTGCGAGACCATCACATGCCGGTTCTCGAGAAACAGATGAAGCGAGGCTGCGGGCTGGTCGTTATCCACTGGGGGTTGATGCTGCCGTCGGAACTCGGCAATGAGACGTTCTTGAAATGGATCGGCGGGTTCAAGGACTACGAGAATCCGCCGCGACCGATCGGCGAGCCGCTTCGATTGCAGGATTGGTCCAAGCAGGCCGGTCATCCGATCCTGCGGGGCGTGAAACCGTTCGAAATGCCCGCGGACGAGAAGTACAAGACGCCGGAACGATTGCTGTCGGACGATGCGGGCTTCACGCCGATCTTGCCGTTTCCGGGAAAGGCCGGCGATCCGGTCTGGGCATGGGCGTGGCAGCGCAAAGACGGGGGACGCGGCTTCGGCTTCAGCGGCGGGCATTACTTCGCAGCCTGGCAGTGCGAGGGCTTGCGCATGGTCGTGTTGAACGCCATTCTGTGGACCGCCCACGCGCCGGTGCCCGACGACGGGTCGATCTCGTCGCTGCCGGCACCGTTGACCACGCCGCCGGAACCGGTTTTCATTCCTATCAAGATCGACGGGCCGGTGAACGACCCGGCCGCGGGTACGTATTGGTACGGCCCGTTCAACGAATCGTGTTCGCTCGTCGACGTGAACGGCGACGGCGCGATGGACATCACCTGCGGAGTGAACTGGTACGCGAACCCGGGACGCCGGGGCGGCCGCTGGGCGAAGCACGCCAACTACTTCGACGACGCTGAGAAGAGGGAGTTTACCCAGACCCATTGCGACGAAACGGCCCTGGACGTCAACCGCGACGGGCTGGTCGACGTGGTGAACTCGGGCTATCAGTCGGACATCGCGGGCGTGCTTTGGCATGAGAATCCCGGCAAGAAGGGGGGCAAATGGAAGGTGCATCGGCTGCACATGTCGCCTTATATGGAAGGCATCGAGTTGGCCGACATCAACGGCGACGGCCATCAGGACATTGTTCTGAATCATTTTCGCAAGTACGGCGGCGTGGAGGGGGAGGGCTCGGTGGCCCACGTTGCTCCGATTGTGTGGCTGGAATCGATCGACAAGGCTCCGTGGCTGGTCGAACACCTTATCGCCGCCGCGGCGGACGACCACGGCGTCGGTGTCGGCGACATCAACGGCGACGGGCGATTGGACATCGTGACCAAGCACGGCTGGTACGAGGCGCCGCCCAAACCGGCCACGGAGAAATGGATACACCATCCGGACTACGAAATTCCGTACCGGACTTCGCAGCCGATCCTGGTGACGGACGTCAACGGCGACAAGCTCAACGATCTGATCGCCGGCAACGGCCACGGGTACGGCCTCTACTGGTACGAGCAGCGCTGCGATGAATCCGGGAAGCGTTCGTTTGTGCCGCACGTGATCGAGGAGCATTACGCCCAATTTCACACGATGGTGCTGGCCGATATGAACGGCGACGGCAAGGCCGACCTGTTGACCGGCAAGCGTCTGATGGGCCACGACGGCCGCGACGGGGGCGAGTGGGATCCGTTGTTCATGTTCTGGTACGACATCGCGGGCGGCAAGTTCGAGCGGCACGTGATCTTTTTGAACAACCTGCAATACTATCCCGGTCTGACCAACGCCAACGATCCGCCGCAGTACGCGCCCGGCACGGGCATGAGAATCACCGTCGGCGACGTCGACGGCGACGGGCAGTCCGACATCGTGATGTCGGGGCGCGGGGGGCTTTACGTGTTCTTCCATCGAGGCATGACGCCCCGTTTGAAGTCGGCCAATCCCAAGGTGCCGATGATCGGTGAGAAGCTTCCCGCTTCGGCGTCAGGCACTTGAGCAACGCGGAGAGAATCCGCCAGTTCGACTATTCGATCACCACTCCGGACACATCGCTGTTTCTGGTAGAATCTTCTTGTCCGAACAGGAGCGACAAAACCATGAAGACCCCGTGCAATCGAAGACGCTTTCTTTCCGCGGCCGTGGCGAGCGGAGCCGGACTGATGATTCTGCCGAACAGTCTGTCGGCACGCACCTATCAAGCCAATGAGAAGCTGGACATTGCGCTCGTGGGGGTCGGCTCGCGCGGCCGAACGCATTGGCTCAAGGCCGTTCCCCAGATGGGCGAGAATATGGCCGTCTTGTGCGACGTGAACGAGAGGCAATTGGAGGGACCGTCGAAACTGTTTCCGTCCGCGCGGCAATTCCGCGACTTCCGCAAGATGTTCGACGAGATGGATCGGCAGATCGACGCCGTGGTGATCGCCACGCCGGTGCATTCGCACGCCGTGATTGCAGCAGCGGCCATGCAGCGGGGCAAGCACGTCTACCTGGAGAAACCGTTGACGCGGACCGTGGGCGAGGCGCGAGCCTTGCGCGAAATGGCGCGGAAGTGCAAGGTGGCCACGCAGATGGGCAACCAGGGCATGGCCACCGACTCGTTTCGCCGCACGTTGGAGTTGGTTCAGGACGGCGCCATCGGTCCGGTTCGGGAGGCACACATCTTCTACGAGGCCGGCGGGACGGGACCTCTGAACCGTCCTCAGGGACAACCGGTTCCCGACACGCTCGACTGGGATTTGTGGATCGGCCCGGCGCCGACAAGGCCGTTCTATCCCGACTACTTGCTTTGCCAGTGGCCTTGGACCGAAAAGGAAACGGGGGTTTTGGGCTGGCCGAACTGGCGCGACTTCAGCGGCGGTTTTCTGAGCGGTGCCGGAGCCCACGCGATCAACCTGGCGTTCAAAGCCCTGGACGTGCAATCACTGTGGGAGGACGCCGGCGAGAATCGCACGATTCGCGTCACGACGGAGATCTCGCAGCGATGTCCGGAAACCTTTCCCCGCTATCAGTTCCTTCACTTCAACATCCCGGCTCACGGCACGATTCCCGAATCTCAAGTCCACTGGCACCAGGCGTTCGAATCGAATGCCGAGCGGCGCGCCGTACTCGAACGTCTTGAAAAGCTCGCGGGCCAGCCGCTCGTCAACAAGGGGAGTTGGGTGCCGAACTCCTTCGTGCTGGTCATCGGCGAAAAGGGGATGGCTTTTGCCAACTTCCACAATTCGAAGTGCACGTTGTTGCCCGAGAAGAGCTTTCCCGATGCCGGCGGTCCGCCGCAGAAGCTGCCCCGTTCGGGAAGCCACGAACGCGAATGGGCCGCCGCGTGCAAGGGAGGCCCGAGAGCGATCTCCAATTTCGACTACTCCGGCCCGGCGTCGGAGTTCTTGAGCCTGGGAAACATCGCTTCCCTGGTCGACCGGCCGTTCGAGTACGACCCGATCGCCATGAAAATCGTCGGCGACGACGAGGCCGACGGCCTGTTGAATCCGCCCTATCGAGAGGGGTGGATTTTGTAGTTCCTTGCGCGTTGTATTGGTCCCGGCATGGTCCGAGGAGATCGCGGGAAACCGATAACCGCTTGGGCTTGCCCAACATTTCGTTGCGTTCGAGTGTCAGCGAAGCACGGCTGAACGTGGGACGAACCCATGCAGCTATCGATTCACTACTTGGACAGCGCCAGTTTAAGCAGTCGCTAGCAATCGCAACTTCCTGAGGTTTGCTCGTTTAACGCCCAGCCGAAGGCGCCGGCCGCACTACGGAAGCCGGCGCCTTCGGCTGGGCGTTAAACGAGGGTCCAGGTTCTCAGACTGCACCGAAGTGGCGATGTCCAACTAGTTACTGCACAAGCCTACCCAAGTCCGGCGCCAGGGATTTGTTCTCCTTGAGGACCTCGTCAGAGGTGACCAGCGTGCCGCGACTGCCGGCCTCGCGGCCCAGAATCGCTGCCAGGTTCGCGTTGACGCTCGGCTGGACGGTCGGGTTGTCGTGAATGCCGCCCGTGATGTTCTTGTGGAACGTGTCGATGTTCGTCCGGGCGCCGAACTGGTAGAGATCCTTCTTCTCGCCCCCCTCGTAACGCCAGTCGGAGCCGCGCATCCAGGTGGAACCGCCGTAGCGGGTCTCCATGTAGGAGTTCCAGCCGAAGACGTCGCAGCCGCAGTTGAAGGCGTGGTAGTTGCGGAACTGGTCGCCCGAGTAGTTGGCCACCAGTCCACTGGGGAACTGGTAGGTGAGCGAGTAGGCGTCGGGCGAGTCGCCGTGCGGGTCTTCGCGGCAGGTAATGGCTTTGCCTACACAGCTTACGGGCAATTCTCCGGCGATCCAGAGCATGGCGTCGACGGCATGAATCCCGGCCACCACGAGTCGCCCGCCGCTCAAGCAGGTGTTCATCGTCCAAATCAGGCCGCGAAAACGATCGGCGAGGCAGTCGGTCATGGGCGGATCTTCGCGTCCCTCGTCGTCGTAATACACGCGCATGAAGCGGATATCGCCCATAGCCCCGTCGCGAATCCGCTTGATGCACTCCAGCAGATACGGATCGACTCGGAGTTGGAAATCGACCAGAAAGACCTGGCCCTTACGAGTTGCTTTTTCGCCGGCCGCCTTGATTCGCAGGGTGCCGGGGACGTCCGTAGCGATCGGCTTGGCCATGTAGACGTGTGCTCCGGCCTCGACTGCCGCCTCGGCGTGATCCGGAAAGCAGTAGGGGGGCGTTTTCAGGACCAGGGCTTCGACGCCCGAATCAAGCACTCGCTGGTAGCCCTTCAGGCCGGAGAAGACCTTGCTCTCGGGCACACCCAGTTTGGCCGCCTGGGCCAGGCCGATTTCGGGGAAGTAGTCGCAGAGTGCGGCCACCTCGAAACCCTCATGCTCGTGGAACATCTGGGCGATCATCGAGCCCCGCCCGCCCAGACCCATGCATCCGACCTTGACGCGGGAATTGGCCTGCGTGCCGAAGGCCGTTTTCGCACTCATGATCGACAGGCCGGCGGTTGATGCGGCTGCGGTGGTGAGGAAACGTCGCCGGGTGGAGCCGAGGTTGTTCATGGCAGTCCTCGGGAAAGGTGGCCCATGAGGGTAGGCGTGTCAGACCGCCCGCATTATGTGGCGATTGCTCGCTACAGGCAACAGTCAGAGAGTGAGAGCGCTGTTTCAATGCCTCGTCCGTATCCCAAACTCGAACCGATGCGGTACCGATGCCGGCCATCGTTTCGCCGTCGGCGGAGAACTCGATCCGGTCGATCGTTACAGAATTCACGCCGCGCGGGCCGACGGGGCTTCGCGGCCCTGCAGTTGGTAGACGTAGGCCAGGACCTCGGCGACGGCGGCGTAGCGTTGATGAGGGACCGGCTTGCCCACGTCGACTTCGCGATAGAGGGCCTGGGCGAGGGGCTTCTTCTCGACGATGGGGATGCCGTTTTCGAGAGCGAGCCGGCGGATGCGTTGGGCAAGGACTCCGGCGCCCTTGGCCACGACGATCGGCGCGTCCATCTTCTCCGGCTCGTACTGGATGGCGATCGCCAGTTCCGTGGGGTTGGTGACGACCACATCGGCCTTGGGAACGGCCTCGGAGAGCCGGTCCATGGCCAGCTTGCGCTGGACGGCCTTGCGCCGGGCCGCGATGTGCGGATCGCCTTCCAGGTTGCGCATTTCCTCGCGGACCTCCTGGTGGGTCATGCGGAGGTCCTGTTCGTGCTTCCAGCGTTGGAAGCCGTAGTCGAGGATGGCGAGGATCAGCAGGGCTATGCCGATCTTGACCGTCGTCCAGAGCAGAAGTTGCGTCATGTAGACGGTCACCTCGCCGACCGACAGGGCGGCAAGGCCCAGAATCGTGTCTTTTTCTCCGTAGAGTGCGAAGTAGGCGACCGCGGCGACCACCAGGACCTTGAACAGTCCGAAGACCAGGCGTGCTACGCTCTGTACCGAGAACAGACGTTTCGCCCCTTTCAGGGGATCGATCTTGGAGAGTTCAGGTTGAACCTTCTTGGGAACGAACATGAAGCCGACCTGGGCGAGGTTGGCGGCGACGGCCGCCACAAGGACCAATCCGAAGACGGGCAGCAGTTCTCCAGCCAAGCCAGCGATCGTACCGTTCCAGACCGAAACGGCGAAGTTGACGTCGGCTTCCACCCAGGGGTCGCCGCCCAGCAGGCGCCGGCTATAGTCGGCGACGAATTGCGTGACGCTCCGCCCGGCCGTCAACAGAATGAGTGTTCCCGCCAGCAGCAGCACGGCCGAACTCAGGTCCTGACTTTTGGCAGCCTGCCCCTCCTCGCGGGCTTTCTGCCTGCGATGCGGCGTTGGATCCTGTGTTTTGTCTCCGTCTTGATCGGGCATCGACGTGAGTTGTCAGTTGTCGGGGTTCAGGGTTCGGGTGGAGTTGTTAGGGTTCAGGTGGAGTTGTCAGGGTTCAGGATTGATTTTCGGGAATATGCTTGGATGATGCCTCGAAGCTCACAGCTCACAGCGCAAAGCTCACGGGGGGTTAGTCACTTCCAGGGACTCGAACAAGAGGCTGAGGGCGGGGTCGACTTGCTGCTGGAAGACCCAGACGGATGCGCCGAGGACGAAGAACACGGCGCCGAAGGTGATCAAGGCGTTGGCTCCAAAACCGACGGCCAGGATGTTCAGTTGCGGAAGGGTGCGGCTGATGAGTCCCATGACGAGGGTCGAGAGCAGCAGGGCCGTGACGACGGGTGCGGCGGCCCGAATACCGAGCGAGAAGCTCTGGCCGACGAGGATGACGAACGTATCGGCGATGTCGACGGGGACCGTGCCGCTTCCCGGCGGCAGGGCAGAGAACGTATCGAGCAAGGCCGCCATGACCGCGCGGTGTCCTCCGATGAGGAGGAAGACGGCCAGGCCGGTGAGGTACAGGAATCGCGAGAACAGGGGGACATTTTCGCCCGAGGCGGGATCGAAGACCTCGGCCAGCATCATGCCGCCCATCCGTTCGATCAGTTGCCCAGCGAGTTGGAATCCGGAGAAGAGGATTGTGATTCCCAGGCCGAGCGTCAACCCGATCAGCAATTCTCCGGCCAGGACGACGGCATACTGGACGTTCGTTTCGGGATCGGCGACCGGTGTATCCCATTGGCTGGGGAGAATGAGAACCGACAGCGCCATTGCGAGGAGCGCCCGGATTCGCATGGGCACGTCGGTCGAGCCGAAGATCGGCGCCGTCATGACCAGCCCGCTCACGCGGGTCAGCACGAGCGTGAAGATCAGCAGCTTGGCGACGTCGAGTTGTGCGATCCAATCAGCCACAGGCTGCTAGAACCTCCCCGGAATGCCGTTGATCAGTTCGGTCGTGTATTGAAGCATGTGGGTAATGAGCCAAGGGAGCGTGAGACTGAGCACGGCCACCATGGCAACCAGTTTCGGCACAAAGGCGATCGTTTGTTCCTGGATCTGGGTGAGGGCCTGGAGCAGGCCCACGATCAATCCCACGACCATGCCGGCCAGCAGCACGGGGGAGCCGATGAGGACGGCCACCCAGATCGCCCTTCGCGCCAGATCAATCGCATCTTCCGGACTCATAGCCGATTCTCTTTTGTTGTCAGGCAGGCGAACGAAATCAATCTACCCGTTAGACGCACCAATAGGGGCTGCGGCGTCACGTGTAGGGTGCAACGCTGTCCATGAGCATGCCGACGACCAGGTTCCAGCCGTCGAGCAGGACGAAGAGCATGATCTTAAACGGCATGGAGATGAGGACGGGCGGCAACATGAGCATTCCCATCGAGACCATCACGCTGGCGATGACCATGTCGATGATCAGGAAGGGGAGATAGATCTGAAATCCGATGAGGAACGCGACCTTGAGTTCGCTGACCATGTAGGCCGGCAGGAGAACGGTGAGCGGCACGTCGGAGTAGTCGTTGATTTCCTCGGGCGGGTTGTCCATTCGGCTGAGGAACAGGTAGACGTCGTCGGTGTTCCCGGCCCGCTCGATTTGCATGCTCATGAAGCGGCGGATCGGAACCTGGCCCATATCCCAGGCCTGCTCCATGGAGATCTCGTGATTCGTGTAAGGAACGATCGCCGTCTGGTAGACTTCCTTCCAGACCGGCGCCATCACCAGCAGCGTGATGAACAAGGCGAGCGTGGTAATCACCTGGCTGGGCGGAAGTTGCTGGGTGCCGATCGCCTGGCGGAGGATGCCGAGAACGACGACGACCCTGACGAAGCAGGTCGTCATCATCAGCACGGCCGGGGCCAGGCTCAGCACCGTCAGCAGGAGCATGACCTGGAGCGTGGCACTGAGCCCTTCGGGGCTGGTCCACTGCTTGGGCCCGCCGGCCAGCCCCTCGGGCAGATCCAGCGAGAGGGGACGGTTTGCCGTGTCTTGGGCCACGGCAGGGCTTAGCATCGTCAAACATGCCAGGATGACGCCCAGCCAGACCAGGGCGCGGCGCGAGCGGCTCTTGCGCCAGGCCTGGAGCGGAGTGATTTCGTCGCCCTTTTTAGTAACTTGCTTCAGAGAAGTTGTCGTACTTGAGTCAAGTTTTGGCGACTCGGCCTCGGTCTGAGGTGGAACCTCGTTAGAGTCTCTGTTCGGGACTTCTGCGCATGGTGCGCGCATGTTCGTGAAGGTCGAGTTGCGGGCTTGCCCCGCCTTGGGCGGCCTTGCCGGTTCAGCCATGGAAGTCCTCCGACTTCTGCGGCAGGTCTGTCCGCGACGTTCGGGTATCCGTGCGGCCGAAGAATCCGGGTTCGGCGGGCTGCCCGGCGAACTGGTGGAGGACCTGGCGGAAGGCGGCGGTGGCACTTCCTGCGCGATTTGCGCGGCACAAGCCGGCCAACCGGGTCACTTCATCGGGGTCGTCGATTTCGGTGAGTGTTTCTGCGCTGTCGGGCGTCAGGGAGACGAGGAGCAACTTGGCGCCGCATCGCACGAGATGGACCTGCTGGCGAGGATTCAACGAGGCTCGGCCCAGCACTTCAAAGACGTCGCTGGGAAGCGTGGCCGGTCCTCCCGATCCGCTTCGGCGCATAAGCCAGGCGGTCACGAAGAACAGGCCGAGCACGACGGCCAGGCTGCTGACGACGGTCACGACCGACCCTACCCCCTGGCCACTGGGGATTGTTCCCGAATCGCCCAATCGCGATTTGCTCGGGGGTGTTAACGCCGGAAACCCCAAGTCGCGGCCGGAGTCCGTGTTGGTTTGGCGGTCGCCCGGCGACGGGCCGATTGGAGAGTCCGCAGCGGAGGCGGTCTGATTCCGATCCAGAGCGACTTCTGCGGACGACGCAACATGGCCGGTCGGCATCGCAGGCCGAACGAAACGGTCGGGAGTCTGGTAGATTGCCGGTTGGGCCAGATGAGACGCCTCGCCAGGCCGGGCCGGCGTCCCATCGTTTCGGGCGACGTCGGGCGGGATCGGCGTGGGGAAACGGGGCGAGACGGTGCCCGCCGGCTCGACGCCGAGTGCTGAGGGCGCGAGTTGCTGGGCCCTGCTGTCTGTGGAAAGAAGCAGGAAGAGCAGCATCGTGGTGAGGCGCCATTTCTCGGGCATCCATGCCCTCCGGTCAAATTTCCTCATCGACCTCGACCACAACGGTCGATATCGATGCGGGATGGTGGGGGCTCGTCCATGGGCCCCGCACAACTCTTTTCTCCCGCCGGCAGCGGGTCACTCCTTTACGCGACGGGCGATGCGCTGGCGACCAGTTCGGCGACGCGCACGCAGAAGTTATCGTTGAGCACGAGGACCTCGCCTCGTGCAATCAGCCGGCCGTTCACATAGATGTCGACGGGATCGCCGGCCAGCTTGTCAAGGGGCACAACGGCGCCTTTGCGCAGCTTGAGGACGTCTTCCAGGTACATATTGGTGCGGCCGAGTTCGATCTTCAGGTCGAGTTCGACGTCGTTCAGCAGGTCGAGAGTCGCCGCCTCGGAATTGGCCGGGCTGCCGGTGAACTCGCCGAACTGAAACGGGGCCGCCGAAGGTGGGAGTTCCTTTTCATCGGCGGTGACGGATGCCAGCGCCTTTTCGGCCTGTTTGAAGAGGAATTCCACGTCGCCCTGCGAGATCGTCTCCAAGGGCTGGCTGCTGTCGGCGGCGGCCTTGGCGGCAGGGGCCGGCTGGGACGAGGCCGCCGGTTGTGCTGCCGCCCCTCCTGCGCCGGATTGGCTCAAGAGCTTCTCGATATCATCCTGGCCGAGCAGCTTGTCGGCGTCGGTGATATCCTCAACGGGGGCCGCCGTGGCAGCAGCCGGTTGAGAGGGAGCCGGTGCTGCGCCCGCCAGCAAGCTCTCGATTTCCGACTGATTGATCTCTCCACTCGCCTTGGCTGGTTCCGCGGGAGGTTGCGGATTCGGCTTGGGGGTTGACGAACCGCCGCCGGATGGGGCGGCCCCACCGCCTTGCAGCAGGGCCTCGATATCTGCTTGATTGATCAGTTCATTGTCGTCGGCCATGGCAATCCATTCCTGGCTTCGTGAACGACTCCGAGTGCGATTGCCTGGCGGCATCCTGCGCCAGTGGGGCTGCTATCGTTGCTAGCAGCGTGGATCGCTTCGGAAAACAACGGCTTGGGATGACTCGCGGTACCGCGGCAGCCGGCGACGGATCTACTGCTCGATGAAGGAGAAATCGCTGAAGATCACGGACCGGAGGTACGGCTTGCCGAGAATCGCGTTAGTTTTCTCCAAAATCCGTCTTTTAATCAACCCCAATCCGGCGTCGGTGAGGTCCCCCAATTCGGAGCTCCGCACGGTGACGATCACCTGGTCGCGCAAACGATGCTGGTTTGCTCCCCAGGCAGCCAGGAACTTCTCTTCGTCGTCCTGCTTGACGGTCCCGTAGAGGTGGAAGTCGATCCGCATCGTGGTGTTGGAGAGCGGTTGGAACGCCGTCACCGTGAACTCGCCCAGGTCGACTTCCGTCTGATTCTTGACGTCGGCATCCAACTCGGCGAGTTCATCCATCACGCCGTTGGTCTCGGTGGATACGGGGTTGATCTCCATGCCGGCAAGAGCGGCCGTTTCCTCGGCATTGGGGAGGAAGAACGAGGCGGCAATGCACTCCCCAACGACAATGGAAGCGAGCACCGTGAGCAGAATCAGTTTGCCGAGAATCGCGGACTTCCCACCATGGGGCGGGGAACCCGCAACGGCATCCTCGGAACGTTCGGAAATGGAGTCGGCCATATTATCTGGGTTGCAGGGAGACGGAAACAGGGGCCGAGGGACGGCAGGTGACACCACAAGATGAACGCCACCCCACCGGAAGTGGGGTCGCATGGGAACATTGTTTTTCTTCTAAAACGTAGCCCAGCATTTGGTGCTCGGGATCACTCCGGGGGAAAAAAATGAGAGAAGGGGTGCCGCTATTGTCCGCACCACACGATCTTGTGTTCCCGGAACCCGGCGTTTGGCGATTACGGTCTCGTGGGGGCGTCGTCTCCAGCGGCGGAGTACTTCTGTTGCCGTTCCTCGGCCGTACCCACGAGATCCTTGGTGAGTTCGTCGAGCATCAGGATTTCGACTCTCGCGTTCTTCCGGCGTTCCTCCTCAACCGGGCTGATGGATTGCGGTTCGTTCTCTGCGGCGATCGAGATGCGAAGACGCTGCTCTTCGACCCCGCACTTGACGAGTTGTTGGCGAACCAGGAAGGCCCTGGCGTAGGCCAGGTCCCAGTGGTTGCAGTAAGGTGATTCTGGCGGCAGAGGGCGGGCCGTCGTATGCCCGCGAACCTCGATCTTCTGCGGTTTGCCTTTGACAATAGCCGCAGTCGCCTCGATGGTCTTGATCGCCTCGGCGGACAGATCGCCTTCGCCTTCGGGGAACTCGATGAGTCCGCCGAGGGTCGTCTCGTCGGCGGGCCGGATCGCGCGAACGCGGGCATGATCGCCGACGGGAGCCTTGACTTTGTCGCCGCCGTTCATCGTGTTCATACGTTGGGCTCTTCCCATGCTGGCCAGGCGTGCGATAGCCGAGTTCATGGGCGAGACCGGGCCGGGCACCATGGCGGCGATCGAGTTCTCGTGGCCGAAACGCTGCCGCAAAGACTGAACGATTGCCTGGCTGTGTTCCTGTTTGATCTCGCTCATCGAGAAAAGAAGCACGAAGAACGTGAGCAGGAGCGACATCATGTCGCCGAAAGTGACCACCCACTCGGGGACCCCGGGTTCGTCCTGTTCGATTTTGAGTGCCATGGGCTACGCGGCCTCCTCGGCAGCAGTTCGCAACCGCGGCGGTATGAACGTGGTCAGTTTCTGTTCGATGACGCGGGGGTTCTCCCCCGACTGGATCCCCATGATTCCGCGCACCGCGATCTCCATGACCAGCAGTTCCCGTTGATTGAGGTATCCCAGTTTCTCGGCGCAGGGAAGCATGACGATATTGGAGATAACGGCGCCGTAGAGCGTCGTGATCAAGGCCACGGCCATACCGGGTCCCAAGGCGTCGGGGTCGTCGAGTTGTCCCAGCATGATGATCAGGCCCATCAGGGTCCCGATCATGCCGAAAGCGGGTGCGAATCGTCCGACCTGATCGACGACCTTCTTGCCGTCGGAATGGCGAGCGGCCACGGCGTCCATTTCCGTGCGCATGATATCCTCGATGACCTCGGGCCGCGTGCCGTCAACCGCCATCTGGATGCCGAGAATGACGAACGAGTTATCGATTTCTTCAATACGTCCTTCCAGGGCCAGCAATCCGTCGCGGCGTGCGGTCTCGGCGAGGGATACGATCAACTCGATCAGCTCGCAAACGTCTTCCTGTTTGTTGAAGAAGACGTTTTTGACGACTCGGACAGCAGCGAGGACGTCCTTCAGCGGAAAGCAGACCAGCACCGCTGCCGTGGCGCCGCCGCAGACCACCATGATCGACGGATAGTCGATGAACGCGGCAAAAGACGCCCCGGGTGAAATGGCGATCGCGATCACCATCAGCGCGAACCCGAGCAGAAGGCCGACAACGCTGGCTATGTCCATGGATTGAGGATCCTCGGTCTCCGCACTCGATTCCTAGACGCCGGGGTCCAAGAACGGTACGGGTCTTTCAAATCGTGGTAGCAAATGCTTGGCCTGTTGGTAGACGACGGCGCGCCGGAGCACCTCGTCCATCGACTCGCTCACGACGATTCTTTCGCCGCTGTCGAGGGTGATGAACGTGTCGGGGCGCTGCTCGACGTACCGAATCAGGTCGGCGTTCAACACGAACGGTTCTCCGCCCAATCGCGTCAGTTTAATCATGGGATTGCACCCATTTTCGGGCCCTTCGGGTGGGCCAAGGGTTTCGGTGAAAATGCGCCATCGCACCGGCCGAAACCCCGGAAACCATAGCTTTTTCGTCTTGTTCGTCAACGCCGCAACGACAGCAATTCGTCGATCATCTCCTGGGCGGTGGTAATTACCCGAGTGTTGCCCCGGTACATGGTCGACGCGAGGATTAGATCGATCAGGTTGGATCCGATGTCTGTATTGGATAGTTCGACGGCGCCGGAAACGATGCTGCCGGTTCCCTGCTGTCCGGGGTCGCCTTCGACCGGCAGACCGGAATTGACGCCTTCGGCGTAAAGGTTCTCGCCCTTCTGCTCCAAGCCGGACGGGTTGGAGAACCGGGCCAACCGGATCTGCCCCAGGTCCCGCGTTACCCCATTGGAAAACACACCGGCGATCACGCCGTCTTCGCCCACGATGAAGCTGGTGAGCACGCCCGGCCCCGAACCGTCCTGCCGGGACACGGCCAACGAACTTCGTTCGGCCGCCAATCCCGAGATGTTGGAGAAATCCAGATCGAATTCCAACGGAGAAGCACTGGCGACGTTACGCCGTTCGACGGAAACGGTCGACTCGCTCACGGCGATCAGGTTGCCTTCTCCGTCGAAGGTGATCCGTCCGGTGCCTACGGCGATCTCGGTGCCGGTGGTCGGATCGTTGTCGGGCGAGTCGGCGAACCAGCGATAGGTGGTCGAAGTGCTGTTTCGTTCTTCCATGACCGCCGTGAGACGCACGCGGATGGGGATACCCAGCGAGTCATAGACCAGGAAATCGGTCACGGCGCTTTCGCCCACGGCCTCCTGGAGCACGCCCCAGGGAAGGTTGACGTTTTCCGTGCTGGTACCCGTGTCGAGGAGCATGCCGGAGAGGCCGATGTCGATGGCGTTGTCGACGCCGTTATTTCCGGTGAGAATGATCCGCCCGCCGTCGACCAGTCCGCCCGCCGGGATGTTCATGCCGGTCCCCATATCGCCGGGGATGGGGAAGACCGGATCGGAGGCCGCCGATTGGATGCCCATCGAGGCGTCCATGAAATCGATCAACTGTTGCACGGTGGTATTGGCGGTGATCTCAAACTCTTTGGTGTCAAGAGTCCGGCCGCCCTTCTTACCGGTGAATTCAAGAGTCCCCGTTTGGAAGACCTGATTGTAGACTGAGCCGTCGCGGCTGAGGATGTCGACCAGTCGGGTGGAGTAGCCGATCTTGGGACCATCGAGATCAATGATGGGGTTTGCGGAGATCTGGGCATCCGTGTAGTTGTCGACGAAGAACTCGCCGGCATCCATATTGGGGATCTCGCCGACAAGGTGATAGGTGCTGGAGTCGGTGGCCAGGCAACGGTAGATGCGCCGGGTTCGCCAGTCGGTCGTGGCGATGTCGGCCTGGGGGAGATCGTCGATCGTGACTCGGCCGTTGGTCACGTTGATTGGACCCGAGAGCGGTCCCGGGCGGCTTTCCGTGCCGTCGGCGGCCACGTAGGTCACGTAGTAGCTGTAGTTGCCGCTGATGACCTGCTCATCCAGCACCGGGTTCGCCGCCGCGGCCGCATCGCTGACGGTATCGGAGAAGGTGGTGGTGCCGGTGGCCACCTGGCCAATGTAGTTGTAGTCGGTCGATGCAGCGCCCTGCTTGCGGCGATAGACCCGAAGGTGGGTATACGAAGTGGTCGGGGGCGACGTCGGCAGGTTGCTCATGTTGATCGAATCGCCGTTGTTGGCCACCGTTCGTGTGAACGTGTCGGAAGGCCGGCTTTCGGTGGGATTGGGATTGCCGAGTGCGTAGTCGTCGGCCCATACCAGCTTGTATTCGTAGGTATCTCCCGCAACCAAGGTGGTGGCGCCGGGAACGCTTGCGGTGTTGACCGTGAGAACCGACGGCTGTTGGGCATTGCTGACGTCGCCGCTGTCGGGCGGCGCCGAGAAGGTGCCGTCGCCCAGAATGCCCGTCTGGATTCGCTGGGCCTGGGTCGCCACATCTCCGGTGGGCGACAGGGTGCCTTCCAGGTAGACGTTTGCGGTAGGTTGGGCCACGGCCGCGGCTCCCAGGGGGATGGTGATCGGCACAAGCGTCGTCCGCTGGATCTGGAACTGATCGTCGATTCCGAATCCCAGCAGGCGGTTGCCGGTGATGGTGACCATCTCGTTCTGAGAGTTGAACTTGAAGATCCCGTTGCGGGTGTAGAGGGTCTCGCCCTGTCCGCCTTCGACGATGAAGAAGCCGTCGCCTTGAATGGCCAGGTCGGTGGGGTTCGAGCTGATTTCGAGAGTGCCCTGGTTGAAGTTGGGCGTGATGTCGGAGACCATGGTTCCCAACCCCACCTGGCGCGGGTTCGTACCGCCGTTGGCGGCCGTCGGCTGAGATCCGAGCGACAGCGTCTGGAGGAACTGGGTCGAGAACGAGGCGGTCGAGGATTTGAAACCTACCGTGTTGGAGTTCGCCAGGTTGTTGCCCACGACGTCGATGGTGGTTTCCGAGGCCGTCAGCCCCGTGAGTGCCGTGCTGAGTGCGGATGCGAGACCCATAACGTTCTTCCTTGAGTAGGTACCGATAATCGGCTACCGGTCGGTTTCTGTTTTCCGTACCACGTTGCCCGGGAGGGCAGTGCGAGGTCCGCGGGGTTGCGGTTTCAGGAGGTTCTTCCGTTATTCTGTGGTATCGTCGGCGGCTTCCTCGGCTTCGTTTGAGGACTCGTCCGTATCTTGAGCGGTTTCGTCGGTCGCGGCGGACTCCGTTTCGCCGGTCGCGATCAAAGCCGGATCGATGATTTGAAGCACATTCTTGAGCTTGATATAGTTACCGGCGACGAGCAGGCTCGGCTCGCCATTTTTGACCATGGCCGCGTCGACCTGGCCGATCAGTTTTTGGCCGTCGCTCGTCATTCCTTCAACGAGTTTTCCGATCAGATTGCTTGCGGTCGAAATGCTCTGGCCGAGCAAGACCCCTTCAAGTGTCTTGGTCAGGTTGTCGTTCGAGGCGATCTCGCGAATCTGATTGAACTGGTTGAGCATGTCGGACGTATCGGTCGGATTCATGGGATCCTGGTTCTGCAGCTCGGCGATGATCAATTTCAGGAACTCGTCGGTGCCGATTTCCTGGAAGGCATCGTATCCCGTTTCGACTTGCTGTCCGACCGATCCCTGGATGGCCGTGGTCGTGGTTGCCATAGTTCGTGTTCCTCTATTTTGAAGTGACCGGTCCGAAATCAGATAAAGACGTCGAGCCGGCCGTCGCTGGTGAGTGCAGGTGTGTTGGTTGGTTCGATGGATTGGCTTCCGGCGCCTCCGCGATCGGCGCGGGAATCGTCTCCGTGGCCCGTTTGCCGGAAGGATCTGCCGCCCTGGTCCGGACGTTCGGACGGCCCGCCGTGCGGCTGATCGGAGAATCCGACGTCGAAACGTTCCACCTTGATGCCCTGTTCGGCCAGGCGTTCGCGGAGGACGGGCAGATTGTCGAGCAAGAGGGTCTTTGCGGTAGCCGTCTCGGCCTCGACCCGAGCGCTGAGGGCGCCGTTTTTCACGGTGATCTCCATGCGCAGCGAACCGAGTTCGGGCGGATAGAGCTTGAGGCGGACGGGTCCGCTGCGCTGCCCCATGGCGGCGAAGGCATTGGCCACCCGCTGGACGAACTTGGCCGAGTCGACGGCTTCTCCGGCTCCCTTTCCGGATTTCGTTCCCGCAGCCGACTGACTCTGGGCAGTAGCCGATTTCGATTCGACGGGGCTCACGGCATCGCTCGAAGCGGTCGTCTGCAGCGAACTGTCCGCTGTGCCCGGATCAGACACAGCGGCTACGTCAGGCAGTGCCTGCAACTCCGAGTCACCGGCATCCGTGGAAGAGGGAGCCTGCGGAGACGTGACGTCAACCTGGGTAGGTACGGCCTGGTCCGCGTGTGCGGGGATCGCTTGTGGGTCGTTGAGCGGCGTCGCAACGCCGTGTCTCTCCCCGCGACCGGTCTTTCCCCGCCTCTTGTCTTCCTTTTGCTGGGAGGCATCACCCTCAGCTTCCTTCGAAGCGGCAATCCTGGCCTCGACTGCAGGAGATTCCCCCGCCTGAGCCTGTTCCTCGACAACCGGCTTCTCAAGAGACGTCGCTGGACTTGCTTTCGTGCCATCCGACGTTCCGGATTCCGCTTCGGGTTCAGTCGCATCGCCTGAATCACCGTCGGTCACATCGATTGTCTCGTCGATCGCTTCCGCTCCGCTCGTCGTCCCATCAACGGCCGAGCTGCCGATGGATAGCTGGACTGCCGTCTCGGGAGTTTCCGGATCCGTTCCCGCCAGTTCGACGGGCTGGCTTACGGATTCGGCGCCGCCCGCGTCTGACGAGGCCTGTTCCGGCTGCATCACCTGCGGTACCGTCTCTTCGATCGTTTGGACTGCCGTCTCATCGAAAGCGGGCTGGTTGGCGGTGGGGGCCGCGGTCGCTGCAACGTCGGTCGTCTCGTCCGAGGTAGCGGGGTCGTCCGCCTCGTTTGCTTCTGAGGTGGTTTCGGCAGAGCCGTCGCTGCTGTCCGGTTCGACGTCGTTGCTCGGGCTGGACTCCGCCGGCGCGGCCGCCGGGTCTTCCGCATCTTTGGCGGCAACGTCACGCGGCTGGCGATCGTCTCGCTCGGTCCGTTTTGCGGTCGGCCGAGGTGATTCGGAGCGCCGCGACCCTCGGGATTGGGGAGCGGGATCGGCCGCAGAGTCGCTTGCCGTCTGCCTCGCCTTGCGCAGCGTTTTATGGAAGACGCCGATCAACGCCGGATCAATGCCGTTCTTCTGGCCTTGGGTTGCGGCAATGTCGATCGGCAAACAGAGCGTTGATTTTTCCAGGTTGAGTCGCGCCATATCGTTTTTCCTAGAGTGTCCCGGCGTTCTGGGGATCGATCTTCTGAGAGACTTCTTCGGCGATGGCCGCCTTGGGATGCCCCTGGCGGATGAGTCGCAGGACTTCGGCGATCTTCGCAATCTCTTCGGGCGTCTGGAATTCGCCGAGAATGCCTGCCCTGCGGCGTTCGTCCATGGCGGTCATCAGGAGCACGACGTCTTCCGTTTCCTGCTTGTCGAGCATTTCGAGCAGGAAGACCTTGGCTTGTTCGGGCTCGAGGGTCTGCAGGGTCGTCCCGATGACGGTTCGGCCTTCGGCTTCCGCTCCTTCCCGGAGTTGTGCGAGTTGCGTCTGGAAGTCTTTCTGCAGTCGTTCGTAGGCGTCGCGTTGCTCGGTCAGCCGCCGGCGTTCCACGCGGAGTTGCTCGTTGCCGTTCTCCAGGGCCATTTCGCGCATCTTGAGGTCGCGATCCCGCGACAGCCGCGCGTCGATGATTTGTTCCATGGAAGGCTGTTCGCTGGAGATCGATCGCTTCTCCGCCTCGTCTTCCGCGTGGGTTTCGAAGAGATCCAGTCCCTGGGCGATGGCCAGCATCTGAACGAGTCGTCCCCGGTCCATGTGCCAGTTCGTCCACAGGTGGAAGACCATGATCACCGTGGCCAGCATGGTTGCCGCCAACAGATAGATGACCAGATTGACGGCGCCCCCGATCATTCTGGCAATCATGGTTCAACCTCCTCCCTGCGACACCGTCCGGCGACCTCGTCGAGTTCTTTGATCTGCCGGATTCGCTCGGTTTCGCGGTGCTGAGCCAATTGGCGATCTCGCAGCAGTTCGAGGACGCGGACCGAGCGATTCGCCTCGACCAGAGCCAGTCGCCGGCGGTCGACTTCGGCGCGGACGGCTTCGTGTTTCTCCGCCAGGTCGCGTTGTTCCGCGCGAAGCGTCACTTCGTATCGGCGAGCGACCAGGAGCCGGTCGAGGTCCAACTCTCCCGGCCCCGCCGCGTCGCGGCACTGTCGCATCAAGTCGGCAAGATCGGCACTCAGTTGACGCCGCTGTTCCACGATCGCTTCTTCCGCCTGATAGGCCTCGGCCAACTGGCTGCGCCGCTGGTCGCGAGCGGACTCGCGCAGTCGCAGGAGGGTTGCCAGTCGGAACTTGAACTTGCTCATGGTCTATCGTTTTCGTCCGTCGCGTTGCGGTCACTAAGAACGGTTGCCCTTGGCACGTTGGGGCGCAGGACCGCCCGGCGCTGCACCGCTCGAGGGCGACAGTTTCTGGGCTGCGGTCTGGTGGAACTGGACGAGGATATCTCGTGCCTGCGAGTAGCCGCTGCGATCTTCGACTTGTTGCCTGAGGATGGCGTTGATTTCCGTTTGCATCTCGACTGCCAGGTCGACGGCCGGGTTGGCGCCCTTGCGATAGGCGCCGATCGAGATCAGGTCTTCGTGGTCGCGGTGGGCCGCCATCAACTCGCGGAGGGTCGCGGCCGCTCGCCGATGGGCGTCATCGGTGACTTCCGGCATCAGACGGCTGAGGCTTTCGAGCACGTCGACGGCGGGATAGTGGTTCTTTGCCGCCAGCTTTCGCGATAGCCAGATATGCCCGTCCAGCAGTCCGCGTACGGCGTCGGCAACGGGTTCGTTGGGATCGTCGCCCTCGACGAGCACCGTATAGAACGCGGTGATGCTTCCTTCGGGGGTGCGCCCGGCCCGTTCGACCAGCTTGGGGAGCAAGGCGAACACGGAAGGCGGATACCCGCGGGTCGTGGGCGGTTCGCCGGCGGCCAGGCCGATCTCGCGCTGGGCGAGGGCGAACCGCGTCAGCGAGTCGACCAGGAGCAGCACGTTTTTGCCCCGGTCGCGGAAGTACTCGGCGATGGCCGTGGCGGTGGAGGCTGCATGGATGCGGACCAGGGCGGGCTCGTTGCTGGTGGCGACCACCACAACGCTTTTCTTCCGCCCGGCGGGTCCCAGATCGCGCTCGATGAATTCGTTGACCTCGCGGCCGCGTTCGCCGATCAGGGCGATCACGATCACGTCGGCGTCGGTGTAGCGTGCCATCATGCCGAGGGCCACGCTTTTTCCGACGCCGCTCCCCGCGAAGATACCCACGCGTTGGCCGCGCCCGCACGTCATCAGTCCGTCGATAGCGCGAATCCCCGTCGAGAGCGGCGTGTCGATGCGAGGTCGCGTGCAGGGATGGGGCGCCTGGCGGTGGAAGGCGGTGCGATCGGAAAGCGAGGGTTGGGCTCTGCCGTCGATGGCGTTACCGTGGGCGTCGATCACCCGCCCCAACAACGGTTCGCCGACGCGGAGCCAACGGGAGGTGCGTTGAAGACGGACGCGGTTCCCGTGGCGGATGCCGGCCAGGTCGGAGAAAGCGTAGAGGAGCGTGCTCCGATCGCGAAAGCCGATGACCTCGGCTTCGAGCGGGCCGCCCGTCTCGCGATCGATTCGCGCGATCGAACCGACCGGCGCGGGGAAGCCGTCGGCGGCGATGGTCATCCCGACGGTTCGGGAAACCGTGCCCGCCAGTCCCGCGGGCATCACGTGTTTGACTTGCTCAACGAGATCCATGGCGATCCTACGTCAATTCCTCTTCAATACGCTTCAGTTGGGTTTCGATTTGCTGATCGATGGTTCCGAAATCCGTTTCGACTCGGCATCCGCCGGGCGAGATTGCGGGGTCGGCGACGATCTCGCAGGCGCCCAGAACGCCCATCTCGCGAACCAGTACGCCGGCTTTCGGTTGCAGCGCCTCGTGGTCCTTTGGGTTCAGCAGTACCCGGACCGTGCTGCTTCCCGCCGCCAGTTCCAGGGATTCGCGGACGAGGGCGAGGGTGATTTCCGGCTTCTGCTGGATTTCGCGGCGCACGATTCGCTCGGCCATGGCCGTGGCCAGGTGCACGGCATTTCGTTCCCAGTGGTTGAGCCACGCCTGCTTGGCATGTTGAATCTCCTGGATGGCGGCGGCCAAGGCCGGCAGCAAGGTGGCAAGCTGCTCGCCCAGTTTCTTTTCCACGAGTTGGTGGATTTCTCGCTGCCCGTCGGCATAGCCCTTGCGGCGCGACTCCTCTTCGATCTTGCGGCGGGTCTGCTCGGCCTGTTGCTGAGCCCGGCTGACGACCTGGTTCGCTTGCTGCCGCACGCCGTCGAGGTAGGCCCCTGCCTTGACGGCCATGTCGTCGAAATTGAACGCCACAGGCTCGATGCCTCGCGCTCGGTCGGTGGCTTTGATGATCGTAGACACGCGTTGCTAGACCTCGCGGTAGAAATGGGAATTGGTGAGGTCGGCTTGCCGGGGCCGGCGGACTGCCGACCGGGGCGGACGCACGCCGATCTTCTGGGCGATCAGGCCGATTCGTTCCCGCGCCGCCTCGACGTCGCTGAGCCGCGTCGGCGCCGGGTGCGTGACGTCGTGGCGCACGGCCGCGGCGCGCGAGGCGGGCAGGGCCGCCGAAACACGGTGGATCAGGGTCGGAGAGGCTCCCACCAGGGCCAACGACAGCAGATTGGAGTCGACGGCGTCAAGCAACTCCTGCAAGTCGGCATAATCGATCCGTTCGAGATCGTCGAATTCGAGTCGTTCGGGCTGGAGTCGCGCCGCCAGTTCCTGGTCGTGAGACGACAGGTTGCGGTAGAGCTGGCTGCCCGTGCCGCGGTCGGACGCGTTGAGGATGCCTTCGATGGCGGATAGACCCGCCACGCGCCGGCGAGGCAGGGCGAAGGCCAACGACAACCTCGCTTGCAGCGACTGCTCGATCTCTCGGAGGATTTCCGGATCCGTCTCTTCGAGATCGACAAGGCGCCGGAGCAACTCGGTCTGAACCTGGGGCGGGAACTGGACGAGCACCTTTCCCGACAGTTGCGGCGGGAGATGGGAGAGGACCAGGGCGATCGTCTGGGGCCGTTCGGCGGCAAGAACCCCTGCCAGTCCCTCGGGGGACGTTTCTCCCAACGATTCAAACACTCGCTCTCGGGCAGCGTTCTGGCCGCGAGACGGTACGCGTGTGAAAACCACCTGGCTTTCGGGCAAGTCGTTCGGCCTCGGCCGAGGCCCTGCTTCCAGGAACTCACCGATCACGCGGCGCTGCTCTTCGGGTTCGATCGGATCGAGTTCAAACACGGCGAGGCGAACTCGCTCTGCATCTTCCGGCGGCATCTGCTCCAGGAGAAGATCGGCCGATTCCCTGTCGAGGCAGGACACGACGATGGCGACCTTTCTCAATCCGTCTTGTTCGATACTCATGCGTTGTCTCAGGCTGTCGAGCAACTTGTCGTCCGGCCGCACTTCAGGGCGGCGCTACTACTTGGCTCCCGTGCCGATCCAGTTCTTCAGGATGTTGGCAGCCGTCTCGGGATCGGTGGAAACCAGTTCGGTGAGTTCATCCCGCAGCGATTTGCCGGTCCCGCTGAAGCCGAATCTGCGAGGTTCCTCTTCGCCCTCTTCGTCGTCGCTGTTGCCCGTCTCCGCCGTGCGGCGCTCGAGATCACCCAGGCGGCCGGCGTCACTGGAGGGTGCCGAACGGATCATGGAACGCAGCATCATCAGGCTGACCAGGCCCAGCAGGATCAAGCCCACCGTGCTCCAGTTGCGGGCAAACCAGGAACCGGCGTTTTCGGTCAGGGTAGGTTCGGGGATTGCGGGAGGAATGATGTCTTCCAGGTCCGTGACGGTGACCAACTGAGTCGGGTCGGCGACGCCGTCGGCCTGCGGTAGGGCGCCGGCGACCAGGCTCTTGATGCGAGCGACCTCCGTGGTGCGGATCTGGTCGATGTCGGCCGCGGGCGGGTCCGTGGGTTCTTCACCCGGCGGGGTAGGATTGCGCTTCTGCCAGATTTTGGTGAAGTAGCTGGTGGGCACGGTGACGGCGACCGAGACCCGATCGATCATGTGGGCGGCGTATTCCTTCTCGGTCTCCTCGCCGGCGGGCAGTTTCGACTCGACCAGTTCCGAGGTTTTCTCTTTCTCTTCCGAGCCTTTGGCTTCGCTGGTGGCGAGAGAACGGGCCGTGTTCTGCTGGGCCACGTATCCGGGTCGTCCCGCCTTGCTTTCCCCGGTAAACTCGCGAGAGGTCTTCGTCTCGGTCATATTGACCGGCACGGAGTTATCCTTGTCGTACTTGGTATTCCGGGTCGTATGTTTCTTTTCGGGTGTCAGTTCGACGGTGGGCGTGACGATTACGCCGGGCACGAGTCTGAGCAGGTCTTCGATCTTACCCCGGTAGTAATCCTCCCAGCGGCGTTGCTCCTGGGCCATCAAGGTTCCGTCTCCGCCCGGCGAATCGGCGGGGGAGCCGCGGTACCAGTTGCCCGTATTCAGGTCGGTGACGACGACGTCTTCCGACTTCAGGCCGGCGACGGCCCCGACCATCGTCTGGCAGATCGACTTGACCTGCCGCTCCTCCAGGGCGAGAGATCCCGCCGGCTTGACGCTCACGGAGGCGGTCACCATGCGTTCGCGGCGCAATCCCGGTTTGATTTGTTCATCGAACAGAACGGCCGCGCGTTCGATGCCTTTCATGGAGCGAAAGACCTCGGCCAGAAACTTCTGCCGGCCGTACCTTTGGCGGGCCTCGAATTTCGTCTTGTCTTCAAAAGTCCCGCTCTTGTTGAGGACGCCGTCGAGGATGGCGGGGAAATCCTGGGGAAGGGCGCCGGCGTCGGCCAGAGCGGCCACGTAGGCCATTTCCTTGCCGCGAGGCACGCGGATTCGTCCCCCGACGATCTCGACGTCGGCCAGTCCCGCCGAGGCGAAGGCTCCGAGCATCGGCGGCAATTCGTCCGAGGAGAAAGTGCGGTTATCGAGCAGGAAGACGTCGCCGCCCGGGGAGAAACCGGACGTGAACAGATATCCCAGGCTCACCACCGTGACCGCCAGCAACAAGACCGACGTAACTCGGGCGCCGGGCGTCATGCCCTCGAACAGTTCGCGAATCTGAGCGAAGTATTTATTGAGGAAATCCATCCATGGAACCTCGTGGTTGCGTTATCGTCCACTATCCCGCGTGTCCGCGTGCCACGGTTGCTCAGGAAACACTAAACCCGAATGCTCTGCACGTCGTTGTACGCCTGGACCATCTTGTTTCGGATCTGCATCATCAGTTTGAAGGCGATGTCGGCTTTCTGCACGGCCGTGAGCACTTCGGCCGGGTTGACGTCTTCACCCGACACGAGTTTCTCGACGGCCTGTTCGGCGTCCTGTTGCATCGTGTTGACTTCGCGGATCGAGTCGAGCAGAAAGCCCTTGAACGAGCCCTCGCCGCCGGTCTGCTGGACGCCGCCGGACTGGGGGGAGCCGATCGGAGTCGGGATCCGGAATCCTTGAATCGAGTTCATCAGGCAATGATCCTCAGGGTCTGATTCGCCAGGTCTTTGGTGATTTCGATGGCGCCGAGATTGGCCTCGTAGGCCCTGGCGGCTTCCATGGCGTCGGTGTATTCGGTCATCATGTTCACATTCGGATAGGCCACGTAGCCTTTCCACTGTCCTTCCTTGATCGCGTCGGGGTGAGTCGGCTCGTATTTGTAGAGCGGTTCGATGTCGTCGATTTCGACCGATTCGACCCGCACTCCCGCCGCTCCGTTGGTGCCTACGCTTTCATCCGTCTGGAACACGACGAACCGCGGCTGGTAGGGAACGGGGTCTCCCTGCTCGTTGTGCGTGGTCGAGATATTGGCCAGGTTGCCGCTGATGGCGTTCATCCGCACCCGCTGGGCCGCCAACCCGCTCGTGCTTACATCCAACGCAGGGAACATGTTTGGAGTCCTTATGGTTGGTAGCTTGGCTCTCCCGAGCCGAGATGCGTTAAGCAGTCGGCCTCAACTCACAAACGTTCGCTGATTGCCGTTTCGAGCAATCGCAACTGGTTGTTCATGATCGTCAGAGCCATGTTGTGCTGCATCTGGTTTTTGACCATCTCGGTCACCTGGTATTCGACTCCCACGTTGCTTTTGTCGTGGTGGAGGATGGTCTTCGGCTCGCGGACCTCCTCCGCCTTGTTGCCGCCGGTCGTGCCGGCCAGGCTGTTTCTCACCACGGCGGCCGAAACCGACTCCTGCGGACTATGCCGCCTCTCGATCATCTCTTTCAACTGGTGCTGGAAATCCTCCACCGAGAGGTCCCGGACCAGGTAACCCGGCGTGTCCATATTGGCGATATTGCCCGCCAGCACGACGTGCCGCGCCTGGTTGAAGGCGATCGCCTGCTGAAGGACGGGGATCGTGGTCGACTTGAACAAGGTTGAGTACATAGCGTTAAGCAACCCGCATGCCAAAGGGTTCTGTTCGTCGCCTTCGCGAACTCTGCCGTTTGCCCGAGTTCTCCCAAATCACCAGTTTGTTTGTAGTTACACCTCCCGGTATCGCTCTCGGGTTTCCCAAGGCATCGTACCGGTGCGGCGATTGGACCGGCCGATTCGGCGCTCTGCTATCGGCCGAAATTGCCGACGGTTTATCCGCGGCACGACTCTGCCGAGCCGGCCGGCATCAGGCGGCGCGGTGGCTTGTGTTTTCTCGTGGGGCATACCCGTACTGTCGCAGTTTTGTGGTCAAGGTCCGAACTCCGATCCCCAATGCCTGGGCGGTTTTGATTCGGTGACCGCCGTAGTGATCCAGGGTCGCTTCGATCAGTTTTCGTTCCATTTCCTGCAGGCTCAGCCCCACCGGCACCTCGTCGCCGTCGGACGAACAGGACGCGGACGGATCGGCCAGCAGCCAGCGGCGCAGTTCCTTGGCGGTGAGCGGAGTCTCGCCTTGGAGGACGCTCGCCCTGGTGACCACGTTTTCCAGTTCCCGGACGTTGCCGGGCCAGTGATACTGAACGAGCAGGTCCAAGGCGCCGGCATCCAATTCGATGGGCTGCCGATCGAGCCGCTCGGCGCAGCGCCGCACGAAATGCTCGATCAAGGCCGGGACATCCTCGCGGCGGTCGCGAAGGGGCGGCACCTCGACGGGAACGACGGCCAGCCGATAATACAGGTCTTCTCGGAAGCGGCCTTCGGCGACTTCGCGTTTCAGGTCGCGGTTGGTCGTAGCCAGGACGCGAACGTCGACGTCAATCGTCTTGCTCGATCCGACCCGTTCGAAGGAACGTTCCTGAAGGACGCGGAGCAGCTTGGCCTGGAGGTTGAGGTCGATCTCGGTGACTTCGTCGAGCAGGATCGACCCGCCGTGGGCCATCTCGAAGCGGCCCGTGCGCGAGGCCTCGGCGCCGGTGAACGCGCCTCGTTCGTGCCCGAACAGTTCGCTTTCCATGAGTTGCGCCGAGAGCACCGGGCAGTTGAGGCTGACCATGGGCCCGTTGGCCCGTCGGCTCGTGGCGTGAATCGTCTTGGCGACGAGTTCCTTGCCCGTTCCGCTTTCGCCGTGGATCAAGACGGTTTCGGGTGTGGGAGCGAGCCGGGCGATCTTGTCGCGGAGGTTCTGCATGGCGGGACTGCTGCCGACCATCGCCGGGGCCACGTCGGCCGGTGCGGCTGCCTCGTGCCGAATCGTTTCGTCGAGCAGACGCCCGTTGCGAATCGCCTTTCCCACGAGCGATTCCAGTTGATCCACGTCGAAGGGCTTTTCGATGTAATCGAAGGCGCCGTGGCGCATGGCTTCGACCGCGCTGGAGACGGAGGCGTGGGCCGTGACCATGACGATCTGGGCACCGTACTTGCGGCGTTCCAACTGAACGATGAACTCGATTCCGGTCATGCCGGGCATCTGCAAATCGGTGACGATGCAGTCGAACGCGTTCGTTTCCACAACCTGGAGAGCCTCGGCCGCGCTCGAACAGCAGCTCACGTCGTGTCCCACGCGGCGCAGGATGTCGGCCATCGATTCGCGAGCCTGCCGGTGGTCGTCGACGACGAGCACACGCCCGCCGGGGCCGCTCGCACCCGGGGCTGGTTCCACGGATTTCATGCGTCCACCTTTCTTGTCGGTTGGGGGATGCTCAAGGTGAATCGAGCTCCCTGGCCGGGCACGTTTTCGGCGGCGACGGTGCCGCCGTGCACTTCGGCGATTCGTTCCACGATGGTAAGACCCAGGCCGGTGCCGCCCTGCTTGGTGGTGACAAAGGGTTCAAAGATCCGTCCCAGGTTCTCCTCGCTGAGCCCCGGGCCGCTGTCGGCCACCGCCAATTCAAGGCGGCTGCCGTCGCCATCGGCCGCGAGTTCGAGCCGCCCGCCGTCAGGCATGGCGTCCACCGCGTTGAGAACCAGGTTGAGCAGGGCGCGGCGAACCATCTCGCGATCGGCGGTCGCCACGAGCGTCTTGTCGGCCTGCGTCGAAACGCGGATCGCCTGGGCCTCCAGTTGCGGGCGGAGCGAGTCGCAAATCTCGTCGAACAGATCGCCGACGGCGAATTCCTGCCGGTGCGGATCGCGGTCCGAGGTGAAATGGAGCAGATCGTTGACGGTCACGTCCAGGGCATGGAATCCCGAGTCGACCTTCTGTAAGACGTCGAGACTTGCCGGGTCGTCCCGAAGGCGGCGGCGCAGGAGGCTCAGGTAGAGTGAAACGGGAACCAGATTGTTGCGGACCTCGTGGGCCACGTGGGCGGCCATCTGACCCAGATCGGCGAGGCGGTTCTTGCGCGCCAGTTCGCGGTTTTTGGCTTCCAACTCGTCGGTCAGACGCCGCACTTCTTCCTGCAGAGTGTTGTGGGTGCGTTCCAGGCGTAGCGTTGCGGAATGCCACGCGGCCAGCACCGTTTGCAGGTCGGCGTCTTCCCCGGGGAGGGCGGTGTCGCAGGCGGCGGCAGCAATCGTATTGGCGAACTGGGCGTTTTGGGTCACGGCTAGCTTTCTGAAGAGAGATCGAGTTGGCTGATGTTGGGATGTCCGAGGTTCGCATAGGCGCCGCGCGCACAGCCGGCGGCGTGGGCGCCGTGCAACCTGACAGCGGCCTCGTCGCGGCGCACGGTCAGCGCCGCCTCGCTCTGCCGCTCCTGTTCGACGGTTTCCCGCAGCAACTGCCGGCACTGGTCGAGCAATCCCGCACAGGCGGCGCGAGCTTCGCCGCTTCGCCAGACGCGAGCCTCGGGATCCTGATCGCGAAACGGGTCGAGGGCCCGTTCCACCCGCTGCAGATCGTTGAGCACCCGCTGCTTGGCGGCAAGCACGTCGAGCAGGCGCGTCATCTCCCCGTCGGCGACGAGTTCCAATTGCCGCTTGCCCATGTCACGGAGCGTGAGCAGGTGGTCGCGCTTGCGGCGTATCAATTCGGCCAGCGCGTCGGTATCGGTAGGGGGCATGTGGTTCACAGCGTTTTCATCCAACTCAGAAGTTCTTCCCATTGCTTGGCGTCGAGGTTGGTCGATTGCAGGAAGTCGTCGCGCGACTCGAGGCGTTTCAGCACTTCTTCGCCGCGTCGAACCGTTGCGCGAGCCTCTTGGGGGTTGCTCTTGCGTTGGTAAGCCCGGGCGATCTGCACGTAGGCTTCGAGCGCTTCCGGGCTGTTCTGATAGCGCGTGCTCGCCGCAGTGTAGGCGCGAACCGCGTTGTCGTAGTCGCCCAGGTCGAACCAGGTGGCGCCGACGGCGAAATAGCAGTTTCTCAATGTCTTTTGCTCGACTTCCGTAAGCTGCCGCCGTTCCTGGGATTCGTTGAGGGTCTGCTGGACCAGCGCATAGTGCTCTCCGGCCTTCGTGAGATGATCGTAGACGCGGCGCAGATTGGTTTTCCGAACGCTCTCCACGAGGTCGGCGTCGACCTGCTTCCGCAAGATCGCCGCGTTTGAACGGTAGCACTCCGCCAGCAGGTAGTAGGCCGGCAGGGTCTGATCGCACTCGGGGTAGCGGCGCACCGCTTCTTCCAGGCGTTCAATGGCGTCTTCATAGCGACCTTGTTGATGGAAGAGACGCGCGATGGCGAACAGCGAATCGCGCCATTCGACGCTTCCCGGGGCGAGATGGCCGTTGAGGTTGGCTTCCAGGAGAGCTTCCGCCTGCTCCAACTCTCCCTTTTCGGCATGAGCCTGGCTGGCGATCAGGCGGGCCCGATAGGCGGCCGCGTCGCGAGGATGGAACTCGATGCACTCCTCGAAGGCCGCCAGCGCGCCGTCCATCCGGCCCAGGTTGAGCTGCGCTTCGCCCAGGTCGACCAGGGCCTGCGGGTGTCTCTGCCGAGAACCGTTGTTGAGATACTCCTGAATCGTCTCCACCGCATGCACGTAGTCGTGCCCCTCCATGTAGCACTGGGCGCTTTGCCACAGATCGTCGGCGTAGAAATCGGTCACGATCCGCAACTTGGCCAATTTGGCGTAGGCGTCGCCGGCCAGCCGGAGTTGTTCGCGACCGGAAGACTGGTGGACGGCCAACGACTCCGATTCGAGCGACTGGGCCGTTGCCAACAGATGCCGTCCCCAAAGGGCTCGGCACTTTGCCTCCAGTTCGGTGACCCGAGGCTCGGGCAGCAAGGGGTGCATGTTTTCGGCCAACAGGAGGGCAAGATCGAAAGACTTGTTCTCCAGGAAGAACTCATAGGCCTCCACGCTGCGACGTTGAAGGTCGCTGAGACTGATCCAGGGGTTGCTGTAATCGTTCGGGTCACTCACTTGGGCGAGCGCCCGCGTGTAGGCGGCGACCGCTTCTTTGTGATCTCCCAGCTTGCGTAACAGTTCACCCATGTTGAAATCGGCCGCCAGAGACTCGGGCGTGCCGGGATTGGATCGTGAGGTGTAGGCGAACTGTTCGAGAGCCTTGTTGAATTCCTCCTTGCGCAACAGGCATTTGCCCGTAAGAAACATGGCTTTGCGGCTGGCCTGGGTGCTCAACGTGTCGCGTCCCTGGGCGGCTTGAAGGATTTCAATGGCTTCGTCGTATCGCTTGCGAATCTCCTGCTGTTGTTCGAGCGTCAACCCTTCAGCGGCGAGCATTTCGTCGGCGCCGGCGATGATTACGGACGCCTTGATCGTGAGGGCCTCGGCCTGGTCCTTGGTTTCGGCGGGGATCTCTTCGAGCGTGGCCAGGCTGGCTTCCTTCTGATTGAGGCCCAGCAGGATTCGAGCTCGCTGCAGAAGCCCTCGGCGCCGGTCCGCAGGACGCAGCACCCGGTCGGCCAGATACTTGTCGTTCCAGGCCAACGCCTGTTCGTAGAGGGGGTCGGCGTCACTCAAATAGGATTCGGTCAACATCCAGAGTATTTCCGACCGATGGCGCGGAGCGGCTTCGATCGCCTGTTCGAAAACCGGCCGGCTTGCCGACATCTGGCCGCTGAGGAACAGCGTTCTACCCAGAAGAAACAGTCCTTCCCCTTTGCGATCCGGGGAAAGACCCAGGTCGCGGGCTTGTGCCAGGTAGCGCGAGCTCAGCAAGTAGTAGGGCTTTTTATTTCCCATCAACGATCGGTCGGCTTCATAGGCCAGTGCGGTACCCATGATGAAGTCCGGGGCACCGTAGAAATCGGCGGGTAGATCCTCCGAGTCGCGAAGTCGTTTGCCCATGGCGTGGGCCTCGTCGTATTGCCCCGAGTCCAAGGCTTCCAGAGCTTCTTCCAGCGTGACCGGCTTCTCTTTCTCTCCGACCAGCGCGACGATACCGAACACAGCGCCGATCGTCAAAACGAGCGCAGCCACTGCCGCAATCGCCGCGAGCAGGCGGTGCCGGCGAGCCAGCTCTCCTACCCGTCCGATTCGACGAAGGACCCCGGTCGGCTGTTCGCCCCCGGCCTCGTCGGCGGCGATCGGCGAACCTTCCTGGTCGTTTTCATCCGTGGCCATGTTCGATCCGTGAAACTCAAGTGGCAAACGTGCACAAAATCCGCGCAGGCCTCGGCCGGAGGCGGAACAAGCCGGGAGCTTGTACCGAAATTCCGAAGTCTTTGTCAAGAGATGCAGGGCAATCTGCCGATACCAGGCGGTTTGCCATCAGACAAGCGACCGAAAAGAGACGCCGCTCGGACCGTCGCCGGGTTGCGTGGGGAAGCACCGAACCTGCGGCAGCGTCGATAGCAGAGCTAGCATGCCGGGGTGAACGAAGCCCGCTACGGTTTCAACGGGCTGTCAGGCGAGTTCGATCGGAACGACGGGATTGGTGATCTGCTCCATGATCCAGCGGTCCACGTCGCGCAGCATCTGTTCGCTCAGCTCATGGCCGCAGGGGTATTGGCGGAGGGTCACGGAAACCCCGGCCGTATGGAGAAGCCTCAGGTCGTCGCAAGCCTGGGCGGGTCCGTAGTTCTCGCTGTCGCGTCCCATGGCGAGGAAGGCCGGCAGACGCCGGGCCGCCACGAGCCGACCGAACGGTTGATGCCCGCGGGGGAGGGCGCCGCCCAACGACAACACCCCGGCGAAGCACTCGGGCCGGCTCAGGGCGATACGAAACGCCATCGTTCCGCCGCCGTCGAATCCGCCGAGAAACACTCGTTGCGGAGCGACGCTGAATCGCTCGCATGCGGCCGCAATGCAGTCAAAGACCCGATGGTCGGCAGACTCGATGGACTGCGGATCCTGCGGCCAAGAGAAGCCTTCCAGGCTACGATTGCGGATGCCGCGAGGAGCCCCGGCTACGTAGTTCCTCATGCTGATCATCGGCATGATCCGCACCAATTGACGTTCGCCGTCGCGTCCCGGACCGTGGAGCCAAACCAGCAGCGGATACGCGTAGTTCGGCTCGTAGTGAAGCGGGGCAAAGAAGGCGTGAAGACTATCTTCCAAGGAATGAGAAAACAACGCCGACTCGATCTCGAACGCAGGAGCGGTTGTTTTCTTCTTGGAACGGGTCGAGGAGTGTATCGGATTCATCTCGATTGAGGATGAGCAATGCCAGGAATGATTTTGCTGCCCTACGCAACCACCTGCACTCTCCGGTGCGGAGGTCGTTCATCGTCGAGTGACTTTACTCGATTCGCGGCAACGCTGTCAAGCGAGCCCGACACGTTCCCCGCGGCAGGCCTGTGAAACTCTCCTTAGGATCGCCGAGGAAATGACTGCCGCCTTTCGCTCCGCGAAAGTGGCGTTGCTTTCGCGGAGCGAACGACGACAATACGGCAGTTGTTGATTCGACGGTCCTTACTGCGGCGTACCAACGAGTCTGGCCATAGTCTCGACAAGGCCTTTGACGGCATCGACACTCTTCTGGAATGCGATTTGCTCCTCGCGACTCATTTCCAGTTCGATGATCCGTTCGACGCCCCCCGCCCCCAACACGACGGGCACTCCCACATAGTACCCCCCTACCCCGTATTCTCGATCGCAATAGGCGGCGCAGGGAATGAGCCGCTTCTTGTCGCGAATGATCGCCTCCACCATCTGGGCGCTGGCGGCCGCGGGAGCGTAGTACGCACTGCCCGTCTTCAACAGTCCCACGATCTCGGCTCCTCCCGCACGGGTCCGCTCGACGATCTCCGCCAAACGCTCGGGAGCAATCAATTGGGTGACGGGGATGCCGCCCACTGAACTACAACTGGCCAACGGAACCATCGTATCCCCGTGCCCGCCAAGCAACATGGCCGAGACGTCTTCGACGCTCACGTTGAGTTCCATGGCAAGAAACGCACGAAATCGGGCCGTATCAAGCACTCCGGCCTGGCCCATAACGCGCTGGGGCGGGAAACCCGTCACCTGGAGCGCTCGCTGAACCATCGCATCGAGGGGATTGCTGACCACGATTACAACGGCATTAGGACTGGATTGCCCGATCTGTTCGGCTACGGTGCCCACGATCCTGGCGTTGGTGCTCAACAGATCGTCACGGCTCATCCCGGGCTTGCGCGGGATTCCCGCGGTAACAACCACGACGTCACTTCCCGCCGTGTCGGCGTAGTCCGTCGTTCCCACGATCTTGGCGTCGAATCCGAAAATCGGCGAGGCCTGCATCAGGTCGAGTGCCTTACCCGCGGGCATGCCTTCGGTCTGCGGAATGTCCAACAGGACAATGTCTCCCAGTTCTGCGGCAGCACACCAGTGGGCCGTTGTCGCCCCCACGTTCCCTGCCCCGACAATCGTGATCTTCGCTCGCTTCATGTTGAGATTCCTTGTTTACCCGGCTGCCTGACCTTGGGGCTGAAACACATCTGCCCGACGCCCAAAGCGGGGCAAGCCCGCAACCCAACCTTCACAAGGACATGCGCGCACGGTGCGCACAAATCCCGAACCAAGACTCCAGAATTCTGTGGAAATGCATTGTAGGTGTTTCTGAAACCGGTCAAGAAGGGGCCCTGTTAGCCAGTGGCCCTATCGGGAACCTTGTGTGATGCCCACAGCGTCCCGAAGCGCAAGCGAGAACAGAAGTTGCAGCCGTCGCCCATGCGCTTGCGTTCTTTTCACCTTTCGGGTTGTTGGAACCGAGAGTGTTATGGCCGTCACTGTCCAGCTCTGGAAAACCGTGCTGGCAGAATGCAAAGGCTGCAAGAGATGGATAAGAGCACGGCGGCAACGGCATCCTACTCGCCAAGGCTTTGAATATCCATTCACGCGGGAGTTGGCTCTAGGCCGTGTCATCCTCCTTGGCGGATGAATCAAGCGATTCCCAGTCCGTTTCGGAAATCGCTGCCGACGGGCGGCGTCGCACCTGGCGAGCGAACTCTCGGTCGCCCCGTGCAAACTGACGGAAGATCCACCAGACGACGCCCAGGATCAGCAGGAGCAGCACCGTTCCTATCAGACGCTCGAGCGGACTCAGACCGGACGGGGCCTTCACGGGATGCCATCTGGCCGATTTGCCGATGAGGAGCGGAGCCAACTGACGTTGAGGCTTGCCATCGGCAACAACCGCCGGAACGCGATAGGACCATGTCTTGAAGAAGAACCCGGGGACCGTCAGTTGTTCGCCGAAGCCGGGGCCGTCTCCCAGGGGTAGGCCTTTTGGCAACTCGTGCAGGCAGAACACGATCGGGTTGTCCTGGGAATCATCGGTGAAGAGGTAGATCTGGTAGTACTCTTCAATTCCGAACCGATCAACGACTTCCTTCTCGCTGACCCGAACGGGGAGAATTCGGCGAGCGACGCCCGTCAACTCCACCAGTTTTCCCTGCTGCGTCTGGGGGGCGTTGAACAAGGGAACCACCGAAAAGCTCGATTCTCCCAGAGCCTTCAGTTCCTCTTGTGCCCATCGATTGAGCTGTCCATCCTCTGCCGCCCCGACGGCCTTGAGCATCTGGTAGAAGCATTCGCGGTCGCTTTCGGTGAGTTGGCGGGTTGCCCAGTTCACGTCTGGCGACGATCCGTCCGGACTTCGTTGGGGAGGCGGCTCGACGACCACATCGTCGAGCAACCCGACGTCCATCCCCAAACGTCCCAGAAAGGTGGGAGGGTACCAGGCCATGCGATCGGCCAGGAAGCAGGGGGCTGCCCCGTCGCCGTCCGGCGGCAACGTGGTCAGAAAAAACGCCATGGCTCCTGCCGGCTCATCGATCGTCTTTCCAACGGACCAGGCTTTGGGAACGTGCGCAGCAAGGACATCGACGGTCCGTTCATCCGAATCGAGATGCATCCGGCAGCGCCAGATCGACGCAAACTCGACGTCGTCCTTTCCCTGCGAGGACAGGGGGCAGGACTCTACCGAGACGACTCGGCCGCGGAGTCGGAACACTTGCAGGCGGTAGGCTTCGGGATCGTCGGTAAGACGTTGCAGATCCAGGTCACCCAGCGACCATCGCTCCAGGTCGCCCGGGCGTACGTCTTGTCGGATTCGATACAGCATTTGCTGCAGGATTTTGCCGGATGAGGGCTGACAGGGGTCGCCTTCCGCAAGCGTCGCCAATTGCTCGTTGCCGATCCCAGCCGCTTCAAACAACTCTCGCGGTCCCAAAGATGCTGCGAGAGCCGAGCCGGCGGGCAAGCCTGCGACTACGGTCGCCAGCAGCAACCCTTGCGCGAATCGCGAAACTCGACAAGAGTATCGCGCAGGCTGGTCATTTGCCGCAAAGGAGGCGTGCATCATTGAGGGTTCGACTCCTTGTCGGGATCCGTCAGAAGGCGCAGATGTCCCGACTCGCCTGCCGATAGCCGTTCGAACAAGTCCGGCACCGGCTCCTTGGCGCGTCTGGATTTGGTCTGCCACCAAACGACGACGACCACGATACCTGCAACAAGCGCAGCCAATCCGACAAGACTTGCCGTCGACGGAGGGGAAGCCGGTTCCGTTGGTCTGGCGGCGGTCCAGCGCAATGATTTCGCCAGGACAACGGGCGCCGATCGGCCCGTATCTTGTGCGAGATAGGGCCATCGTTTGAAGAAGAAGCCGTCCAACTCCACCTGTTCCTCGATGGTCATCCCCTGGGGGAAACCGGCAGGCACCGTGAGCGTGTAAACAACGATCGGATTCGACGGGTTGTCTCGGGGAAACAGCCAGGTCATGTAATACGAATCGATTCCCAGATCGTTGGGGGGAGCATGGATCGGTTCCGACCGCCGCAGAGTTCCGGAGAGGGTGATCAACTTGCCCCGGTATTCGGCCGGTTGCCGATACAACTGGATGAAGGTGACCGGTCCGCTGGACTGCCGGCTCAGATCCGCCGAATCCGTCTGCCGGAGCCGATCGAACAGTTTGAACCACGCTCCGCGCTCACCGGCCCTGAACGGCTCGCCGTCACGAACGGACGCGAGATCGGCTTCGGTGAGCGGACCGGAAATGGTCTCTCTCGTCTCGTGGCGGCTCTCACCCGGCGCCGGAATGACGAACGTATCGTCCGGACGCGCGACACTTGGGCCGAGACGCGTGTCGACGGCTTCGTCCGCCTTGCCGGCCTGCCCCCAGCTCCAAATCCAGCGATAGTACTGAGGATTCCGGGCTTCCCAGGCGATCCACACAACGCCCATCAGGAGCACAACCAGCACGAACAGACGCGTCTGTTCCCGTCGGCCAAGATAGTTGGGTGGGCGGGGGCCGTTACGGAACTGGAGCACGGGACGAGCCTTTTTCCTATCCTAGAGCGTCTATCTGGTAGATTTTTTTCGTCCGCCTGCCTTGTCTGCCTGAGAACCTGTCAAGGGAATTCTAGCCCCGGGTTTCCGTCCTCTCAAGCCGGGACTGGACCTGCGACAATCCGGGCACCTCGGCCAGGGCCTGAACGAGGAGACGGGTTGCCCGACGATTGGCGGCGTCGTGGGCACCGGATTGGCCGGACTGAAGGCGATCTCGGCAGGAACCCGCCCCCTAGGGTTGGCAAATCCGGGCAGAATAGGGTTAGAATAGTAGTAGCTGCTCCAATCCAATCCGAGGCTCGTCCTTTCGCCGTGCCAGTGTTCCGCCCCTTGTCGAGCGGCAACGGACGACGGGGGGCCGGCTTCCTTGTCTAGATTGTACTGAATCGCTACGCTAAGGGGCGGCCAGAAGGCAACTTCCCGATTTCAACCTCAGCGATCTTTGGGCAAACGAGGAAGAGAGAGTTGATGAAAGCTCCCCGAAGGCTGCCTGCCGTTTTCGAGTCTAGGTTCGGAACTTCTGCGCATGGTGCGCGCGTGTTCGTGAAGGTTGGGTTGCCGGCTTGCCCCGTTTTGGAGTCTTGGTTCGGGACTTCTGCGTATGGTGCGCGCGTGTTCGTGAAGGTTGGGTTGCGGGCTTGCCCCGTTTTAGGCGTGATTGTCTCCGTTGCCTGTTGGCTGACCTTCGTCGCGGTAGGATCCGGCGCCGATCCTCCCGTTGAGAAGATGCTCGACGGACTCCGCCAGAATAAGTACTACGACGTGGCGATCACGTATCTCGAGAAGTTGCGGGAGGCCCCCAACTGCCCGGCCGACTTGAAGGATACGATCGACTATGAAATCGGCGTGACCTTGTTGGACGCCGCCGAAGCGACCGAGACGGTTTCGCAACGTGAAACGACGCTCGATCGGGCAACGAAGGCCATCCAGAAGTTCCTTGCGGAACATCCGGCTCACGAGAAGGCCGGGCCGGCAAGCATGCAGATTGGCAGGGTGTTGCTTCATCGGGGAGCCAACTGCATGTTGCAGGCCGAGCAGCCGGGCGCCTCTGCCGAGGAGAAGAAGGCCAAGCTGGCAGAGGCCAGGGCTTTTTTCGATCAGGCCCAGACAGCCCTGGAGGCGGCCGAGAATCGCTGTTACGCCAAAGCCAAGGAACTGGACGAACTGAGGAAGACCGATTCCTCGGCGCGCACGGAGCAGAAGTTCCTGGCAGCCGGAACGGAATTGCTGCAAGCCCGGCTGTTTCTGGTGAACATCGCCGACCAGAGGGCCCGATCCTACGAGCAGGGGAGCAAGGAATACAAGGAGCAATTGGCGGCAGCGGCCAAGCGTTACAACGAGTTGTTCGAGAAGAACGAGAGGTTGGTCGGCGGCCTGCAGGCAAGGAATCTGGAAGGACGGGCCTACCGCGACCTGGACCAGGACCAGAAGGCCATCGACATCTTTCTGGAGATTCTGGCCGACCCCGTCGATTTGCCGGACGTCCGAAATCTGAAGCGGCAAGCCTCGCTGTGGCTTATCGAGACCTATCTCAAGCCGAAAGTCAAGAAGTACGACGAGGCGATTGCAGCGGCGGCCGAATGGAAGGACAAGGCGCTGCCGGGAGAAGCATCGAGCAGCGAAGGGTTGAAGATCCAACTGCTTGCCGGGCAGGCCTGCCTGGAGGCCGTCAAGACGCTCGACCCCAAAGACGACAATCGCAGGAACCTGATCCGATCTGCGCGAGGCTATTTGGAATTTGTGCAGCGAGCTTCCCCCGCCCTGCGGAAAGAAGCCGGCGACCTGCTGATGGACGAGCTGTTCGGCAAGATCGAGATCAGCGACGCCGATCCGACGACCTTTGACGGGGCTTTCGAACAGGCAAGCGTGGCCTGGTTGAAGATGCTGACCACGGACGGGCAGTTGCGGCAGGCAACCGATCCGAAGATGAAAGAGGAGTACTCCAGCCAATTGGCCGCAGCCCGGGAGAGCGCCACCAAGTACTGCCGCCTGGCGATCGAGCTGGCCGGCGAGAAGACCGACATTTCCCAGGTCAACACGATTCGGTTCTATCTGACCTTCCTTTATTTCATGGACGAACGGCTCTACGATGCGGCCGTGATGGGGGAGGTGCTCGCGTACCGGTATCCGCAGAGCGCCGGCGCCCGCAAGAGTGCCGAGATCGCCATCAAGGCCTTTCGAAAGATGTTCGTTACCGAGCAACGCGCGGGGCGCGATACGTCGTTTGAAGTCGCTCAGATGCAGCGCGTGGCGCAGTACGTCACCGGTCGCTGGCCGGAAGATCCTTCCGCCGAGCAAGCCTGGGTCATGCTTTTCGATACGGCGGTCGACCTCCAGGATATCGAAAAGGCGACGGAGTATCTGGAGCAGCTTCCGGCCGATTCGGCCAACAGAGCCATGTCGGAATTGCGTCTGGGACGGATGTACTGGTCGCAGTACATTCGTCAGACGAATCTGGAGGAGGGCGAACGTCCCTCCCAGGAAGAACTCGACGGCCTGATCAAGAAAGCCCAAGATACCCTGCGCCAGGGGATCGACCGGATGAGCAAGTCGGTGGAAGCGGGGGGTGAAGCCGGCTACGATCTGGCTTCCTCCGTGTTTGCCCTCGCTCAGATCCTGATCGACGCGGGCAATGCGAGCGAAGCGGTGCGCTGGCTCGACGATCCCAAGATCGGTCCCATGGCGTTGATTGCCGCCAACGCACCGGCGGTGGCCGGGCGGACCGATTTCCAGATCGACACCTACAAGGCCGCCCTCCGCGCCTACGTGGGCGCCGAAAAGCTCGATCGCGCCGAAGCGGTGATGACCCAGTTGGAAAAGCTCGTCGAGCAGGATGCGGCGGGCGCCTCGCGTTTGACTCAGATCTACGTCTCTCTGGGCAGGCAACTTGAGGAACTCCTCAAACGATTGCGAACCGAGGGCAAGACCGACGAGATTCAGAAGGTATCGCAGGGATTCGAGAGATTCCTCGACGTCATCTCGAAACGCGAGCAGGGCAACTCGTTCAGTTCGCTCAACTGGGTTGCCCAGACGTTCTCCAGCCTGGGCGCCGGGCTCGACCCCGGTGACGGGCCTCTGCCCGAGGCCGCGCTCCGATACTACGAATCGGCCGGTGCGACGTACTACAGACTCCTCAAGAACCCACCGGCCGACATGCCCGAGGGCGCCGAAACGACGATCAAGGTTCAGTTGGCTATCTGCCTTCGGGCTCTCGGCCGGCGGCACGATGAAGCCGATCCGAAGAAGGTCCAGAAGAACTTCGAACAGGCCCTCTCTCTGCTCGTCGGAATTCTCAAAGAACGCGAGACTCGAGTGGACGTCCAGAAGGAGGCCGCCCGCACCTATCAGGAGTTGGCCCGTGCCACGGAGCAACCCCAGTACTATCTCAACGCCATCCTCGGCGGGCAGAAGCAGTCCGACGGACGATACCTGGTCTGGGGATGGAACGGAATCTCGCGCCGCGTGGGTTCACGCGAGGATTATCGTCCGATCTTCTACGAAGCCCGATACAACATAGCCCTTTGCCGAATGCGGCTGGCCCAGACGCAGACCGGCGACGAACGAACCAAGACGCTCGAACAGGCTGAAAACGACATCGTACTGACCCACAAGCTGTACCCCATCCCGGCCGGAGACGAATGGTTCGAGAGATTCGACTCGCTTCTGAAAGCGATTCGGAAGTTCCAGGGCGTCGACAATCCGGAAGGCCTGAAGAGCGATAAGGTCGAATGACCTCTGAAGCGAGGAGATTTGATATGAGAAGTTTCGCAGTCCTGGTTCTTGCGGGCCTGCTGGCGGCGTTACCTGCGTCACCCGCCCGTGCGGTCGACCAGGTGAAGACAGCCAATGATTCGCTGTTGGGCACGGTGAAGTCGGTGTCGCCGCTTGCGGTCGTCGTCGAAGAGCGCAACGGCACGAGCCGCGAGGTACCGGTCAACGAAATCAAATCGATCAGTTTTGACGAGGAACCGGCCGTTCTGAAGACGGCGCGAGCCAACATCGAAGCGGGACGTTACGAGGACGGGCTGTCGGCGCTCGCCGATCTGAACCCGGCGGAGATCAGCCGCCGCGAGATCGTGCAGGACGTCGAGTACTACAAGGCCTATTCGGCTGCCCAGTTGGCCCTGGTCGGTGGGGGCAACATCGCCGAAGCGGGGAGAATGTTGCTCGGCTTCGTGAACGCCCAGAACAACAGCTACCATTATCTGGATGCCCAGATGCTGTTCGGCGATCTGGCCGGCGCTGCCGGAAATCCCCAAGCCGCCCAGAATGCCTACAAGACGGTGGGCCAGAAGGCGCCCTGGCCCGACTATCGGGCACGCGCCGCCGTTGCGTTGGGGCAGTCGTATCTGAGCGAAGAAAAGTACGCGGAGGCGTCCAACTGGTTCAAGGTCGCCCTGAATACTCCGGATACGGTGCCCGGTATCCAAGCCTGCAAGCTTTCGGCAACCCTCGGTGAAGCCCGTTGCCTGGCCGCCTCAGGCAAACTGGATCAGGCCATCGAAATGGTCCAGAACGTCATCAAGCAAGCCGATGCCGAGGACAGCCAGTTGCTGGCCGAAGCCTACAACGCCATGGGGGCGTCGTATCGAGCCGGCAATCGGCCCAAGGACGCCCTGCTGGCATTTCTCCACGTCCACCTGGTCTACTTCAACTCGCCGCCGAATCATATCGAGGCGCTGCAGAATCTGGTGGATCTGTGGGAAGAAGAGAAGATGCCTGAGCGCGCCGAAGAGGCGGCCCGTGTCTTGCGCGATCGCTACAAACGGTCTCCCCGTTAGGAGGGGACCGCTGGCGCCGGCTGCACCGCCCATTTTTCCCGTTCCCATGGTTTACCAAAACTGTAAATCCCGATTACACTGGACCTTGCACTCACATCAGTCAAGGAACAACACTCTCAAATCAGCGCCATCTGCTGGGAGGTTACAATGCGGCGTCGGTTGTTGCTCGGTTCGCAGAGAGCCACTCCTCCTCTCCTCATCGCTGCCTTGTTCATCGTGGGAGCCGCGGCAGCACTGACGATTCTTGGCGGCCCCTTCGCCATCGCCGCCGAAGCCCCCCCCGAAGAGAACCTCGATCTCGGTGACGATCTGCCCCCGGCCGAAGCTGCGGCGCCGGCCCCGGCTGCTCCGGCAGACGCTCCGAACGCTGGAGGGGGAGAGACCTCGCCTGCCAATGAACAGAACTATCTGAGCTGGATGGTCGGCGCCTTGGGCTGGTTCTTCAGTCTCGTGTTTCTCGCCCTATCATTCACAACCGTGGCCCTGTTCGTGATGAATCTGCTCACGGCCCGCCGCGAGAGCGTGATCCCCGCGGGGCTGGTAGAAGGTTTCGAGGGCCATCTCAACGAGAAGCGCTATCAAGAGGCCTACGAGTTGGCGAAGGCCGACGAATCGTTTCTCGGGCTCGTCCTCTCTGCGGGACTGGAAAAACTGCAAACCGGCTACGAGCAGGCCATCGAAGCCATGCAGGAGGTGGGTGAAGAAGAGAACATGAAGCTCGAACACCGCCTCAGCTACCTTGGTCTGATCGGCACGATCGCCCCGATGATCGGGCTGCTGGGAACCGTGGTCGGTATGGTCGACTCATTCCGAACGATCGCCAACAGCCCGACGACACCCAAGCCGTCGGAACTGGCGGAAGGTATTTCCAAGGCTCTGTTCACGACGTTGATCGGATTGGTGATCGCCATCCCCGCGATCGCCGCCTACAACATCCTCAAGAACCGGATCGCCCGGCTGGTACTCGAAGTGGGCATTGTCAGCGAAGGCCTGATGGGCCGCTTCCAGAAGAAATAGCCGGCCCGGTTGTTCAGACAAGTCCGTTCCTTCTACTCGCCGAATTGCCATGCGACTGGCCAAGAGATCCACCGGAATTCAAGAAGGCGACATGACGCCCATGATCGACATGGTCTTCCAGTTGATCGCCTTCTTCATGGTGCTGGTCAATTTTACCGAAGCCGACCAGAACCAGCGGATTCGCTTGCCGTCGAGCGAACTTGCCAAGCCGCCCGACGCACCGCTCGACTCGCCCATTACGATCCACTTGACCTCCAAGGGAACGGCCATCATGGGCCCCAACGAGGTCCCCATTCAGGACCTGACGCGTCTGCTGACGGTGGAATACCAGGTGCTCGTGCGAAAGAGCGAGGGCCTGGCCAGCCAGGCGACCATCATCATTCGCGGAGACCTCGACGCCCAGTTCGGCCTGATCCAGGAGATCATGCAGATCTGCCAGAACGTCGGCTTCGAGAAGTTCGCCCTGCGTGCGAAACAGCAGGAGGCACTGTCTCGCGGGATTTCGCGTACGTAACCTGTGGAGCAGTCGTGCCATGAAGATCCGCAATACCGGACGCGACGAAGAGACAATCGGCCTGCAGATGACTTCGATGATCGATATCGTCTTCCTGCTGCTGGTGTTCTTCGTGATGACCTTCAAGATTATCGCCCCGGAAGGCGATTTCAACGTGAAGATGCCGGCCCAGGCTGCTCAGGGGACGCCCGATCCGACGGCCATGCCGCCCATCAAGATCCGCATCACGGCCGCGGAGAACGGCCGGGTTGCGGGCATCAAGTTCGCCGATGTTCCCGTCTCCAACCTGGCCGAGTTGCGTACCAAGGTCCGCGAGGTCGTGGGCGACCACCCGGGTCCGGGCTCGCTGGAGAGCACCGAGATCGAATTCGATTGCGACTACAATCTCCGCTACGAGTACGTCATCCAGGCCATGACGGCCGTCTCCGGCTATGTCCAGGACGGCCAGGTCGTCAAGCTCGTCGAGAAGATCAAGTTCACCCCACCGCGAAAACAGCTATAGTCACAAAGCCCTGTAAGTCCTTACGCTTATAGGGCTTCTGAATTTCTTGGTTGTGACAACCCGAGCTGTCTAAAACGCTCTTTTGGGCTGTTTTGGGTCACGTTTGGTCACAAAATGGCCACAACGGCCTCAAGCGCCTCGAATGGTTTCGGGGATCGGTCAGCCCCCACTCCAGGAAAAAATTACAAAGTGGGCGAATTTATTTAGACGTTTGTCCGATGCAACTGATTGAGAAGGTTGTGTCAGTTTCTTTCGAGGAGGACAAGCGTCATGCGGTGCAAAGTACAGCAAGCGGAAACTGGCTCGATGTCGGAGGTCGGGCGACGGATCGGAGTTTCTCCGCCGACTATTCGGAAGATGGTGAATCTTGGGGTGTTTCCCGTGGTGATGCTCGGGACACGTCGACGGATTCCATGGGCAGCGGTGGAAGAGTATCTCCAATCAGCGAAGCCCGTAGAGGCCACTACCGGTGACTGACGTCGAGGCGCTCCAGGCGATCACGGAGCGGCTCGACGCGTTGTTGGCACAGCCACACCAGCGGTTCTATTCCATCGCGTCTGCTGCTTTGTACTGCGATTTGAGCGAGGATTCCCTGCGCCGGCTGATCGAACGCGGAGACCTGACTCCGCATCGGCCGGTCCGCGGCAAGATCCTCATTGACCGTCACCAGCTCGATGCGCTGATACTCGGATCGGCCGGCGAGACCCGCGGTAGCCGGGGCAGCGCGGCGCGCGAACGCTCCCAGAATGGACGCTATGGGGGCCACGGCGATGAGAACTTGCGTGTTGGGAGGTGCGCAAATTTCGCACCTGATTCCACCCAGAATGGACGCTATGGGGGCCACGGCGATGAGAAGTAACCGTCCCTTGACCGTGACCGTCGAGAGGGCCGCCGAGTACCTCGAGGTATCCTGGTACACGATCGATGGCATGATTCGTCGTGGAGAGATCCCGGTCATTCAGATGGGGCGGCGTCGACGCATTCCGTTGGATGCCGTCGATCAGCTTGAACAAACTGGCAGGGCGTCTGAGGACCCCCAACAGGCAGATGGAACTGACCGATGAGCGGTGACTGGATCAAGATGCGCTGCAACCTATCGAGCCATCCGAAGGTGGTCAAACTCGCGTCACGCTTGAGCGTGACACGTGTCACGGTCATTGGCGCACTGCATGCAGTGTGGACCGTTGCAGACCAACACGCGACCGAGAACGGCCTGCTCGAAATGGATGCTGAGTCGCTCGATGTCTTCGCCGAAACGCCCGGCTTCTGCCGGGAGTTAGAGGCCGTGGGCTGGCTCGAAATCGGTGCCGACTTCGTGAAATTTCCTGATTATTGCGAGCACAACGGCACAACAGCCAAGACGCGAGCAAGCGCACAGAAGCGGCAACGCAAGTCACGGCGAGGCGTGACACCTGTCACGGTCGACCGTGACGCAAGCGTGACCAGAGAAGAAGAGAGAAGAGAAGAAGTATCAAAGACTCCTTCGGAGTCTTTTTGCTCGGAGCCTTCTCCGAACGGCTCCAAGCTGAAGGCCGAGCCGGTTGTGTTGGAGTTTCCAACAGTCGGAACCGGCGCGAAGACCTGGCACCTGACCCAATCGAAGGTCGACGAGTACTCCGAAGCCTTCCCCGGTCTGGACATCGTAGCCGAATGCCGGAAGGCGCGGCAGTGGTGCAAGGACAACCCCGAAAAGCGCAAGACCCCAAAGGGCATGCCCCGATTCCTGAACACCTGGCTGTCGAAAGCGCAGGACGAACGCGGAGGTCGAAACGGCAATGGAAAATCACTTCGACAAGCTGCTGACCCAACACGAGTGCACAGCCGATACGGCGCGAATGGCCAAGCTCAGACTGCGGGATCGGCCTGAACGGCGGTTGCTTCTCGGCCTGCCCCGCGGCATGAACCAGGTTGACCGGCGACTGGTCGACATGTTCCGCCAACTGGTCGCAGGGGAAGCACCTTGGCCCCTGCTTCTCCACGGTGCCGTCGGAGCCGGTAAGAGTCGGGCGGCGCTCTGCTTGGCCGACTTCGCCGACACCGCGGCCTACCACTCTGTTGACTCGCTCGCGGACTTCACGATGCAGCGCCAACCCGCCGAAGTCGCGGTCGAGTGGGAGCGGCTGGCCGGCAAGGCTCTCGTCATCCTGGACGAGCTGGCACAGCGGCGGACGAACGAGTTGACCTACTCGGTGGTCAAGCGGATGCTCGACGAACGCGAATTCCACGCCGGGAACATCGCCATCTACATCACGAATCTTGAGCCGCCGGCGTTGGCCGAAGTCTTCGACGATCGCATCTTCAGCCGGCTGACGGCGGGAACGGTGTTTCCTCTCGACGGGCCGGACCGGAGGCACTCGAAATGAATCGGTCCCCCGTCAACTCCGAGATCCTCGATCGACTTCCGCCGCATGACGCGACGGCCGAAAGGTCGACAATCGGCTGCCTGCTCTTGGATCCATCCAGGGTGCCCGAGATCGCCCAGCAGCTCGGGGCCGATGATTTCTACGTCGACGCACACCGCCGGCTCTTCGGACACATTCTCGGACTGTACGCGGCCGGCTCGCGAGTGGATGAGGTTCTCCTTCTGGATCGGCTGCGGAGCAACGGAGACCTCGAGGCGATCGGCGGGCACGCCTACTTGACCGAGATCCTCCGAGAGACCGGCATCCCGTCCAACGTCGCGAACCACGCGGAAATCGTTCTGAGGCACTCACAGCGCCGCCGGCTCATTCGAGAGACAACCGGCGTCCTGGTCGACGCCTACGACGATAGCCAGGCCCCCGCGGCGATCGCCAGTAGCACAGCGGAGCGTCTGCTGGCCGTCACCAGGGCCGACAAGCCGAAGTCGATCGACACGCCGGTTCTGTTCGCGCAAACGCTCCAGGACCTGGCGGAGCCGGCAAGCCAGCCCATCGGCCGGACGATCGGCTTCCAGGCGTTCGACACCGAAATCGGCGGCCTGTACCCCGGAGAACTGTCGATCCTTGCAGCGCGTCCCTCGATGGGCAAGACGGCGCTCGCAACACAAATTGCCCTTCACTTCGCAGACCACGGCCGGCACGCGTTGATCGTCACGCTCGAAATGTCGGCGAGATCCTTGGCCGAGCGGATCTTGGCGAATCGGGCCGGCGTCAGCTTGCAGGCCATCCGCAGCCGATTGCTGAGCCACAATGACCGGAGCCGGCTCGTCACGGGCAACCTGGATCTGCCGGCTCAGTACCTCCACCTGGTCGACCGGACGCGGATGACGGTTGCCGAGATCCGTTGGGAGGTCATGTTCCGCCGGCAGAAGCACTCTCTCGACCTGGTTGTGGTGGATTACCTGACGCGGCTTCAACCAGCAGACCCGCGGCAGACGCGATACTTGCAGGTTGCGCAGATGACGGCCGACCTGAAGGACATCGCGGCGGAATTCGCGGTCCCGGTTCTCTGCCTGGCACAGCTCGGGCGAGCGGCCGAAGCAAAGGGCGAGACGCGGCCGCGGCTGAGCCATCTGCGAGAATCCGGTGACATCGAACAAGACGCCGACGTGATCGCCTTCCTCCATCGACCGGAGCGCGTTGACCGTGATGATCCCGACGCGAAGGGCAAAGCATTTCTGTATGTCGAGAAGAACCGGAACGGACCTTGCGGAGAATATCACCTGTCGTTCGACGGGCCTACCGGCCGGTTCAGCGATCCCCCGGGGCCGGCCCGCTATTCCGAATTCGACGCATGGAGCTGAGGCGAGGCATGGAAACGCAGCTATCACTATTCGACTCCCCGACAGCCACCGCGGATCCTTCCCCGCGGAAATGTGCGAACGCCCACGTCACCAGGCGGGCGGCCGGCGTGGCGATCAGGTCAACGGCGGCAAGACTTCGGGCCCGGGTCCTGGAATTCATCCAGCGGCAAGGCGCCGCCGGCGCGACGGACCTGGAGATTCAGGCCGGCTTGAACATGTCCGGGGACACGCAGCGACCCCGCCGGCGAGAGCTGCAACAGGCCGGCTTCATCGTCGACAGCGGCGACGTGCGATCGACCGCTGGCGGTCGAGCGGCGGTTGTTTGGCTGACCACGGGCACCGCGGCTGCCGTCGACCAGGCCGCGGCCGGCGAGGCGGAAGAGGAACCACCGTTCTAAGCTTCCGCCACCAAACAAATCAGGAACCATTTCGCAGGAAATCGACGATGCCGAACGAACTCACGACGATCGAAACCAAACTTGACGCCATCGAAAAGGCCACCGAGGCCTACGAAGTTCAGATCCAACAGGTTGCCGGCCACGCACTCCGGCGAACGCTGCTCACAGCGCGGACGCTCAACGCAATCCGTGACGCGCTTACGGACGAGGTGATGCGGGAAGCGGTTATGCCTCTGCAGGGCCGAGCGACGGGCTTCCTGACCGACCAGAACAAGGAAGGCGGCTACGAGCTGGCAACTGTCCGGGAGGTGGTTCTCGACGCCTTGATTCACGGCGCCCGTTTGACAAACAACGAGATCAACGTGATTATCGGCCGGCTGTATCTGGCCAAGAACTACTTCGTTCGTCAGATCCAGGAATCTAAGGACATCACCAACTTCCAGATCCACCTGGGAGGCGTCGAACAGAAAGGCGGGCACGCCTACGTCGACGCCATCGCGGCATGGGTCCAGGCGGGCGAACTCCGCGAGATTCGCAAGATCCGGAAGAAGATCGACGGCGCTCCGTTCGATGAGCGGATCGCCGTCCGGGTCAACGCAGGCATGGGTGAAGACGCGATTCGCGGCAAGGCAGTCAGGAAGCTGCTCGCCGAAGTTTGGAAAACGGCAACCGGGATCACGACCGATGAACCGGACACGATCGACGCGGACGCCTTCGTTGTCGACCACGGCCAGCACTTGCTCTTCGACACCCAGCCGTGGCAGGACGAGGCGGCCGAGAACCAACAGGCACCCCCCGACGCAGACCAGGTTGCCCTGATCGCCGAGTACGAGAAGAAGCTGGCCGAGTGCACGGAGCGGGCCCACGTCGGCCCCGTAGCGAAACAAGCCGGCGGAGACACTCGATTGACCGGCGAAAGCAAGAAGGTTGTCTCCGGCCTTGCTACGCAACGCAGAAGAGACCTGACGAAATAGCACCGTCCCCCCGGCTGCCCGCGGAGATCCCGACATGACCGACCTTGCGATTCTCCTACTGATGCTCTGCGGCCTGGCGACGATCGCCGTGGGGCTGTGGATGGCGTGGCCACCGATGGCCGTGCTGTTCAGCGGCGCGATGCTCTGCCTGGTCGCCATCGCGGCGTATCGCAAGCAATCGAAGAAACGGAGCTGAGCCATGTTTGCGGACGACTTCGACGATTACGACGATTCGGATTCGGACATCGAGGTGACCGTCCGAGAGCTGGGAGCGCCGGCTGGTACCGGCGAGCCGGTTCAATCATCTGGCGCCTTCCAGGCCCTTGACTTGGCCGACTTCGACCAGGCCGCGGCCGAGCCCGCCGGCGAGAAACCGGAGATCTGCCAGGTTGTGGGCTGCCGGAGGCCTGCGACCTGCGAGGTTGAGCTGATCGAGGGCGACCGGCGAGAGATCGGCCGGTATTGCGAGCGACACGCAGAGATTGAGGACTGAGCCGGGCGAAGGAGCCGCGGCGAAAAGGATTGACTTGAAACGATGAAAGGAAATGAAGCGATGGCGAAGACGAAAACAACCCAGGCCGGCGAAGTGAAGACCCTGGACGACTTCCCGGGTTACACCGAGAGCAAGGAGCGGCTCGATCGAGTCAGGGCAAAAAAGGCTGAACTCGAGGCCGCGATGCTCGAAGCGATGGATGCGGGCAGGCGGAAAGAAATCGAGATGAGCAAGGTGGACCGAGCAGCTCATGCGATCCTGACCGGCGAAGACCTTGACCAGGTGGCGGCGCATCGCCGCGAGACTTTCAACGGCCTCGAGGCCGAGCTGAAAGCGACCAGCAGGGCCTGTGAAATCGCGGAGGCTGAGTATTCGCGGCTGTGGCAATTGGCCTCCGCGGCCGTTGTCGCGAGCCGGCAGCCGGAACACCGCCAGCTCGTTGCGGCGATCGCGGAGCACCTGACGGACCTGGTTGCGGCGGTTCGAGCCGAGGAAAGTTGGATCCGCGGCCTGAAGGACGAGGGTCTGCATTTTGTAGCCGGCAGTGGAGGTTGCGTTAACCCCCAATCCACAGAAACCGCCGCGCTGTTCGGTTTGCTCCGCAGGGTCAATGTGCCGGCGTTCCGGGAGCGGCTGAAACGGTACGGCTACCTTTGACTCTCCTTGCTGGTGTGGGATCCGGCCCCGCCCGGTGTGATTCGCCGGGCGGGGCTTTGGGCCACGAGGTATTTCTTACGAAATGGAGTTGAGACCATGAAGAACAATCAGAAGGTCTACGGCATCCCGAACACGGTCGCAGCTCTCGGCCGGGCTCGGGTTTCGCAGTATCGAGCGACTGTTGAGCGGCGGTTTCGCGAGCAGCTCGGGGCAGGAGGGGCGCCGGCAGAAACAGCCCACCGATTCATCGCACGGGCACGCAGAGTTCTCACGGCCACGGCGAAGCCGAATCTGTCGACCGCGGCCGAGAGTCTCGTTCTCGCACAACGGCTGCCCTACGTGATTCAGGGGATCGCCTGTCCCGTTGGCAAGGGCGGGCGGCCGAATGGCGGCCCGGATGATGAGGTTCTGACTTTCTATCGTGACGCGTTCTCCAGCGTCCCTGATACTGATTGCAGCTTGGTGGTGAATCACTATTACGATGGCGACGCAGACGACGCGGGGCAGGTTCTCGCGAGCCGTGAAGCCGGCAGTCTGTTTCTCTGGACAGATGACCGCGGCCTGCACTTCCGAGCGAGGTTGCCGGACACGGTTCTCGGGCGAGTCGTCACGAACAAGCTTCAGCGCGGCGAATGCCGCGGCGTTTCCGGGTCCTTTCGGTTTCGATCGGCCGATACCGCCGAGTACGGCGGCGGACATGCCGCGGTGGAACGCACGCGAGTGGCCGAGATCTCACTGCTCTTCGACCGAGAACCGGCATTCCCCGGCACTTCTGCAACTCTGCTGAGGTGCCATACCGGCCTGTCGGTCTGCGATCCTGACTTCACTCGCCTGGTGGTCCAGAACTTCGACCAGCAAACCAGACCTGCGAGCCAGGCCCGCGGTGGCATGAGCGTTGCGGAGGCTCGCAGGCGGCTCCGCCTGGTCGGTCGCGACGGCATCCGCCGCGGCCCGGTCGATCGAGACCAGGAGCCCAGCGGCCGGCTGGTCGGGCTCGGCACCACGGCCCCGGCGTGGGGGGGTAGGGGGGGTAAATCTCTGGAGAGTCGCGGTTGTAGACCGCCCCGCCAGCATGGCGCGTTTTTCGAGGCGTTTTCTCTTCAAGAAATTCTGGAATCGAAAAGTTGAGGTTGTTCGATGGCAGCGAAGGCATCCAAAACGGTCAAGGCGCCGGGCCATTTGTCGCGGCGGTGCCAGGAACTCTGGGCGGAGGTGACGAGCGGCGGCCGATGGTCGGGCCCGCGGCTGGCGATTCTGCAGGCGGCGCTCGAGGCTCTCGATCGGGCCGATCAGGCCCGCCAGCAGATCGCAGAGCAAGGCCTGCTCGTCAAGACGGAGCGGTCCGGAATGCTCCGGACGAATCCGTTGCTGAGACTTGAGGCTTCGAGCCGTGCCCAGGCTATGGCTGGGTTTGAGCGGCTCCGCCTCCACTACCCAACAAACGGCGTTTGAGGCTCGCACGATGACACGACACGCAAAGAAACAGCGAGCCTTGGAGCGATTCCGCCGCAAGGTCGAGCGTGACCCGGCCGGCGAGATCGCGAAGTTCTTCCGCGAGATGGTCCGGAAAGGCTACACGACCTCGCTTGAGGTCGAAGATTTCCGTCGGCGAATGGACGCGGCCCGGACTGATGACGAAGCGACGAGAATCAAGACCAGCTTCCTCCTTGACATCAAGGCACGCGTCAAGGCGGATCCAGCTCACGAGGAGGGCGACCAGTGAAACTCGAAGGACATGACCAGCTTATCGCGAAGCTGAACCAGCTTCCCGTGAAGCTCCAGAAGAAACACTCTCGGGCGGCGATCGCAAAGGCGGCCCGGCGGTTGGTCAAGGCGGCCAAGGAGAAATGTCCGAAGCGGTCTGGACAGCTCAAGAAGAGTCTCGGCTTCAAGCCGCGCACCTACAAGTCCGGCGTCTACGCGATCGTCGGACCGCGTAGCGGCTTCCGCACCGTCGACGACAACGGCCGAGTCCATGACCCGGCGAAAATCGCCCACCTGGTCGAATTCGGCCACGGCGGGCCCCACGCGGCCGAAGCACACCCCTTCTTGCGGCCGGCATTCGATGCGACCGTGAAGAGCAACACTACTTTGATTGCGGACGAACTTCGCAAGGGAATTGAGCAGGAGGCGAAATAATCATGGTCATTGGATCGCTTGCGGTCAATCTCGGCTTGAATTCTTCGACTTTCAACACGGGCGTGGCGAATGCGACGAACCGAATCAAGACGTTTTCACGCGACGTAGACAACTCCACGTCCGTGATGACCAAACTGCAATCCGGCCTCAAGACCACAGCGACGGTTGCCGCGGCTGCCGGGGCGGCCGTGGCCGGGGCGGCCGTGGTCGGCTTCCGGATGCTCCGCACCGAGATGGAGAGCATCGACGAAATCGGCAAAATGGCCGGCAAGTTGGGGATCGACACAGAGACGTTTGTCGGCCTTCAGCACGGCGCGAATCTGTCGGGGATTGAACTGAACAACCTGGAAACCTCGTTGCTGAAGATGACGCGAAATCTCTCCACCGCGGCCACCAGCGGCGGCCCGGTGGCGGACGTGCTGCGAGAGCTGAGACTTGAGGCAAAATCGCTCGCGGCGATGCGGCCGGACGCGGCACTCTATGTGCTGGCCGATGCGATCGAGACCGTCGAAAGTCCGATGGATCGGGTACGCATCGCCACGCAGCTCTTCGGTCGAACTGGCGCTGACATGCTCCTCATGATGGCGGGCGGCTCGGACACGCTTCGCAGCATGCAACGCGACGCGGAGAAACTCGGCTTGACGTTCTCCGAAATGGACTTCAAACAGGTCGAAATCGCGAATGACGCAATGACCAGGCTTGGACTTTCGACGGGAGTCTTGACGCGTACCTTGGCGATCGACCTGGCACCGACGTTGACCGTGATAGCGGATAGTCTGACGGACTTGTTCTCGACAGGCGGCCGACAGGCGGCCGGCTTCAGTAGCGAGTTGGGCGGCATTGCCGCGGCGGCCGGCGTCGTGCTGGACGTGGTTCAGCAGATTGCGATTCACTGGACGGCGACGCAGGCCGTCTTGCTCCGCGGGGCGGCCGAAGTGGCCGACGTGCTGGCAATGATTCCAGACACCGTGAAGATTCCCGGAACGGCGTTTGGGTTCCTGCCCGCCCAGGAGGATCTGAAGACCGCGGCGGCCGGATTGCACGGAGCATTTGTAGATTTCAACAAACGGGTCAACGAGCTGGAGAAGGCGGATTGGGCGGCGTCCTTCGCCGATCGCATCAAGACGATGCGCGACGAAATCCAGGCCGGCCTGGATGCAGGAAAGCCGACAACCGGCCTTGCAGACCTCGACGCGTTGAATGAGCAGCTCAAAGCGATGGACGCCTTGCGGGCACGTGGCGAGCAATTGGCGGCCGCGCTGCGGACGCCGCAAGAGGCGCTCGAGGCCCGGATCCAGGACGCGAACAAGATGCTCGACCTGGGAGCCATCGGCTGGCAGACCTACACGCGGGAAATTCAGGCCGCGCAGAAAGCCTTCCTCGATGCAACCAACACTTTCAGCGGCGGCCCTGCGCTCATTGAGAAAGGAACGCAGGCGGCTTTCGCGGCGGAGGACCGATGGCGAGAAATGCAGGAGCGAATGCGGCAACCTTTGCCCGGTGCCGGCCTGGTCCGCCAGCGCCAACCTGGTGAGGCGGCAGTCTTCGGCGGAGTCGGTCCGCAAGTCGACCCCTTCGTCCCGCAACTGCCCGAGATCCCGAGACCCGAGATCCACCGCGTTCAACAACTGCCGCAGAACATGGACCTGGGGATTCCGCGTCTCGGGCGAGAAGCGGAGCTGCCCGAGCAGATCCGCCAGAGCGTTGTCTTCGACGTGGCGCCGCTACCGGACATCGACATCGCGCCGATCGAGGTTCCTGTGACTTTCGACGTTCAGCGAGTCGACCTGTCGGCGATACCCCAGCTCGGTCGACCACGGCCGGAAATCTCGCCCTTGCCGTCGACGATGAATGTCACGCGTGTGGAGCCGGTCCCCGTCGGCCAAGCCGGCGAGTCGAGGACTTCGCGGATCGATCGGGAAGAGGGATCGCTGCTTCGAGATATCCCGCGTCTCGGCCGTGAAAACGCTGCCGTCGAGAAGGAGTTGCAGCAGCTCAACAGGCAGACCTCGCAGATGCTGAAACGCCTCGATACGATCGCAGCGGAGAGCCGGCTCACCACAAACAACACCAAAGACACGGCGACCGGCGTGCGACAAATTCAAGTGCCGGAAGTTGTCGAGATGTAGCAGTCGCCTGGTGAAGTCACGGGGGCCGGCTGAGTCGCGGCCGGCCCCCAGGCCCCAGATACGGAGATCGGTTTGTCACCAGACGAGGAACGGGCATTATGGGAGCGATACCGGGACGGCGACTCAGCGGGCGGCGAGACGATCGCCTCGCTGTACATTCCTCTGGCCCGCTTGGTCGCAGGGGAAATCGTGAGGCGGGTTCCCGTCGACCGCGAGGTTCTACTGTCGGGCGCCCTGCTCGGCCTGGCAGAGGCAATCGCTCGATTCCATCCCGATCGCGGCTTGAAGTTTTCGACGTTTGCACGCTGGTTGATCCGCGGTCGCGTGCTGGACGAGATCCGATCGCTCGATCAGATCGCTCGATCCACGCGCAGACGACAGCGCGAGACGGACCACGCGGCCGAGCAACTCGCACACGATCTGGGCCACTTCCCTACGTCCGAGGAATTGTCCGCGGCCGGCATCGAACAACCGCAGATTCCCGAGACGCTGTCGATCGAGAGTCTCCCTCCCGGGATTTGCAGAGCCCTTGGCGCGCGACACGAGACGGCCAATCCGTTCCTAGCCTTCGACGGAATCTCCGGTCTGACTCGACACGAGCAATACCTTTTGAACGCGCGGTTCATTCTCGGCCGGCCCAATCACGAAATCGCGAGGCGCCTTGGGGTGAGCACCACTACCGTCTCGGTAAGATGGCAGCAATTGCTTCGGAAACTCCGGCGACGGATTGAGGAGGACAGGGAGGCACTTCTCAATTGACCGACCCGCGAAAACCGGCCTCGGGACGCACGCATACGCGAGCGATCGCAGGGCGGGACGGCCTTGGAGTCGTCCAGGCGGAGAAACGCAGTAGCGGGGCTGCTGGGGGCCTCAGAACGCGATGTCAAACCAGGCAAACTTTCGAGAGGAGAATTGAGACGTGACGGAGCAAGAAACACCCGACCAAACCCCGCAAGCTCCCTTCCTCGTGACCGACCAGGCCGGGCACGTGCTGCCGGCGACGATCACCGTGCACGCGTCGACGCCGCTGGTGGCCGTCGAGTATGTGGGCGAATCGACCGCGGCCGAGATCGTCCCCGAGCATGACCTGGTGGAGGTGGCTCGCCGGTTTCGACGGGCCCGGCCGAAAGCGGTCACCACCGTACGGCCGATTCGGACGCGGCGGATCGTCGCCACGATCGTGGTCGACGTGCCCGACGCCGCGGAAACCGCCGATACCTCCGCGGCTGCCGGCGATCGCGGCGAGCCCGCCCAGCAGCCCGCTCGCCCCGACCCGGGCCACCTGGCAGGCGTCGGGCTGGCGGAGCGGCTGTGCCGAGGTTGACAAAAGCCGCACAATATGAACAATAGCGAGCGTTCAAAGCGTTTCCTCCTACGTACTCAAGATCAATGTTCAAAGTCTCTCAAGAGAGCAGGACCTCTGCCCTGACTGGTTTGCGCACGACCGTAAGGCTGCGCGGGTGGTTCTTGAGCCGCCTGAACAAAGCCAGTCGGGGCAGGGGTCTTTTTCTTCGCCCACGGACTGGGCGTAAGGAGGGTTCTGTTATGGCAGGCGTTCATCTCGGGGAGTTTGAGGACGCTAAGACCTACAGCCACAAACGCGTGGCTGCGATCATGAGCGTCAACGAGGAATGGGTCAAGGATCGGCTACTCTTTCCGCGCTCTCGGGACGGCGTCCGCCTGCCCGGGGTGCGATACGCGAAGGTCGGCGCCTTCTACATGATCACGGGTGAGGCCATCCGTCTTTGGGTCGAGTCAATCGCGAGTCCCGACGATCCCGAGGAAACCGCCGCATGATCGACTTCATGGCCGAGATCGCGATGACCGTGTTCAAACCGGCCCGTCGCACCTGCTACGTGATGCGGTGGTCGGACCCGACCACCCACCAACGCCGGGAGAAAACCACCGGCAAGGCCGGCAAGCGTGATGCCCTCAAGGTGGCCGCCGAATTGGCCCGGCAGATCTACGCCGGGGAACACCGCGACAAAATGGACTGGGACGCCTTTTCGGAGAAGTATCTCTCCGAGCAGCTCTCGCGGCGATCGGCGGGGACCCGCCAGGCCTGGCGGACAGTTCGCTACTGGCTCGGCCAGTTCCGGGAGCCCAGGTGGCTCTCCGACATCACCACGGCCTACGTGGCCGAGTGGCAGGTCTTCATCGGCGGCAAGATGGCGTCGACCACGGCCGGCGGCTACTCAGCCAGACTCCGGGCCGCAATGCGCTGGGCGGCCGAGCAGGAGTTAATCGCCAAGGCTCCGGTAATCCACTGCCGCGGCGGCTCGACCGCCAGGGCTCGCGGCATCACGGGTGAGGAACTCGATCGGATGCTCGATGCCACCGGGCGGCTACGGCCTCGTGACTGGCAGGCCTGGCAGCGGTTTCTCCGCGGCCTGTGGGAGTCGGGCTTCCGGATCGGCGAGCTACGCCGGATCTCCTGGGATCGCGATGCCGAGATCACCTTCGACCTATCGAACACCTACCCGGTCGTGACGTTCGCGGCCGGGAGCCACAAGGCCCGTCGGGTGCACGTCCAGGTAGTCACTCCGGAATTCTGGCAGCTCTGCTGCGAGACGCCGGAAACCGATCGCCACGGCCTGGTCTTCTTCCTCGACAACGGGAAGGGCGAGCAGATCTCGCTCAAGCGGATCTGCCGGCGGATCAGCGATATCGGCCGGGAAGCCCGCGTGATCACCAACGCCGAGACGGGCAAGTGGGCCTCCGCCCACGACTTTCGCCGGGCGTTTGCCCGCCGAATCAAAGCGAAGGTGCCTCGCGAGGAAGTCAAGAAGTGGACCAGACACCAACAGGATCAGACCCTCGACACCTACTACCTACAACTCGACGCTCAGGAGTTGGCGGCAAGGTTGTGGGAGGAAAGCTCGCAGGCAGCCATGAGGACCCATTGACGGGTCGGCGGCGGACCTCCACGCGGAAACCAGCGATCACGGCAGCCGGCATTTCGTGAGAAATGGCAACCAACCCTTTGCCCACCTGGTGGCCCCGGACCGGAAACCGGGGCTGCCGGGCGCGCGTTTTTCCGGAAAGGAGTATGCGTCATGCAGAGCCCACTCCCCGACGGCATGGCCAAACGGGGAAAGACCTACTGGGCGGATTTTCGGCACCATGGCCGGCGAATCCGCAAGAGCCTCTCGCGCAATCTGAAGACGGCCACCACGCTGTTGACGGAGCTGCGGGCCCGGCTCGAACGAGGCGACTATGGCATCGTCGACAACGATTGCCGGCTCGACCTCTTGGAACAACAGTTCCTTCAGCACTGCCGGCAGACGATCAAGCCGGGGAGCCTGAGGAAGTACACGCGGAGCCTGGCGAACATTCTGCCGGCGATGCCGCAACGGGTCCGCCACCTGACCACCGCGGCCGTGATGTCCTACCGGGATAAGCGGATCCACGTCGACCAGGTGAAGGCGAACTCCGTCAACCAGGAAGTCGACACGCTGGGCCGGCTTCTGCGCTGGGCGGTCGACCAGCGGCTCATCGGGTGCAACCCACTCGACAAGATCAAGCCTTTGCCCGTGGAGGAATTCGGGAGCCGGGCGCTCGAGCCAAACGAGGTAGAAGACCTCTTGGCGTTCTCCCCGCCTCACTGGCGCGATATCTGGTACGCGTACCTGGTGACCGGCATGCGCAACCAGGAATTGGCCACGCTGACTTTCGACGATATCGACTGGGAGGCCCGGGAGATCATCGTCAGGGCCGGGCACGCGAAGAGCGGCCGGGAGCGTCGAATCCCGATCGACGATGGATTGTGGGAGATCCTGCGCCACCAGGAGGCCACCAGGCACGAACGGCGAGCCGGGACGAACGCCAACCCGAAGTACTCGGCACAAGTGGCGGCGAAGCTCACCCATGACCACGTGTTCGTCTCGACGGCCAACACGTGGATGCGGATGAACTGCATCCACGCCGCTATGATGCGATGCTGTGGCAAGGCCGGCATCGAAACCAAGACCTTCGACGCGGCCGGCAACCTGGTCACCCGGGTCGACGTGCATTCCCTGCGAAAGACCTTCGCGACCGAGCTGATCGAAAGTGGCGCCGATCCCAAGAGCGTCCAAGAGCTGCTTGGGCACCAAACGCTTGAGATCACGATGCGGCTGTACGCGAAGGTCCGTAGGGGCACGAAGAGGCAGGCCGTGGGCCGGCTTTCCTACGGCCGGGGCGTCCAGGCGCCCGCCCACCTGATCGAATTTCCGAGCGGGGCGAACGACCCGACCACCCACACGGGTGTGCACAAAATGTCCACAACTGGGTCCGAGCCGGATGGACGGCAGGCGCAAGCGGTGGCAGAATAGTACGTTATGGCGACGAGAGTCAAGCTCGTCGAGAAGATCAAGTTCACTCCACCGCGAAAACAGCTCTGATACTGCGTCGCGATGAGTGAAAACGTTGTCCTTCCCATCTCTCGAGGCGAGAATATGTCGACAACTGCAACCTATCCGCACATCACCAAGGATTCTGATCAGCCGGCCAGGTTGGTGAGCACGCCTCGCGTTCGCGTTGCTCAGATCGTCATGGATTACCTCGCCCACGGTTGGTCGGTCGAAGAGATGTGTCGCCATCACGAATACTTGAGCAAAGCCGAGGCCCATGCCGCGATGGCGTACTATTTCGATCATCAAGACGAAATCGATCGGGAGATTGCGGCTGAGTGCGAAGCTCTCGCATCGCTGGAAACGCTGCCGGCACGTTCCAGAATCTGGGCACGAATCAAGGCTCGGGGGCTGTGTTGAATGCCCATCCAGTTCGTAAGTGACCTCAGCCTGATTGCTGAAGTCACTACGCCTGAGGAATGGCGGAATACGGTTGAGCACCTGCCTCTGTAACAAGCAGGCGAAGGCCGTCGACTAAGCTCGCGGGTGAAACTTCTTATGGATCGCCTTGAGTCGCGACGTATCCACATGCGTGTAGATCTGCGTCGTGGCGATGCTGGCGTGGCCCAGCATCTCCTGGACCTGCCGCAGATCGGCGCCGCCGGCCAGCAAGTGGGTGGCAAAACTGTGACGCAGCGTGTGGGGGCTGCAACTCGAGGGTGCGCCGATTCTCGCTATGTACCGTTTCAGTAGCTCCCAGATCCGTTCCCGCCGCAATCGCCGCCCGCGGTAGCTGAGCAAGGCCCAATGGGGCGCGTTTTCCACCCGGGCTGCAAGGGTGGGTCTTTCCTTTTCGAGCCACGCTCGAAAGGCAGCGATGGCCCGTTTGCCCAGGGGGACGAGTCGTTCCTTGTCGCCCTTGCCGCGGCACAGGCAGTAGCCGTCGTCGAGGTGAACGTCCTCGAGCTTGAGGTTCGAGAGTTCCGAAGCCCGGCATCCCGTGGCGTACAGCAACTCCAGCAGAGCCCGGTCTCGCAGCCAGAAGGGATCGCGCTGGGTCGGGCTTTCGAGCAGGGCGTCGACTTGCTCGGGACTGAGCACATGAGGTACCCGTTCCCAGAGCTTCTGGCTGCCGAGGAGTTCGGCCCGGTTCTCTTCGAGGACGTTTTCGAGCTGCAGATAGCGAAAGAAGACCTTGAGCGAGACGAGGTGCCGCGCCAGGGTGGCCGGCTTGAAATCCTTGCGATGCAACCAGGAGACGTAGTCGCCCAGATCCTGGATCGTCAGCTCCGTGACGGGGCGTCCGGCGGCCCACTCGAAGAACCGCGTCAGATCCCGCCGGTAGGCGGCCACGGTGTTCTCGGCCAGATGGCACTCGCCCGCCGCGTAGTCGATGAACCCCTCCAGCCACATGCGCTTGGTGCTGGGCGGCTTCAGCGGCTTCGGTTTGACGCGTTTTCGGCGGGAATCGGCCATAGCTCGTCTGCAGGAGACAAGGCAGTACTCGGATTCCCAAACTGGATGGGGACCTGCCTGCCCAACTTCTTCCTTTCGGATGAAAGTCCGGGCAAACTTCAACGCATTCGCGAGATCGGCGATCCGATGCCCCTTCTCTAGGCCGAACTTTCTCTTCTCGTGGACAAGATTTTGGGCCTGAGGCGGGGAGAATACGCCGAAAACGGCGGATTTTGAAATTCGCGATTCTGGCTACATTCCGATGGCCAGGCCCAGGAGGTCGAAGGCGCGGCGCTGGAGATCGGTCGGCAGGGTCAATTGGTCGAACTGGGCGTCCGGTGACGATTCCCAACACACTCGGTTTTTGCAGAGGGTCGCCAGATCTTTCAGTAGGCACTGGAAGCTCTGCACGGGCAGCCCGTCTGAGGTACGACGCTTGCTTTCCTTGCGCCTGGCCGCCTCTGAACGGGGTGCCTTTGCCACGATCGATTCTCGTGTTTCCTCAGCCAGTTCACGCTCGTGATCGTCGAACAGCAACTCGGCCAACTTGCCGCGCATGTGCCACTCGACATAGTATGCGAGCATGCATAGGAAGACGTGAGCCCGAATCCGATCGTCCTTCCAGTGAAAGATCGGACGCACTTTCAGGTCCACCGACTTCATGGAGCGGAATGCCCATTCTACCTGGGACAAGTCCTTGTAGCTTGCCACTGTTCGCTCCGCCGACAACGTCTCCGCCGGTACGCTCGTGCGGATGACATACAGTCCATCCAACGCCGCTTCCTCGGCGATCTTCTCTTCGCGTCGGCGATACGTAAACGAGTCGTCTTCAATCGTCAACTCGAAGTGTTTTTGCATCTTGGTACTTTTCAGTTCACGACCGACACGGAGGCCGATCTGCTCCTTGCCTCGTAGCGGCCGCTGCTTGCGCGACACTGCCTTGGCCACGGCCTCCAGCTTCTTCTCAGCCGCCGCGAGCAACTCGTTTCGCTTGCGGGCCCGTTCAGCGGCCAGCAAGGGATTGCGGCACACCACCAAACGCTCGCCCGGGTAGTCGGCAGACGTAATCTCGGCCAAGTCCCGCTCGTCGAACAACGAAAGCTGGATCGCCTGATTATCGACCAACTTCTTGATGCTGTCGTTCCGCAAGGCGGTGATCCAGTCCAATCCTTCGGTTTCACGCAAATCCTCGTCGATCCGCTTACTGGTAATCATGCCGCGATCACCGACCAGCACCACGCGCCGGATACCGAAGCGATTGCGAATCTTGTTGACCTGGGCCGTGAAGGTCGTGGGATCGGACGTGTTTCCGGAAAACACCTCGATAGCCACCGGGCAGCCGTCCGCAGCACATAATAACCCATAGACAATCTGTGGCTCGCCCGGCTTCCCGTCCCGGCTGTAACCCATCTTGATCAGTTCGGATTGCCGGCCGGTGTAGTAACTGGAACTGACGTCGTAAAGCACGAGCATCCCGTCGGCGAGATGCCTCTTGGCGAGCTTGTTTTCGATCCGCGACTGTCGCTTCAGAAGCCAGTCCATGGCTTCATACATCTCGTCCGTCTCGACATCTTCCAACTGCAATTCACCGCCGAGACTGTGTTCGGCCGTTTCCGGCTGAAGGCTCGTCAGGTTGGCCAACTTGGATCCCGGCGAAAGGATCCGCAAAGCAATCATGGCGACGGCCAGTTCCGCGTCACGACAGGGCTTTGACGAGATCAACCGATCGAGCCCGATCTTCTTGAGCGTGCCGAGTACGGCCGCCACGTGACCATGAGGCAAACTGCGGACGATCCGAAAGCCGCAGTCCTCGGCAGGCAGGGGAGCCCCGGCCAGTCGGCGACGGATGACTTCGATCAAGTCGTCGGGCAGATCGGAGAGATTCCCGACAGTAACGTGCTTGACCTTTCCGTCCTCCCGGAACGTGCGTCGAAGCAGGTGGGTGACGTAGGTCTTCCCATTCTGATGCTTCTTGATCGTGGCTACATGGACGGCGCGTTTGTTCTTGCTCATGACCCACGTTTTACTCGCATGAGCGGAACTGCGCAACCCCCCTGTTGGGGCATATTCGTGGCTACAAAAGGAAAAAGAATCCAGCCAGAATCCGGCCCAACTCCCGGCCTCCACACAACTTCCGGCCAATGCCCCCCAAGAAAGTTCGGTCTAGGGGGATCGGGCTGGCTCATCCGCCGTCCGAGGCATCTTGCTTCTTGGCGTCGGCCACGGGTTGCGGCTACAATCGATGCCACTACACTAATAGCTTTGCTCCCCGCATTGGAGTTGCCATGTCCCTTTCCGCCATACCCGTCGTCGCCTTGAGCGAGATGGTTGCCGACCAGGAAGCCGACCTCTTCGTGCTGATGACCTTGAAGGAGCAGTTGACGACTCGCGACGGGAAGCCCTATTTTAAGGTGGGGTTTCGCGACGCCGGGCGCGAAGTGACCTTTCCCATCTGGGGCAACTCGCCGTTTGCCGTCGACTGCCGCGACCACTGGATCCCGGGCAAGTTCTATAAGCTCCGGGCCGTCTATCGGGAGAGCAATTACGGGCCGCAGCTCGACATCCGCAAGATACGCGAGGCCGTTGAAACGGACAAGGAAGACGGTTTCGATCCGGCCATGTGTTGTGCGTCCTCACGCTTCGACGGCGACACCATGTTTGCCGAACTGACCGATATCGCCAAGAGTCGTATTGAGGACGGCGGATTGCGCAACCTGGTGCTCTTCCTGCTGGAAGAGCATCGCGGTGTGTTGCTCGAGGCCTTCGCGGCCAAGCGGCACCATCATGCCTTCACCGGCGGGTTGTTGGAGCACATGCTCAGCGTCACCAGGAATGCGATCTTCCTTGCCGATCGCTACGCCGACTACTACGTCGAACTTGTGCCGCCCCTCGACAAGGGCCTGGTAATCGCCGGTGCGATTCTTCACGACATCGGCAAGGTTCGCGAATTGGAGGCCGGGCCCGCGGGCGCCGAATACACGACTGCCGGACAGCTTATCGGGCATATCCTCCAGGGGCGCGACCTCGTCCGCGAGGCCGCACGGGAAATCGAGATCGATGCCGATCGACTCCTGAGGCTGGAGCACGTCATCATCTCGCACCAACGACTTCCCGAATGGGGTTCGCCCAAGCCGCCCATGATTCCGGAGGCCGTTCTGGTGCACTACGCCGACGACATCGACGCCAAGTTTCACCAGGTCGTGACGGAAGTCTCCGAAGCCAAGCCGTTCAGCCGTGTGATGGGGTATCGCTGAGAAGACGGGCGACTGCGGTTCAGCCTCCGTGCATTGTTGTGGTCCTGTAGATAAGAGTCGAGCAAGGCTTCGTCCATAGGCTAACACAGATCTCGGGTGAGGTCGGCGCGTTTCTTCACCTCGCGGTCGATCTCCTCGACTTCCTTATCGCTCAGGCCCTCGTACACGCTCGTCCAATCGCTGATCGACTGTGCGCGATTCTGAGAGGCCGTCGGAGGCGTCGTGTCGACGTCGATTACACGGATCATCAGACGCTGATTCCGACCCAAATGTGAGCCGATAACGTCCTCCAAAACGCGGCGATGCTCTGCGTCGAGGCTCGTAACGTCGATCTTGTAGCTGTCTTCCATAACTCCAGCATACCACGGAATTTCAAGACGGCCAAGAAGGAATACCCCCCGGGGGAGATGGGGTGCCCCGCACGTCAAGACTCTGGCATGCCACCACCCTCAAGCCGCTGTGCGTCGATCCGGTTTGCCCGGCTTCGTTTTCGAGGGCGAGGCTTCGTCGAAGCGCGAGACGATCAGCGTGGCGTTCTGCCCGCCGAAACCGAGGCTGTTGCTCAGCACGTGGCGGCACTCGATCTCGCGCGCCGTGTTGGGCACGTAATCCAGGTCGCAGTGGGGATCGAAAACCTCGTAGTTGATCGTGGGAGGAATCACGCCCGTGCGAACCGCCATCACGGCGACAATCATCTCCAAGGCGCCGCATGCCGTGGTGGCATGCCCGATCATGCTTTTCGTGCTCGAGACCGGGATTCGATAGGCGTCTCTTCCAAAGGCCTGTTTAAGCGCTAGCGTCTCGATCCGATCGTTCATCACCGTGCTCGTGCCGTGGGCGTTGATGTAGTCGACGTCGGTGACGTTCAGACCCGCCTGCTTCAACGTCTGGCGGACGCAATGCACGTAGCCCCGGCCTTGCGGATGGGTGTCGGTCACGCGATAGGCGTCGTGCCCCGACGCAAAGCCCGACAGTTCTCCGAGAATCTCTGCGCCCCGAGCCCGCGCGTGCTCCAGTTCTTCGAGCACGACAACGGCACCGCCCTCTCCCACCACGAACCCCGATCGCTCGCCGTCGAACGGCCGCATTGCCGCGGGCCCTTTCTCGTTGTCGGTACTGAGAACCGACAGCAGATGGAGTCCCGACATGGCCATCGGATCGACCATGCTGTGGGCACCGCCTGCCAGCATGGCATCGGCTTCGCCGCGGCGGATGATCTCGGCGGCGCCGCCGATCGCTTGAGTGCTTGACGCGCACGCCGCGATACAGTTGAGATTCGGCCCCTGGGCACCGAACAGGCCGGCCAGGCAATAGGACGGCATGTTCGGCTCGTTGTTCTCCTCCCGGCGTCCGTTCGACTTCGCGACGGCGTTGCGAAAGAACTGTCGCTGGTCGAATTCCCCGTTGCGCAGGGCCTGGGCCATCAGCGGACCGAACTGGCTGAGATCCCAGAAGATCTCGCCACAACCGAGATAGACGCCAAACCGCATCGGATCGACGGCCCCCTCGCCAATGCCCGACTCGCGCACGGCCTGGACCGCCGACGTGACGGCGAACCGGGTCTGCCGGGGATGTTCCAGCCAATCGACGCCGTGCGGGCCAAAATCGGCCTGGTCGAGCCCCTTGACTTCGGCCGCAATCCGCACAGGGAAGTCGGAGGCGTCGAACAGCGTGATGGGGCCGATGCCCGAGCGCCCCTCGGTTAGGTTTTGCCAAACCTGGGCCATGCTCGATCCCAGAGGGGTCGAACATCCGACCCCGGTGATCACTACGCGCCGACTCATTCTGACAGAGAATCCATTGGGGTGCTTTCGTCCAGTAGCGTCTTGCGCAAATCACGTCAGCGGGCAAGTCGCGGGCATCCTAACCATTTTATCGTCCAGAACCCGATAGCCAACTCGCAAAATTGAAGTGGCACCCGTACAACCGCCCAAAACGGGCGAAGCCGACCGGGTCTCAGGGTCTGGACTCTTCGGGAGGTTGTATGGTCGACACTCTTTCGCCAGATTCACACGTGGGGAGAGAATATTCACCTGTCCGGCAACGCATCCGATGCAACGGTTGACAGACCACGATGCCGACTGCTGGAATCAATTCTTACGTCCCCACAGGTTCTGAGGATCGGCCTTTCATCGACGAAGGGCAATTTGGAGCGAGCAAAACCCATGCAGTATCCAAGGTTCGGACGAACCGAGCTGGCCATGTCTGTGCTGGACGGATTATGATTAAGATTAGGATTATGATTAAGATGACGGTTGGAGCTGCGTACCTGTCGTGCGAGACGTTTCTTCCCTTTTCTGGGTGGTAGCAGTTCTTGCGGTGTGAGTGTGCGCGATGGGCAAGCTAGGGTTGTGTTGAGATGTGACTGGGTTCTTCCCGTCTCCTTCCCTCTTGCTTCGCGAGGCTTTGTTCCATGGCCGTCGACACTATGGCCCCCGCTCCCGGCAGTCTTCTGGCCCAGGTCCTATCGGACGAGACCTTCATCCCGACACCACCGACGAAGCTGGAGGATACGGGCCTGCCGATCTCGCTCGTCGAGTCCCTGGTGCTCAAATACCTGGCGATTGTGGGTACGGCCAGCGGCCGAGGCATCGCCAAACACATCTGCCTTCCTTTCGGCATTCTTGAGGAACTCTATCATTCGCTGCGATCGCGACAGCTCCTGGTCCACACGGGCTCAGCGCCGCTGAACGATTACAGCTACATTCTCACCGAACAGGGCCAGGAGCGGGCGAGGGCTGCACTTTCCGCCTGTGCTTACAGCGGAGCGGCCCCCGTGCCGCTCAGCGACTACCTCGTTTCGGTCGAGGCCCAGACGATTCGAGCCGAGTCGCCCAAGCGAGAGCAGCTTGCCAAGGCCTTCAGCGACATATCCGTCGACACGGCCCTGTTCGAGAGCATGGGCCCGGCGGTCAACTCGGGGGCGGGGTTGTTCCTGTACGGAGCGCCGGGCAACGGCAAGTCGACCCTGGCAACTCGCATCACGATGTGTTTTGGGCAGGAAATCTGGGTGCCCTACACGGTCGTCGAGGACGGCCAGATGATCAAGGTCTACGACGCCGCCTACCACGAGGCCGCGGGCAGGGGCGAGTCGGAACTGCTCAGCAGCAGCGACTATGACCGCCGCTGGGTCAAGATCCGCCGGCCCACCGTGGTCGTGGGCGGCGAACTGACCATGGACAACCTGGAGATCCGCCACGATCCGCACAGCAACATCAGCGAGGCGCCGTTGCAGATGAAGAGCAATTGCGGGTGCCTGCTGATCGACGATTTCGGCCGACAGCGAATCGAGCCCGCCGAACTGCTCAACCGCTGGATCGTGCCGCTGGAATGCCGACACGACTTCCTCACCCTCTCGACGGGCAAGAAGATCCAGGTACCTTTCGAGCAACTCATCATCTTCTCGACGAACCTGGAGCCGGCCGACCTGGTGGACGAAGCCTTTCTCCGCCGCATCCCCTACAAGATCGAGATCGGCGATCCGACGGCCGAGGAGTTCCACGAGTTGTTCAGGCTCTACGCCGAGCGCTACAAGTGCGAGTATCAACCCGAGGTGGTCGAGTACCTGATCGACACGCACTATCGCCCCACGAACCGGCCCATGCGCCGCTGCCAACCCCGCGATCTCCTGGGTCAGATCCGCAACTACTGCACGTATAACAGCCTGCCCATGGAGATGAAGCCCGAGTATTTCGATCGCGTCGTCCGCAGCTACTTCACCGTGGTCGTCTGCAAGAACTGAGCCGGTAGGGTGCGTCTTGACGCACCAAGCGTGTTTTGGAGATTGGTGGTGCGTCAAGACGCTCCCTACCACCCTCCCCAATGAACGGAGCGAACGACAGTGAGGGGCAGATGTGTCAGCCGACGCCCCCCGTCAGGTCCGGGGCCGACCGTGCCCCAGAGGCGGCTCCGGTTCTGGAACCAGTGTGCTGCACGCCTTGCTTTCTCAATGGGCTGCTAGCGATAACTGTCACGGAACGGTTTGTTCTGCCGATAGAAACCGAGCGAGTGCTCGATCGCGTCGGCGAGGTTCGGATTTCCAGCCGCGCGGGCAGCACGAACGGCAAGTTCTGCCGTAGCGGTGGCGTCTTCGAATCGGCCGACTTCCGCGTATCCGGCGGCCAGGGCATGAAGGATTTCCGGATTCTCCTGCTGGATCAGTGACCGTGCTCGACTCGCCAACTCGACGGCCTGTTCACCGTTGCGGAGTTCGGCGTCGTCGCTCGTTGCCCGGAGAATGGCCAGGCTCACCATGGCAGGCACAAATCCCGAAGCGCGCTCAATGACGCCCTCCAGGTGATTGGCCGCTTCCCGGGGCTTCTTCGCGTCCAACAACGCGATCGCCAGATTGAATCGAGCAAACGGATCGTGGGGCGCGACCTGCACCGCCTCCGTCAACACCGGTATTGCCTCGTCATGTTTCCCTTGCTCCAGCAGGAGCGTGCCTAAATACACCCGGGCAGGTGCAAGGTCCGGGACAAGTCGAATCGCTTCGCGGTAGGCGGCAATCGCCTCTTGCACTTTGCCTCCATCCTGCAGCACGATGCCCAAGTTGCAGTGCGCCAATGCCAGATCGGGCTGCAATTCGACTGCATGGCGAAGAGATGCCTCGGCCTCTTCCCGCTTCCCCATTGCATGCAAGCAGATTCCTATGTTGACGTGGGGCTTGGCGCTGTTGGGGTTGAGCTCCAACGCCCGGCCGTAGAGCCTGAGGGCCCCGGCAAAGTCGCCCTGCTTGCGAAACTCTTCCCCTGCCCTCAAATAGTGCGTGTCTTCCAGAAAATCCTCACGAATCCACTTGATTGCACCTGGAGGCGCATTGACGAATTCGGGGATATTGGCCGCCCTGTCCGGAGCGGTGAAACGGGAGAGAACTACCGGTGGACTTGCATGTCCCTCCTCGTCCATGTGGGCAAGGAACAGTTGCGTGTACGGGCTGAACGCCTTGGACGAGAACACCAGCCACCGACCGTTGGGCGACCAACTGTGCCAGGAATTCATCCGGGCCGCATTGCAGCACAAACGTCGGGCCTCGCCCCCTTCCGCGGGGACAATATAGAGTTCACTATCGGGGCGGAGAAGCATGAACGAATTGGCCTGGCAAAACACGATCCATCGACCGTCGGGCGAGTAGCGGGCGAAGTAGTTGCTCCGACCGTTGCACGACGCCCCTTCCAGCGGCTCGGCCTGACCTCCCCGACCGTCGTTGAACGGGATTCGATACAGGTCGTATCGAAAGGTCTCCGTTTCCGCAAGGAATCGGTCACTTTCTTCGCGAGTCAGTGCTGCATTGTTGGCCGTTGTTTCCTTGCCGGCGTATGCCTTGCATCGAGCAAAAACGATGTACTTGCCGTCGGGGCTCCAGGTTGGATTGCTTTGGACGTAGCGTTCGTCGTCGGCTCCCGGCAGAGATCGGAACGTTTCCTTTGCCCGGTCGTAGGTGCAAAGAATTCCCCGAATGGGAAAGAATAGTTGGCTGAATGCGATGTCGTCGGCCGACAGAAAGACCGACAGATCCTTGACCGTGCCAATCACATGCCGGCCGTCGGGCGAAACCTGGGACAGGAAGCCGAATGTCTTCTTTTCATCTTCCGGGCGGAAGTCGCACCACGAGATGATCCTGTCCTTACTCAGGCATACCTGCTCGTTGACCGGACAGATTGCGTAGGAGCCTTTGTCGTTGGCGTAGTCGACGTCCATTCCAAGAACGGTTCCGTCGGCAGAAAACGAATGGCAGTTGCCACAGACGGGCAGTCCCCTCAGGACAACCGGCGGCTGGCTGCGGCTTGAGACTGGCCCGAAGCGCCAGCGGATATGGGACGCGGGATCTTTGAGCGCCGCGAGAAACGGCAGATTCACTTCGCGGTAGAAAATCGGCGCGCCGACCCCGTCTCGCGAGGTGCGAATCGACGCGCCGCCGCGCGAGAGGACCTCCTCCGGATGCCAACGATCGAATCCGCAGACCGTAACACGTGCGTCCGCTTCCATGGACCGATTCCGGATCTCGTGCCAGACATCGTCCGACGGCGTCCATTCCCGACCGTCACAGGCGAACTTCATCGGGGGATTGCCGTCATCGAACTCGATCCGGACGGCCCAGGTGTTCACATGATCGGTCAGGTCTTTCCAACTGAATCTCGGCGGCGCGATCTCCGGCGGAAACACGCTCCCATCAAAGGGAAAGAGGATTTCCAGATCCGTATCTTCTGCACCCCGCGCGTCATGCGGCGCGGGAGTGATTTCCGGTTTGTCCAACGACGCCAGCGGAAGGAAGAGACGCCGCCCTGGGAGCAGGAGCAGGGCGGCAAAGGCGAGTGCCGAGACCACCCACAGGATCACGCGAATCGAACCGGCGAGGCAACGCGGAGATGGATTCGGATTGCGTTGCATGGGCTGTTGCTGCCTTATCGACCGGGCGGCACGTCATTCTGCCGAAGCGCTGTACCTAGGCAGGCGGACGAAAGAAATCTACCAGTTAGACGCCCTAGGATAGGAAGAAGGCGTGGACATGTGGAGCAGAATCGCATCTGGCATAGACAGCGGACTCGCCGCTCCACATGTCCACGCCTTCTTCCTATCCTACAGTTGCGGATATAGGTCACCTACAGGTACGGCAAAATGAGGCTGAACGGTCGATGAGAGTGCGAAACAATGAACCACCACTGGCGATGCTCGCATCTGCGTGAGGTTTCGCACTCTCATCGACCGTCCAGCCCCATTTGTGCGTCTAACTGGTAGATTTTTTTCGTCCGCCTGCCCTACGTGAAGGTTCGCGAAGATCGCGTCCCGCCGGCAAATCCATTACATATCCAATGCATTCTAACCGATACATGCGTCCGCTGCACTGGGTTCCGTGGGGGCACGCGAGCGTCTCATGCCTCGGGATACCGGCTGGGGGCTCGCTGACGCTCGACCACCAGCCACCCCCAACCAGAACTTGACAGAGCATTCGGGCGTCAAGACGCTCACCAGCTTCCCGGCGTACTCCTCTTGGATCCCCGAATCTTGCGATAACACTCCGTCATCCGCTGTAGCAGTTCGGCCTGGGCGGCGTCGGCGATCAGGTTGGTCTGCTCGGTGAGATCGTCGTCCAGGTTGTAGAGCGCGACGGGGGCGTCGTGCTCGATGTCGAAGACGAGCTTCCACGGGCCTTCACGGAGGGCGTGGGCCATGCCGTCGCTGCCGGAGTTCGCACCCTTCCTGGCGATTTGATTCCAGGCCCGGTTCTTGGCGGTCTGACGCTGCTGGCCAGTCGGCTTCTTCGCAGCCTTTTTCGCGGGCAGCATCTCCGGATCGCGCTCGGTGAAGGCGTCGCGGCCGGGGCTGCTCTGAATCAGCAGGGTCTCGCGCACCGGCCGGTCGTCGCCCCGCCGGCCCAGGAACACCGATGCGAAGCTGACGCTGTCGAGCATCTGCTGCGGGTCGGACTTGCCGCCGGCCAGTTCGACGAAGGTCGGCACGATGTCGTGGGTGCCGATGAGTTGGTTGCGGACCGTGCCGGCTGGGACATGACCTTTCCAGTAGACGACGAACGGCACGCGGTGGCCGCCTTCCCAGATGTAGGATTTGGATCCGCGCAGGCCGCCCACGGCGTCGTGGCCGCTGGCGCGGTCGGCGGGGATGCCGCCGTTGTCGCTGGTGACCACGATCAAGGTGTCTTTGAGCAGGCCCCGTTTCTCCAGGCCTTCGACGAGCTTGCCGACGATCACGTCGACCTCGTACACCATGTCGGTATGGGCGCTCATCTTCGAGGCGCCTTTGACGGGCGTGCCCAGCAGGTTTTCGGGCGGCGTGTAGGGGCCGTGGGCGCCGTCGGTCGAGAGGTGGACGTAGAAAGGCCGGCTCTTGTCTTGATCGACGAACGCCAGGACCTTTTCGACCAGCGACTGGCCGACCTTGCGGCTGTCCCAGTCGGGGAGGCCCGGCCCGGTCGTGGGCACCACGCCGCCGTTGAGCGGGCCGGCTTCGAGTTGGGTGACCGCGGCCGGGTCGCCGTCGACGCAGTTGTTTTCGAAGAACATGTAGGGCGGGGCCTGATGCCCGCCGAGGAGGACATAGGAGTTGTCGAATCCCCACTGGATTGGGCCGGCCGTCATCGGCTTGGAGAAATCGACGCGGCCGTCGGACGTGGTTTCGAACCGGCCACCGAAGTGGAGCTTGCCGAACAGGCCGGTGCGGTAATCGGCCTCCTGCAACAGATGGCCCACCGTTTTCTGGCCGGGCAGGAACTGCGGTTCGGCGTTCCAGCCCCAGGTGCCGCCGGCCATTCGGCCGCGCCAGGTGTAGTTGCCCGTGGCCACGGTGTATCGTGTGGGGGCACAGAGAGCGGCGGGCGTATGAGCGTCGGTGAACCGCATTCCGTCGCGAGCCAGCCGGTCGATGTTGGGAGACGGGATCTTGCCCTGGGAGTTGTAGCACTGGAAATCACCCCAGCCAACGTCGTCGGCCATGACGAACAGGATATTGGGCCTGGGGGCGCGCGCATCTGCGGCCCAGGCGGTTGCTGCCGTGGCGGCCAGGGCGGCCAATGCGAACAAGGAACGTCGAGATACCGTCTGCATATCGCACCTCCTTCCAATCAACCATAGAATTCGCGGCGGCGGGTTGCCGTAAATAGTCGCTTTTCGCTCTGCGAAAAGGCGTTTGTTCGTGTAGTTGTTTTTCGCTCCGCGAAAAGGCGCTTGTTCGCGGAGCGAACAACGACAGAGACTGACGTACGGGATTACAGCTTCCCCATCTTGACGAACTCCTCCTCGCTCAGTGTGCCGTCCTGGTTCGCGTCGAAGGTGGGAAACCGGCGGCGGCCTTCGGCCTGGTCGGGGAAATTGTGCAGATACTCTTCCAGGGAGAGGTTGCCGTCCTGATTGGTGTCTTTGATCTTGAACATGGACAAGCGGTCGCGAGCAGGCTTCGCTTGCGCTTTGGCTTTGACCTTCGCGCGAGGCTGCTCCTCGCCGGGCGGGAGAGTCGCCTTCCAATCGAGTGCCAGCCGGGTCAAACGCTCGACGACTTCCGGGTGGGCGTCATGACCTGCGGGTCGAGCCAGTCGGGCATGGCCCGGGCCTCGTTCTGCTCGTGGGTGGCAAAGTGCCCGTGGACGCGGAACCGGGCCGGATAGCAGCCGGTCATGAAGGCCGTCCGGCTGGGCGAACAGACCGGGTTGGCCACGTAGAACTGTCCGAATCGGCGGCTCTCTTGCGTGAGCCGGTCGAGGTTGGGCGTCTTGTAATAGGGATGTCCCCAGGCCGCCGCGTCACCCCAGCCCTGGTCGTCGGTCAGCAGGAAGATGATGTTGGGCTGGCGATCGGCAGCATGAACGGAGCCGCATAGCGTAGTCCACGCCATCAACAGGATGAATAAGTGTTTCATAGGATATGCCTTTTTCACTTGGGCTTCGCGGTTTTCGCCCCGGCGCGAGCCGGTTTCTTTTTTGCCGGCGCCGGTTTTCCCCGATCGCAGATAGTGACTTCCACGTCGTTCTTCTGTGTGGCGCCGGGCGTGCTGCGTCCTTCGGCGATCAGTTTCGCCATGAGCTGTTTCATCTCAGCGACCTTTTCCGGCTTTTCGGCGGCCAGGTTGCGCGTTTCGCCGAGGTCGTCGTCGAGGTTGTAGAGCTGCACGTCGGTCTTGGCGGCCGGGTCGTGCTCGAAGATGAGTTTCCAGGGCCCCTGGCGGAGGCCGGCCACGCCGCGGACTGCGCAACTGACGGCATGCTGGCGGATCGGTTCGTTGCCGCCTTCGAGCAAGGGGAGCAGGCTGAAGCTGTCTTCCGCGGCGCTGTCCGGCAGCTTGGTGTGAAGAACGGCGGCGACGGTCGCCATGATGTCGGCCTGGTGGACCAATTGCGTGCACACACTACCCGGTCGGACGACGCCCGGCCAGCTCACGACGTAGGGCACGCGATGGCCGCCTTCCCAGACGTCGCCTTTATAGCCGCGCAAGGGGCCGCTGGGAAAGTGGCCCTGGGCCTCCATGTCCTTGGCGCCGATGTAGGGCGCGCAGCCGTTGTCGCTGGTAAAGAAGATCAAGGTGTTGCCGGCGATGCCGTTCTGCTTGATCGCGTCGAGCACGCGGCCCACGACCGAGTCGGTTTCCATGACGAAATCGGGATAGGCCATGCCGAGGCCGCTCTTTCCCTTCCACTCGTCGTTGACGGCCAGGGGCGTGTGCGGCGAAGTCAGCGGCATGTAGAGGAGAAAGGGCTGCTTCGCCCGCGATTGGCTGGCAATGAACCGGCAGGCTCGATCTCCGAGTGTGGGCAGGATCTTCTCCAGTTTCCAATCCTTCAACGCAGGGCCTTGCAGGCTGGCCATGTGGTTCTTGAACAGTTCGGCGGGCAGGAGTTCGGTCGGGATGCCGACCGTGCGATCGTTTTCGATGAAGCAGTAGGGCGGCCAATTGGGTACGTCGGTGCCGAAGTACTCATCGAAGCCACGGGTGGTCGGCCCGCCGGCAATGGGTTTGGAGAACACTTCCCGCCAAACATCTCGGTGCTCGTCGGTGGCCTCGGCCTGCTTATTGGCGACATGGAACAACGCCTGCTTGCCGGGCGGAACTCCCCAGTCGCGGCCCAGGTGCCATTTGCCGATGCAGGCGGTGTGGTAGCCGTGCTGTTTGGCCAGGCCGGCGATCGTCAACCGGTCCGGCGCGATGAGCGGGTCGCCGAACACACCGACGATGCCCGTCTGCAGACGTGTGCGCCAGTGGTAGCGGCCGGTCAATACTGCATAGCGCGAGGGCGAGCAGACGCCGGAGCTCGAGTGGCCGTCGGTGAACCGCATGCCCTCGGAGGCGAGACGGTCGATGTTTGGCGTGGGGATCTTGCCGCGGTCGGGGTTGTAGCACTGCACGTCGCCGTAGCCCAGATCGTCGGCGAGGATCACGACGATGTTGGGCCCGTCGGGGACCTTCACTGCTTCCGCTGCCGGCAGCGTCGAAGACAGGACGGCGAGTTCGATGGCGACAAGGCAGGCAGCAAGGCATGCCAGGCGGAGCGCGACCGTGGAGAGTCGTTTGTGTTTCATGGCAAGAGTCTCCCGTGTGAGCTGGACCTGCCGGTCTCGGGTTATTCCCGGAGCCGCGACGGAGGTTTGACAGGCTCAATATAGGGACGCCCGAGTTGCCATGTCAAAGGAAAGGGGCGAGGAAGGGGGGTAAGGAATGGCTGAGGAACTACTTCCCGCTTTCTGACAGTCGATACGAGACGCCTCGGATGGCATGGGGAACATGTGGTGAGGATGGATTGAACAGGAGTTAAGGGAGGCAACGGAGGTCTCCCACTCTGTTGCCCTTGTTTACTTCTGTTCCATCTACTGGCTCCCGCCGCCACATCCAAACGCGGAGACTATTCCTGAGTCGTTCGTGAGGTTATGGGAGTCGCACCCCGAATTGCATCGGCGGCATTCCCCGTTGGTGGGCGCCCATATCCGGGGCGTCCCCGGTGTAGCCGTCGCTGAAGTTGGGGATCTTCTGGCCGGCACCTGCGCCGGGGCTGTCGGGCGCCAACTGGAATTGGCCGGTCATGGTTGCCCGATCCAGACCGGCGCCTTCTGCGTAGGTCGGCTCGCCGCGTACGCCGTGCGATTCGACGCCTTCGGGGACCCGCCCGTTGAACAGGTCGTAGTCGTAATCGTTGTCGACGTTCCGCTCGTTGTTGCTGACGACCAGGTTGTCGGGCGAGCGGACGTGGAGGATGTTGTTGCGGGAAACGGTGTGCTTGACGATGCGGTTGCCGCCGAGGGCGCCCGTCGGCAGCCATTCGTCGGACCGAAAGATCGTGTTGTGGAAGATGTACATGTGGCCGGTCATCCAGTCTTCGCTGCCCGCGTAGCCCATTTTCAGGAAGTACCCGCCGCGGTCGTCGGGCCGCCACTGGCTGCGAGCGCAGACGTTGCGCCAGATGTAGAGCGGCCCGATCGAATCGGCCGCGTTGCCGATCATCATCATGCTCTGGCCGATGTAGTTGTCCCAGACGCGGACGTTGCGGCTGCCCCCCTCGACCTCCAGGCCGTCGTCCCAGCAGTGGCTCACGTAGTTACCGTAGATATCGGAGTCGGGGCCCGGCGAGCCGCGATAGCTGCCGTTGCTGCCGCCGCCGATGACGTCGTTGTACATGTGGTCCATATCGGACCAGCACTCGTTGTAGCGGATCACGTGGTTGCCGCCCGCGTCGAACAGGCTGATGCACTGCGGCCCGGCCGAGTGCGTGGGATACTTGGGCTCGTACCAGTTGCTGCCGTCGAAGGTCGGGTGGTGGAGCTTGCAGCGTTGGATGACGAGGCGTTCGAGCGTCTCACAGCGCGAGTAGACGGCCGAGTCGCAGTTGAACCCGAAGCCGGTCTCGGGATTGAGCCGCCCCCAATCGGAGATGTCGCAGTCTTCGATGACGATGTCGTGGCCACCGGCGATCAGGACGGCCCCGATGGACTTGCGGCTCTTGCTATCGGCATTCCCGGCACCCTTGAGCGTGAGCCCGCGGACGATCACATAGGAGGCGTCGATGGTGATGCAGTTGTCGTGCTTGTGCTTCACGTCGATCACCGCGCCCCGGCCGTCGTAGACGCGGTACCGGTCCGCGGTGCCGGACTCGGTGATCTCCAGGGGCACGTCGCGATTCTCGATGCGAAGCGTTTCACCGACGGTGAAATCTTCACTCCAGGTGTCCGCCGTGAACTCCGTCGTCGTTGACGTGCCGGCCAAGGTCAGTTTGATCTCGTAGTTCGTCCCCGGCGTCAGGTGCACGATGCTGCCGCGATAGTCGGTCAGGTCTTCGTCCGTTCCGGCAATCGGATGATAGCGCATCGGCAGGCCCTCTTTCCAGTCCGGCGTGCCCTTCGCCCGGTAGCGAACGAGGACTTCTTTGTCGGCGGCCCCGCCCGGCGGCGACCAGTAGAGCCCCAGACAGTGAAAGGTCGGGATGGCAAAACCCGTAGTCCCGTTTCGTGCGGTTTCGTTAGCGGATGGTGTGTCAGCAAGTGACGCCAATGGCATGAGGGCAAGCGACAGTACGACGATCCGTAATGCGGGTTTCATGAGGGGGGACTCCTTGGCGTTCTTCGATTGGTTCGCGGGTGCTGGCTATGAGACTATTGCCTATGACATATCGCGTCAGAAGGGTACACGATACCAGCCCTTGACGCTGTCGTAAACGACGGTGTCACCCAGAAATCCTCGCATATCATAGTAACGCAGTTCATAGGTTGTGTCCCCGGTGCGCGTGTATCGAATTTGTTGTGAATGCCCGTTCCATTGGACCGACGGAAGAGGCTCGCGCAATAGCGCCGGCAACGTGTCTTCGTCGGGAGTCGTTCCGGTCTGCCGGCGCACCTCTTCCACCATCGCGATTGCTTTGGCGGTTGCCAGGTTGTTGGCGGCGGTGTCGGCTGCCCGACGCCGCGCGACTGCGGCGTTTCCGAGAACTACGATCGCAACCCACAGAACAAGGAGAACAGGCATGATCGAAGCAGCGACGACTATCTGACGTTTCCAGAATCGCTGTTTCTTGCCGCCAATCCGAGCAAGTCTATAGCCCCCGAAGACCACGAGCAGGCTGCCGAAGGCACCGATCATCATTCGATACCCAAGGAGATCTTCCTCGGAGCCGCACGCCGGAGACTACTTAAAAAGCTTCGCGTTGTGCATGCGTTGCTGGCATGCGTCGGCAACGGAATAATTCGTGAGAGCGTCTAGGTGTTTTGTTGGACAGAGTGAGTAATTGGAGAGGCGGACGGACGCCAACGCTTG
>Ga0123330_1000054_pt1 | contig 113952 bp, 103 predicted proteins | sample BioC13SIPDNA_2_FD_89704 | JGI IMG/M metagenome (GOLD analysis project Ga0123330, IMG submission 89704) | Anaerobic biogas reactor microbial communites from Washington, USA - Biogas_R2_A C13 SIP DNA | ecosystem: Engineered > Bioreactor > Anaerobic > Unclassified | place: Washington, USA... | reverse complement strand
TGGACACCCACTAATTCCGTATAAAGGCAAAACGGGACATCCATTTTCTGCCGGTGCATGTCCGGTGGTGGCACAGAGTGGGTGTCCAGGATTTCATCGTTCGGAAGTTTCATCGCGAGGATTGACCTGAAGAGGATGACCAGTCATGTCGTTTTTAGGTCCCTGGCGGGATCCTGGGTGCATGGGAAATTCCATGCGCTGCGGCTGGTCAGGCAAGGAGGAGATTGGTGTTGAGAGGGAGGGTTTTAGAGGGGTTTGGACTGGCAGGTATTCGCGTGACGGTCAGGTAAATCCTGACGATACACCGCGCTGAATTTTAGGAGAGGAAGGCTGTTTTTGCGGCGGCGGAGCCCTTGACCCATTGGGAGCCGATCCGGTCGGCGAAACGGCGAAGGCTGGAGGGGGTTCCGGCGGCAAGACTGAATATGGAGTTGAATTGTGAGATGGTCTCGGGCCAGGTATCGGGCCGGATGCCGAGGCGTACAAGGATGGGTTGGAGGCGGGGATCGATCACGCCGGGTTTATCGGGGCGGAAGATGCGCCCGGAATGGTCGACGAAGTCAAAATACTCGAGTGGGTTGATGTTGAGGATGCTGCGGTTGTGTGGGGTAGGTCCGATGGGGCAGAGCCAGGCATCGGGGGCGGGGGAAGTGGAAGGAGAGGAGTCGTGGTCGCACCAGGCGCGGATACGGAGCTGTATGCTGGTGAAATCGCTGTCTTCCGGTGATGGGGCGATGCGTGCACGGACTGGGTTGAGGTCGACGTATGCCATGGCGGTGATGATGGATGCATGGTCGAGGAGGACGGTGCATTTGAAGCGTGATTCCCAGAATCGGCCCTTGACCTGGTCTTCCTTGTTTGCGGCGCGGGCGATGGGCTCGTTGAGGCATCGCATGAACCAGCTGAGGGAAGAGAGGCGTCGTCGGAGAGTGGCGATCCGGTTGGGCGATGAGAGGATGTCGAGGATGCGGGGGTTGGAGGTCTGATGTTTTTTTCGACTGCGGCGGTGGGGGAAGAGGGTAATCCATCGTTGTGCGACCTCCTGGTCGGTCCAGGAATCGGCGATATCGGGTCTGGTGCGGAGGGTTTCGTGGTGATGGTCATGCATGATGCCGAAGGAGCAGACGTCGACGGCAAATATGGATGCGAGGAACTGGAGGCGGTCCGCGAGCCATTGGCGGCGATGTGAGAAGTCCCGTCCGGAACGGGCATCGAATCCGCAGAGGAATGCGCGGCGGACGCATCGGGAAGTGCAATGGTAAACGCCGATCTGGTCGTCCTTGACATACTTGCTGCGGGGCAGAGCCATGAGAGAACCTCCTTTGCCATATCTAATGAAGGAGGAGGGAAATGAGCGAACAAATTTTTGCGGAAAAACGTGGAGGAGGGACGTGGATGTCCACAAATCGATCGGCCTCGCTCCGGGTTGGAGCGATTATGATCTGATTTACGGGAGGGGTGCGATTATAATGACAGCCACTGGAGGAACAATCATTGAGGATTTTGTGGAGAAACCGTCATGTACCTGATCATCGACTGCGAGACAACCGGATTGCCCCGAAACTGGAAGGCGCCCGTTACTGATCTTGATAACTGGCCCCGCGTGATTCAGTTAGCCTGGGCGCTCTACGATGCTTCCGATAGCCGGTTGGAATCAGTCGTTCACCTGGTGCGGCCCGATGGATTTGTCATTCCCCACGATGCGCAAAAGGTTCACCACATCTCCACGGAGCGGGCGCTTCTGGAGGGAAGCGATCTTCGGGTTGTAGCAGCGGAGTTCAGTGCTGCGGCGTCGAAGGCTGAAGTCATCGTGGCGCATAACATCAAATTTGATGAGAAGGTGATATCGGCCGAATATCTCCGCCTGAATCAGGCGTCGCCTTTCCAAAACAAAAGGCTTGTCTGCACTATGGAGCAATCAACGGAATTCTGCCGCATTCCCGGTAACTACGGATATAAATGGCCCACGCTGTCGCAATTGTATCGGATTCTTTTCCATAGCGACTACCAAGAGGCGCACGATGCCGGCGCAGATGTATCCGCGTGTGCCCGCTGCTTTTTCGAGTTGAAGAAAAGGGGAGTTCTCATTCCCTGAGTCCCCACTGGAAGGTAGAGAAGGCTGTTCCATTCCGGGTAGGCCGCAAATATGGACATCCACTACCACTGCCAAAATTGGAGGATCGGGTCGGCGGATGGCCTATTTGCTGTTGTCAAAGGGTGGATGTTCACAAGTCAGGCACTTGCGGATAGATGGTGGGTGTCCATTTCGGGGAAAGAGGCGAAAGGGTTCCGGGTGTCGGGAGGTGAGGGTCCAGCCCCGGATCAAGGGAACCCGGATTGGTGTGTTCAGCAATCACGCAGGTTGATTGAAAGGGCCTCCCCCAGTTTCCTATATGCGGCCAACCAGGCGCTCGCCGTCTCGTTTCCCTGTTCGGATGCCACCTTCATGATGGGGTATATGCTTTCTCCGATTTCAAAGAAAATGTTCTGGACACTATAAAGGTCGAGATTGATAGCAACTTCCGTTGCCAGGCTGACGGCCGACAGGGTCCGCTTCAGGGCTTCCGTGCCCCTTGTGTCAAGCAGGGCGGAGCGCGCCGCCCTCTCTATTGACTCACGGAGCAGTCGTTCGAGCCGCTCTCGGTCCAGATCAATATTCCATGCGGCGGCTTGGCGCAGGAGCCAGGAGATCGCTTCCGTCGTATCCGGGCCAGGTTCTGCCATGCTGAGTGTCCGTTCGAGCCGGGATCGGAGTGCTGCGGCGGTGAGATCGCGGAGCTGGTCCGAGGGCTCCATGCGCAGATTGGATATCAACCGGTAGAGAGGTGCGGCTTCTTCCCAGGCTTCGCCGAGGAGCCGCTCAATCCGGGAGAATTTCGTCAGCGCATGCACTATCCGGCGCTGCTCATCCGGAATTAGCGATTCAATCGAAAAGATCTCCTGGCCGAATCGGGTGCTCACTAGCTCGAGTGCGTGGGAGGAATTTCCCTCTTCGAATGCGTGGACGATAGCGTCCAGTCCTTCCGGTGCCTCTCCCTTGGGCAGGAGCCGTGCTCCCCCTTTGATGGCCAGGTCTCCGGTCATGACGGCAGCGAATTCCACTTCACCCGTCTCCAGAGTGCTTTTCGATATGACTCGACAGTGTCCGGCCGAAAGTCGCCCGCGTCCCGAGGATGCCGTGCGTAAGTCCCGGGGCTCTATGGTGTAGGCGTAGAAATCCTCCCCCCTGCCTTCGGCGACAAGCGACCGGACAGCGAAATGGGTAGCCGCTCGGACATGGTTCATCCTGGCCGGTTTGACGAATTTCTCGTATAGATCCCTGCCGTTGCCCATTTCCGGGCGGTTGCTTTTTGCTTTTTCGAGAATCTCGAGAAACGGTTCTTCAATATCCCCACTTTCTGAGAGCTCTTCTCCCAGCTCGGTTGCCCGACCGGCATATTGCAGGATCTGAAGGGTTTCGATTCCCGCCAGATCGTCGAAAAACCAGCCGCAGCTGGTATACATCAGAAGTGCATGTCTTTGCATTTCCAGGAGTTTCAGAGACCGGATCATCTTCTCCTGGTCAAGGGGATGTGCCTGGTGTTGCTGGAAGAAGCGCTGTAGCGATTCAGGCGTGCGATCCACGATAACGTCGATGTAACTGTCGCGGGCAGCCCAGGGTTCCCGGAGAAGCGAGGAGGCTTCGCGGGCATAGAGCTTTCCCAGACGGTTCCGCAGCCAGTCGAGGGCTTCCCTCAGTGGGGCGCGCCAATGTTGCTGCCAACCGGGGTTGGCGCCGGTATGGCAGCTGCAGTTTTCCTTCCAGCGCCCGATTCCGTGCGCACAGCTCCAGGAGGTGTTTTCCCGGATGTCGACGCGGTGCGTCGGAGGATGCCTTTCCAGAAATTCCCCATAGTTGGTCAACCGCGCCTTCCGGCCTGTCTCTATGGCGTCCAGGGCATAGGCCAGGGCCATTTCGCCGAAGCGGTGGTGATGGCCGAAGGTTTCTCCATCGACGGCGAGGTGAACTAATTGGGGGTTTTTGTCTTCTCGGGAGAACCCGCTTAAGAGCCTGTTAACAAATGTATTGCCGTCGTTCAGCAGGTGCTGGAATCCCACGGCGAGGGAGATAGGGCCATTGTAGAAAAACAGCGCCAGGGTGCGGCCGCTAGGGAAACGGATTTCGTAGGCGCGACGGGTGTCTACCTGCTGGTCGTTCGTTTGGTGGGTGTCCATTTCCCGAACGTCTGCCCGGTGGGTGTCCAGTTTCTGTCCGCTGGCTTCCTGGAAGTTCGTTCTATGGGTGTCCCGATTTTGGCTGTCCGGTCGTTGGGTGTCCAATTCCGAGGGGCCCTGGAGCGGGTGGCTGTCCATTCCCTGGGTATCTTGTAACAAATGGGTGTCCAGATTATGCCGGGTGTGATCGTGACGGCGGTGAACCCTTGCGGCCTGGTGCGGGGCCAGGATGGCGAATTTCAGCCCCAGCTCGGCCATCATGTCCAGGGTTTCCAGGTCGACGGCCGTTTCCGGGAGCCACATCCCCTCCGGCTGCCGGCCGAAGCGGTGGGTAAAATCCCGGATTCCCCAAACGAGCTGAGTCCATTTGTCGCGCCGGTTGCACAGCGGGAGGATGGCGTGGTTGTATGCCTGTGCCAAGGCCGAGCCGTGGCCCGAGAACCGTTCGACGCTCTCCCGGTCGGCGGCGAGGATCCGACGGTAGGTCCAGGGATCATTTGCCTCGAGCCACCCGAGGAGTGTGGGGCCGAAATTGAAGCTGATGCGGCTATAGTTGTTCAGCACCCGATCGATACGCCCCCGGGCATCCAGAATCCGGGCTATGCTGTTGGGTCGGTAGCACTCGGCCGTGATCCGCTCGTTCCAGTTGTGCCAAGGGCGGGCCGACTCCTGCCGCTCAATTGTCTCGAGCCACGGATTTTCCCGTGGGGGCTGGTAGAAATGGGCGTGAATACAGATATAATTTTCCATGAGTTATGTTAACACAGTAACAAACAGCCCGAGCCTTGTCCATCAACCCCATCACGGCCGGATCGGGCTGGTCTGAAAACGGGGGCCAGGAGGACAATCACGGGGAAGAAACCGTGGTTGAGTCACAAACCTCGGGAATCAGGCGCCGATGGACCGGGAAGCGGTTGTAATCTGAGGAGGGTTTGAAACAAGGGCCAATGAGAGAGGGGCCCGAAAGCCGATGGGGAAATCCGGGGACGGACCAGGATTCGGCGAATGGCCGTGAACCCAGGGTGGTGCCTGTCTTGTGGATGGGTGGTATCTCCTCGCCGGATGTTGTCCGACGCCGGTATCCGGGAGAAGAGGGGCATAACTCATAATTTGGGGACGGACCACAAATTCGGGGAATCGGGAATCGGGGTCAGACCCAGGGGTTCGGATTATCAACAGAAGTTCAGAGATGAATGGGTATCCTGGAGCGTGCCGGAAAAATGAAAGGGAATCATTCGGTGTCCGGAACGGCACCCGCCTGGTGGATATGCGGTGTCACCATGCCGGATGTTGTCCGACGCCGGTATCCGGGAGAAGAGGGGCATAACTCATAATTTGGGGACGGACCACAAATTCGGGGAATCAGGAATCGGGGTCAGACCCAGGGGTTCAGAGTATCGACAGAAGTTCGGGGATGAATGGGGGATCCGGGAACGTGCCGGAAAGAAGAGAGTCATCCGGCATCTAGGACGGCGCCCGCTTGACGGAGGGGTGGTGTCACCCCGCTGGAGGTTGTCCGACGCCGGCATCCGGGTGAAGGAGGGGGCTGAGATCGGGGATGAGCCGGGGGCCGGGCGACCTTCCGGAAATAAAATCCTAAAAAGCGGTGTACAGGAGGATCGGATGGAATTCACGTCGGAAGAATTGCGGCGCTACAACCGGCAACTGATCATTCCCGACATCGGCGAAGAGGGGCAGCGGAAGCTGGCCGGCGCGAAGGTCTTCGTGGCCGGAGTCGGTGGGCTCGGCTCGATCTCCTGTTACTACCTGGCGGCTGCAGGAATCGGACATCTGAAGATCGCGGACATGGATACGGTCGATTTCAGCAACCTGAACCGGCAGATCATCCATTGGACCGAAGATATCGGGGTGCCCAAGACCGAATCGGGGGCTCGCAAGTTGATGAACCTGAACCCCCACTGCCGGGTCGAAACGGTGCAGCAGAAGATCACGCGCAAAAATTGCGTAGCGCTGGTCGGCGACTGCGGACTGATCGTGGATGCCATGGACAACATGGAGGGGCGCCGCGCCCTCAATGCCGCCAGCGTGCAGCTGGGGATCCCCTATATCTACGGCGGTGTGCACCAGCTCGACGGGTTGATCTCCACCTTCATTCCCGGCCAGACCCCCTGCCTGGAGTGCGTCTTCCCCGATGACGGCTCCACGATTCCTCCCGAAACTCCCGGGATCCTCGGTCCGGCGGCCGGGGTGATCGCCTGTTTGCAGGCGATCGAGGCGATCAAGTGGATCGTGGGGATCCAGGGACTGCTGACCGGACGCCTCCTTTCCTTCTACGGCTACGACATGACCTTTCGGGAGTTTCGCATCAGCCGTAATCCCGATTGCGCCCTCTGTGGGCAGCGCCGCTCTGAGTAAATGCGACAGCCGGGAATCAATCGCCGGTTGCCTGTAGCTGCCGCATGTCAGTCTGCAGATGTGTCATCTGTTTTCGGTAGCGTGTCGATGCAGGTATGCACCCGGCGGCCACTCGTCACTGAAGACCAGGTTGTCCTGCACCTTGCCTTCTGCACCGATTGGCTCCGCAGGTTCGGTTGGGGCCACTACCCGCGCAGCTTATCCAGGGTACGGGCGAAAGCGGGGAGCGATCGGATGATGGTGTCCCTGGGAACAGTCAGCGACAGGCGCATGTAACCCTTGCGCCCGAAACCGCTTCCGGGGACAGCCAGTACCCCCTCCTCCTGTAGCCGGCGCACGAACTCGAAATCGTCCGGGATCGGTGTCTTCAGAAAGACGTAGAAAGCCCCCTGGGGTCGGTGTACCTCGTAGCCGGCGCGCTCGAGGCCGTCGCACATCAGGTCGCGCTTTTCCTGGTAGACGGCCAGGTTGGTCGATTCGTCCGGCGCTTCGGCTACCACGAGCTGCCAGATCGCAGGGGCGTTGATGAAGCCGAGGATGCGGCCGGTGAAGGCGCAGGCCTGGGCCAGGGCGAGGGCGTCCGGCACTAGCGGCGAGATCGCCAAGTAGCCGATCCGTTCCCCCGCGAGCCCCCATTTCTTCGACCAGGAGGTGGTGATCATGCAGTTGGAGATGATCGAAGCCAACTGCGGACAGTGGGCGCCATCGTATACGATGGATGTATACGGCTCGTCGCTCAACACCAGGACAGGCGCGGGCGCCTTTGCCAGCACTGCCTCAAGTTCACGCAACGTTGCCTCGGGGTAGATGACGCCGCTCGGATTGTGGGGCGAATTCAGGATGATGGCGCGGGTGCGCGGGCCGATCTTCGCCGCAATAGCCCCGACGTCGAGCGAGAAATCCTCCCGAGTCTCCACCGGCACCATGACCCCGCCGTAGTTGCTGATATAGAAAGCGTAGTCGGGGAAGCAGGGCATGGGAACGATCACTTCGTCCCCGGGGTTGAGGATGGCCTTGAGCGCCGCGTTCATGGCGCCGGCGCACCCTGCAGTCATCAGTACGTGGTCCGGGGTGAACTCCAACCCCGTTGTTTCTCGCAGCCGCCGAGCCACCGTCCCGCGCGCCTCGGGAAAACCGGCGTTTGGCATGTAGCCGTGCGATCCGGGCGCGTTGCGTTCGGCCAGGGCCCGGAACGTGCGGATTACCCCCGCCGGCGGGTCCTCGGAGGGGTTTCCGAGCGAGAAATCGAACACGTTTTCCGCTCCTCTTTCGGCCCTCATCCGTATTCCTTCCTCGAACATCTTGCGGATGAGAGAGGATCGCTCGATCTGGCTCCGGACCTCACTGGCGATGATCATGGCATGCTCCTGTCGGCCGGCTCGCGCTCCGGCCGGCGTTGAAAGGAGTCAATTCTATCGTCCCGGGCCGCGGCGGCGCAAGTCCGGGCCGATCTATTCCCCCACGAAAAGCTAAATCCTGGACATCCACCTATTGCAGAGAAGTGAGGTCCATGAATGTCTTCAGGAGTGTGTCAGAAAGAGTGGGTGTCCAAGATCGTTAATCTTGGGGACAGACCGGGAAACCTGGGGATGCCGACCCGCGCCGAAAGGAGAAAGGTTGGAGGGTGCCGGTGCTGCAGTACAAATCCTGGACATCCACCATCTGGAAAAGAGTGAACATCCGGCTATTTCGGAATGAGTGGATGTCCAGGATTGCCAAAACCGGGGACGAACCGAGAACTGGGCAACCCGATCGCCAATGAGGGGCGACTGACCGACTTGTCCGGGGCTCCTGCAGAAGCCCGGGTTGGAGGAGGTGGTTTTCCAGGCTGTCATTCATCAACACGCTGGTTTACAATCGCGTCATGAAGCGCCTTTGGTCTATTTTCCGGCAGGGGCCGGCGGTTGTCTTCCTCCATTTGCTCGTCTGGGTTGTCGCGGTCCCGGTCGTAATGCAGGCTGGCGAATCGACCCGTTTTGAGAAGGTGAGCGAGAGCTGCCACTACATGCGCCTGGACGGTGGGAACGTGGCTGTCGTGGTCGGCGCCGATGGGGTCCTGATGGTGAACCCGCCCGATGAGGTCGGTCTTGGCCGGGTTCGGGAGGCGCTCGGTCGGCTGAGTTCGGCCCCCGTGCGCTGGCTTGCCTTTACCGAACCGCGCTATGTCAACCGGGCAGGGACGCGCCACTACGCCGGGCTGGGGGCCCAACTGGTGGGAAACAGAAACCTATACCGGCTCTTTATGGAATTGAACGGGGAAGCGGATGGGGCTGGGCAAGCGGAGGGCGCTCGCGGCCTGCCGGGGATCAGCAAAGACAAAGGTGCCTTGGCCATGACGGGAGAAAGGGGGGCAACGCGGGAAGGCGAGAAGGAGAGCCGGGCGGACTGGAATCGACCGGAAATGCCGACGAGGGAAACCGGGTCAACGAAGGCCGAAGGCTGGGTTCGTGATGCCACGGGCAAACGGCCGGACGGCACTGGGGCGGTTGGCAAGAGGGCTGGGGAGGGAAAAGGTCAGTCCGGCATTTCCCAGCCCGAGGCTCCCCTGCCCTGGTTCCTGTTCGACGATCGTATGCGGATCTATCCCGGGGGCCTGGAGGTGCAGATCTTTTCTGTGAGGAACCGGGCGCGCTCGGGCGGGGATGTCGCCCTGTACCTGCCAACCGAAAAGGTCCTGCTGGTTGGCGACTTGTATGAATCAGCTCGCTACCCCGAAATTAACGTTGCGGCCCGGGGGGACGCCTCGGGCTGGTTCGAGGGAATGGGCGAAGTCATCGGCGCGGTCCCGCTGTTGAAGCCCGCTATTGCCCGCAACCAGCCGAAGGAAGGGGTGACCCTGGAGGAAACAGTGACCGTGATCTCGGCCCGCGATGTGCCGAGCAACCTACAGAACATGAAGGACTTGCTCGAGGATTGCCAAAAGCTGCGGCGGGAGATCACCCGGGCGGTTCAGGTCGGGCGCAGCCTGGAACGGCTCCTCTCTATGCCCACCCTATTCCCTTATCGCAGCTACGGCAACCTCGACTCCTTCGCCCGCCAGCTTTATGACGCCCTTGGCGGTACACCCTAGTTCCCCGTTCTTTCAACACCGGGCATCTTTTTTGGACACCCATTTTCCGCAAAATCCTGGACACCCACCTAGTTCAGACTTGGATGTCCAGGAATGCAGCAATGGGTGGATGTCCATAATTGCGAAACCCAGGGACGGATCAGGACTCCAGGGATGAATCTGGAAAACCTGCCACTAGCCGACGACCGGTGGGCCAGAGCACGGAAATCCGAATCCCGGACACCCATCAACCATGCAATTGTGGACATCCACCAGTTTCCGATTTCGTGGATGTCCACAATTGCGGCAATAGGTGGATGTCCACGATTGCGGATAGCGGGGAGGGACCGGTAGGCAGGGCCGCTCTGCTGAACCGTCCGGATTGCTGTCCTGACGGGTGGGGCGGAGGTCCTACTTCTTCGCCGAGCCCTTCCAGTCGTCGGGGCTCTTGTACGAATAGGTGCGGAATTCGCTGGTGGGGACCATCCGGATCGTTCTCCCCGCCTTCCCCTGGTTTTTGACCTCGTAACGCACGGCCTGGGCCCGGATGCAGCGTCCCTGCCCGTCCCGCTCCCGCACCAGCCATCCGTCGGCGTGGAATTCGCGGATTCCGTCGGGGGAGAAACGGCGCCAGCCGGCGCGGCTCCCGTCGGGGGCGTAGAGATACACGTCGCGCCAGTCGGTGGAGGAGGCGATGCGGGGATCGACGTAGTTGGGGCGCCACTCGGCCTTAACCACGCCGGGGAAGAGGAGGTGCCCGAGGAGCGCCGCGTTCAGTCGTTCGATCATGGAGAGCCCGAAACGGGTGTGGAGTTCCGCTTCCTCCCTCCCCTGTTTGCGCAGCCGGGTCAGCCGGAATCGGCCCGCGCTCTCTTCGGCGAGCCCTGAGCGCACAAGCGCCTCCCTCACCTCGGCGAGCGCTGCTTGCGCCTCCTTGCCGGCGGCGGCTTCGAGGCGGGCAAAGGCCACCGTGTTGCCGCTGTAGAGATCGGGGTCGCCCACGAGGCGGTGGAGCGCCTGCGCCGCGGCCGCGGCGGCCCCGGCTGGGAGGTCCCGCTCCCTGCGCTCGAGGATCGCCCGCTCGGTCTTCTGGGCCTTCGCAAGTTCCTCGCGCGCGGCGGCCAGCGCCTTCCGGTCGGTCTTTCCCCCCCCTTTGCCCGCGGCTTCGATCGCCGACTTCCGCTCCGTTGCCCGGAGGACGGCGGCCCGCGCCGCGCGGTATTCCGGGGCTAGCGAGCGGAGGCGGTCGGCTGTGGCTCCGAGGCGCCCTTCAAGAAGACGGGCGGGAAGGGAGTCCCTTGCTTCCAGGACGGCGAGGAATTTTTCCCAGTCGGCTACCGACAGGCGGGTGGAGCCGGCGCCGTAGCCGATGTCGACCAGGCGGCCGTCCCCCAGGTAGGTCCGGGCCTCGTTGTCGAGCATGGTGAAAGTGACGAAAGCGGGGGGGGAGTACCAGTCGCCGTTATGAACGAACACACCGATGTCCACCCGGTTGGTTTCCAGTTCCGGGTCGAAGGGGAGCGCGAAGCGATCGTGGAACGGGACCGTGATTTCGGCCCGGGAGCGCTCCTCGTTGAGATATCGGATCCCGATCGCGGCGGGGTCGCCGCGCAGCACCGACCAGAAAAAGCGCAGAGGCTTCCCGTTGAGGTCCCGGCTCTCCGCGGCACTGACGATGATGCGCCGCTCGCGTGCCGAGCCGCGGAAGACGCGGGCGATTACTGCGGGGGTGTCGCCCAGCACCTCGGTCCGCCCCGGTTCAAAGTAATCGATCCCGCTCCGGGCCCTTTCCTCCCGCTCCACCCGGATCAGGGCGATGGGGGGGAGACTCGAAAGGGTGATCCGGTGCGCCGCCTCCACCATGGCTCTTGGGTCGAGGTCGGAGCCCCTGAAGACCGTGGGGTGGGCACGGCCGGTCAGGTAGTCCCCGGAAGCCTGGAGCCGTTTTGAGGTGGTGCGCAGGAGCATCTGGACCGTTGGCATCAGCATCCCCGCATCGATCAGCTTCCGTTTGACCTCGGGGCGGAAGGCGGCGAGGGTCGAGGCGATGGCGCGCAGGAAGGGCTGGTCCGAACCCGAACTCCCCTGCGAAATGATGAGGTATGGGGTGTTGGTGGGGAAAAGGTCCCCGTAGCCGGTGCGCGCGCGGCCGTCGGGGCCGTCACCCCCGGGTCCGTTGTGGCCGGGATCGTGGTCGCGGTGCTCGGGGTAGACATATAGGTTGTTGCGGGAGTATTGCGCGAAGAGGAATTCAAGCCCCCGGGGCTGGGCATAGTAATGCCTCGGCAGGCTCCCCCCCGCCTCCGGGGCGGCCGAAGTCGAGGAGTTCCCGATCACGACCTGGGGCAGGATCCGCGATTGGAGCGCGTAGTCCGCGTTGCGCTTCCGCTCCGCCTCGGTGTAGGTGACGGCCGTCAACTGAGGGTAGCGTGCGAGGTCGAGCCGCGAGTGCCCCCGGTCGCGGTTGTCGTAATAGTCCCCCCGGTTGCCCGCCGCTGTCCCCTCGGCGTACCAGCGGCGCAAGGCCCGGGCGATCTCACCCGAATCGTCATCGGACACGATGGGAGCGGCCCCGGGAGGCCGGCCGGGTGTGGACGGCTGCACCCCCCACAGCAAGCCCAGGCCGGCGGCGGCGGTAATGAGGAGGGCGGGGAGGAGGCACTTCCATCCTCGAATGAATCCCTCCTGCCCCGGGATGAAGCCCCTGCCTCCCGGGGGGAAGATCTTGTCCGGCGGCAGGGAGAGATTAATCGACGGTAGCGAACTTCTTCTCGACCGCGGGGAAGCTTCGCTTGACGGGAGGGAGTCCTTGATCGACAGAAGGAATTCCCTGCCCGACGGGAAGGAATCGTTTTCCGGCGGGATGGAGACCTTCTGCGACAAAAGCGGACTCCTGCCCGACCGCAGGGAGCATTCGCTTGACGGGAGAGAGCCCTTCCTCGAGGGAAGGGCGTTCTTCCACGCAGAAACGATGCGGCCGGGGATGCGGACTTTCACCGCCCCTCCAGCGTCGCGATTTCAGCGACGACGGGGGCGTGGTCGCTGGTGCCGAATTCAGCCAGTACCGAGCAGGACGTGATCGCGGCGGCCGCGGCAGGGCTTGACAGAACGTAGTCGAGGCGCCAGCCGATGTTTTTGGCCCGCATCTGTCGCCAGGGGGGCCACCAGGTATAGAGCGCGTCGTTGTCGGGATCGAGCTCGCGGCCGACATCGGTGAGCGCGCCCGATGCCAGGAGCCGCTCGAAGGCCGCGCGCTCGTCGGGGCGCTGGCCGATGGCGTCCACCCGCCGCTCCTTCGGGTGGACGTCCCGATCGGTGCGGGTCACGTTCATGTCTCCGCACAGGATGAGCTCGAGTCGCTCGGAGCGGCAGGCGGCGGCGTAGCGCTCCATCTCAGCGAGGAAGCGGAGCTTGGCGTCGTAATCCTTGCCCCCGTTCGGGACGTAGACCGACCCGATGACGGTGCGGCCGATCCGGACCACGGCGATGCGGGTCTCGAAATCGAAGTCGGGGTGCTCGAAGCGGGCGGGGGATGGCAACAGGTCGCGCCGGACCGCGAGGCCCACGCCGGAGTAGGCGCGCTCTCCGTGCCAGCAGCTCCAGTAGCCGTCGAGTTCCCTGAGCGAGGCTGGGACCTGGTCCGTACGGGCCTTCAGCTCCTGCAGGCAGAAGACGGCGGGCCGGTCGCGCCCGATCCACTCGAGCACCTGCTCCTCGCGGGCGCGGATACCGTTGACGTTCCACGTGGCGATTTTCACGCGCTGCCTCCCCGGGAATTCCCGAACGATCGACGATTCAATACTGGCATCCCGGCACCGCCCCGGGCAACCTCAAATTGCGCGTGTTTCGCCCCGTCGCGTGTGGAGGCCGGGTCAATGGTCGCCACGCTCCCCCGGGCGGAAACGTTTTATCGCCGGCGGCTCCACCCGGCCTTTCAGGAACTCCTTTGCGGCTTCCCGGGCATTTTCCCGCGTTCCCGGGGCACGGCGACCCCTGCGCCTCTCTCCCGATCCTGCCTGGCGGTCGCGGCAGCTTGAATGTTTTCTACGGTGCGAACGACATCGGGGGGCGCCTCGTGAGAATCGGTCCCGATTCGGCGAAACTCAACGCCTTCGGGGACGGGGACTCGGGTATGGGATTTATCGATTGCCGGGACCCGGAAAGCTTTTCCGGCTGGCTGTCGGGGCGCTTTGTCTTTGCCTGCAATGGCGTTACTTCAGCCGGAAATTTCCCGGGCGCCGCGGGCACGTTTGCCGCCGACGGAAGCGTCAGCATTACGAATGGCATCCGGGGTACGATCGATGGCGGCGCCGCAGGCAGGGTGCAGCGCGGCGGTACTCACGTTCGGGACTTCCTCCGATGTCCGTCACCATCCCGTAGACCACCATGTTGATCGAAAACGATCCGGCGTCCTGAACAGGTTCGGTCCCGCCCTGAGGCGGTTTTGAAGTATCCCCCACCGGGATACGGGTAATGCGGCTGCCTCCGGAGTCATCCGCAGCCGGGTGTGCGAAACCGGTTTCATTGGGGACGCGGCATGTCCGGCGCCACGGCCGGGTGGTGGGCGGGCGACCCGGTCGATGGAGCGATGATGGGCGCCGGGACGCTCCCGTTCCGGTGGGCGGCCCGGGTTGTGCGACTTGCTCCCGCTGAGACCTCAAGCGGGATGGGGGGCTCCTTCTCTTCTGTCGGGGGTGCATAGGAACCAAAGCGCGATGACGGTGAGGACCAGGCCCGCGAGGGAGAGGAGGGTCGGCATTTCCGCGAAGAAGAGCATGCCGAAAAGCATGGCGGCCGAGGGCTCGCCCCCCGCGGCAAGGATCGCGGCCTTCCCCGTTTCCACGTAGCGGAGCGATCCTGTGAAGAGCACGTAGGGGAGCACGGACGCGAAGAGGGAGTGGAGCGCCAAAAAGAAGGTGCGGCCGGCGGGGGCCGCGGCCACGAACCCGCCTATCATCCCCCAGTCGGTAAACGGGAGCAGGGCCAGGGCCATCGTCAGGGTGCTGTAAAAAGTGATGGTGAAGACGTGGTATCCCTTTTTCGTGGCGATTCTCGAAAATACGCTGTAGAGCGCGTAGAAAAAGGCCGCCGCGAGTCCCATGAAGATTCCCGCCGCCGTCCACCTTGGGCCGCCGCCTTCCATGAGGCCGCCGATCAGGGAGCAGCCCAGGACCGCCAGAGCGGCGCTCGCGATCTTCCGGAGAGTGATCCTCTCCCCGAAAAGCACGGCCGCCCAGAGCAGGACGAACGCCGGCGCGAGGCTGAGCAGCACCGCCGCAAGCGACAGGGTCAGGCGGTTGATCGCCTCGTTGTAGTAGAAGTTCAGCCCCAGCATTCCGAGCAACCCGGCGGCGATGAACATCCAGGCGTCCTGGAGACGCATCCTGAGCAGGGACTTGTCATGCACGAGCATGCCGACAAACAACAGGAGGGCGGCGCCCCCCATTCTCGACGAGAGCACCGTGGGGTTGTCCATGCCGGCCGCCGTGAGAGTGCGCACGAATATTCCTACCGAACCCCACGAAACGCCCGCGAGCAGCGGCAAAAGCCACATCACCCGTTTCATCTCCTTCTTCTCCCGTTTTTTTGCGCTCCCGGATGTTCGTCACATGCCCACCGCGCCTGGTGTTCGTCATACACCTGTCGTGCTCGGTATCCGTCACATGCCCGCCGCGCCTGGTGTTCGTCATGCACCTGTCGCACTCGGTATCCGTCACACGCTCGCCGCGCCTGGTGTTCGTCATGCCCCTGTCGCACTCGGTATCCGTCACATGCCCACCGCGCCTGGTGTCCGTCATGCACCTGTCGCGCTCGGTATCCGTCACACGCTCGCCGCGCCTGGTGTTCGTCACGCACCTGTCGCGCTCGGTATTCGTCACATGCCCACCGCGCTTGGTGTTCGTCATGCGCCTGTCGCGCTAGGTATCCGTCACACGCTCGCCGCGCCTGGTGTTCGTCATGCCCCTGTCGCACTCGGTATCCGTCGCACGCTCGCCGCGCCTGGTGTCCGTCATGCCCCTGTCGCACTGGGTATTCGTCACATGCCCACCGCGCCTGGTGTTCGTCATACACCTGTCGTGCTCGGTATCCGTCACATGCCCGCCGCGCCTGGTGTTCGTCGCACGCCGCTGTGCTCGGACTGTCCCGCCCGCTCCGCTCCCGATCGGATCAGGAGGCGGGGGCGCGGCTATTCCTGGTACAGGTTGTCGAACTTGGTGAACTGGCGGCTGAAGGCGAGCTGGATGATGCCGGTGGGGCCGTTGCGCTGCTTGCCAATGATGATCTCTGCCAGCCCCTGGTTTTCCTCGGTGGGGTTCGACATCTCCTCGCGGTAGATGAACAAGACAATGTCGGCGTCCTGCTCGATCGAGCCCGATTCCCTGAGGTCGGAGAGCTGGGGACGGCGGTCGTCGCCGCGGCGCGATTCCACCGCGCGGCTGAGCTGGCTGACGGCGATGAGGGGGATGTCGAGGTCCTTGGCGATCCCTTTCAGCCCGCGCGAGATCTGGCCGATTTCCTGGGTGCGGTTCTCGTAGCGCTGGGCGGTTCCCGACATCAATTGCAGGTAATCGACGATGATGAGGTCGAGCCCGTGTTCCAGGCTTAGGCGGCGCGACTTGGAGCGCAGCTCCGCGATGTTGATGCTGGCGGTGTCGTCGATGAAAATCTTGGCATCGGAGAGGGCGCTGGAAACCTGGCCCAGGCGCGTCCAGTCGTCCTTGCTCAAAAACCCGGTGTTGATCCGCTGCTGGTCGATGCGGGCTTCGCTCGACAGGAAGCGCTTGACCAGCTGCTCCTTGCTCATCTCGAGGCTGAAGATCCCCACCGTCTTGCGCTTGCGCAGGGCCAGGTGCACCGCGATGTTGAGGCAGAGGCTGGTCTTGCCGAGCCCGGGGCGCGCGGCCACGATGATGAGGTCCGAGGGGTGGAGCCCCGCCGTCATCCGGTCCAGGTCCACGAACCCCGTTTCGAGCCCCGTCACCGGGGCCTTGCGGTTGGACAATTCCTCGATCTGCTTGTAGACGTCGCTGACGATCGGGGGGATCGGGGTGAAGCCGGAACGGAACTGGGCGTTGGAGATGTCGTAGATAGCCTTTTCGGCCGACTGCAGGATCTCCTCGGTGGGGTCCTCGTCCCGGTAGCTGCGGGACATGGTCTCGCTGGAGATCTGGATGAGGCGCCGCAGGGTCGACTTATCCTTGACGATGCGGGCGTAGTGCTCAATGTTCAGGGCCCGCGGCAGGCCGTCGGTGAGGCTGGCGAGATAGGCGGCTCCCCCAACGCTTTCCAGTTCGCCCGCCCGCTGCAGCTCCTCGTTGAGCGTGACCAGGTCGATCGGCTGGGAGAGGTTCATCAGCTGGACCATCTTCTCGAACACCCGGCGGTGCCCCTCGAGGTAGAAGTCCTGCGACTTGACGATCTCGAACACGGTGAGCAGCGCCCTGTCGTCGAGAAGTACCGCCCCCAGGATCGAGCGCTCGGCTTCGAGGTTGTGCGGGAGGGTTTTTTCCAGACTGATGTCGGCCATGGCGAACGGCAATCCCAAAGCGCCGTACGATGGACGGCCCCGCCGGATCGTACCGCGAAAATTGTCAATTGCCGGGTGTTTCCGGTCTCCAAACTGCCCGGTGGTTCCCGGATCCCGGATTGCCGGGCGGCCCCTGGCTTCCGGGGCGGCTCCCGGCTCCCCGGCTACTCGGCCGCTTCCGGCTCCTGTTCCGGTTCCACGACGACGCGGATGGGAACGCTGACCTCCCGGTGCAGGCGGACCGGCACCTGGTATTCCCCGACAGCCTTGATCGGTTCGTCGAGCTGGATCTTGCGCTTGTCGACGTCGATGTTGCGTGCAGTGAGAAATTCGGCGATGTCAAGCGCGGTCACCGACCCGTACAGTGCGCCCTCCTCGCCGGTCTTGCGCTGGATGGACACCGTGAGCTTGACGATTTCGGAGGCCACGAGCGATGCCGCTTCCTTGTCGCGGAGGTCGCGCTTGGCCTGGGCCAGCTTCTCGACCTCCACGGCTTTGATGTTGCCGGGGGTGGCGATGACGGCGAGCTTTCTCGGGATGAGATAATTGCGTCCATACCCGGGAGCCACCTTGACGATATCGCCGACCTGGCCTAGTTTTTCAACATCCTGCTTCAAAATGACCTTCATGTTTCATGCCCTCTGGGGAAAAGAAGCCTAGTCCGAAAGGAACGGGAGGATGGCCATGTGCCTGGCGCGCTTGATGGCCTCCGTGAGCAAACGCTGGTGCGTCGAGCAGACGCCGCTGATTCTCCTGGGGAGGATCTTACCCCGCTCAGGGATGAAATTGTTCAGGAGCTTCGCGTCCTTGAAATCAATGTAGGAGATCTTCTCGGCGCAGAACTTGCACACCCGCTTGCGCCGAACGCTGAACCGTCTTTGAGCTGCCATAATGTATCGCCTTTCTGTTGGGATCCCGGTCGGGATCCAGGATCGGGTCCCTTACGCCTCTTGCCCTTCGGCCCCGACCGAGGGCTCCGCGGTCTCCGGGGCGAACGGCGCCTGAGCTTCCGGCTTGGGCGCCTTGCGCTGCCTGGCCGCCTTGATCTTCTCGGAGCGTTTGAGGTCGAGATCGGTGCGGACGGAGATGTAGCGCATGATGTAATCGGTCACCCGGAAGCGGCGTTCCAGTTCCGCGATGACGGGGCCGTCCCCCTCGATGGTAAGGACCACGTAGTAGCCCTCCCGGAATTTGTTGATCTTGTAGGCCAGGGACTTCTTGCCCCAGTTGTCCACCTTGACCACTTTGCCGTTTTTGCCCTCGACCACGGTCTGGGCGTGGTCGATGAAGCTGTCCAGCTCCTCGCTGGTCAGGGTGGGCGCGGCGACAAAGACCACTTCATAATTTCTCACGGTCTTCTCCTTGCTTCGTCATGCGTTATACAGCGCCATAGTTTTGGCAACGCCCTCTCTCAGTATCGATGTGACGGCGTTGACTCCTTTGCCGATCATCTCTTCCAGTTCCGCCGCCTGCTCCGCGGCGAAGTCCGAGAGGACGAACCCGGCCTTGTCTTCCGGCATCCGCTCCTCGGCGATCCCCAGTCGCACCCGCACGATATCGTCGGTGCCGGCGTACTCCAGGACCGATTCCAGTCCGTGGTGCCCGCCCGCGCTCCCGCGCGGCCGCACCCGCACGCGGCCCAGCGGCAGACTGAAGTCGTCCAGGACCACGATGAGGTTTCCGGGGCCCAGCCCCAGTTCCTCGAGCAGCGCCCGTGCCGCCCGCCCGCTGTGGTTCATGTAGGTCAGCGGCTCGGCCAGCAGCACCGTCCGCCCGGCGATCGCGGCCCGGCAGGTGCGGGCGATCCCCCGCGCCTGCCAGCGCCCGGAGGCTGCACGGGCCAGGGCCTCCAGGACCATGAAACCGACGTTGTGCCGGTTGCGGGCGTAGGACGCGCCCGGGTTCCCCAGGCCGAGGATAATGATCTCCGGGGTTCCGGTTTTCGGGTCACGGGTTTTGGCCATCCTGCGCGCTGCCTGCGCCTACTTGGACTCGGGCTTCTTGGAATCGTCCTTCTTCCCCTCCGCGGCTCCTTCCTCGCCCTTCGCCTGCTTGTCGACCTCGGGTTCGTCCGGTGCGGCCTCTTCGTCCGGCACCTCTTCCTTCGCCGGCGGCGCGACGGTCACGACGACGACGTCGGGTTCGCTGAGGATGACGACCTTATCCCCCAGGTCGAGATCCCTGACCCGGACGTAGTCGTTGATCTTCAGCTGGCTGACATCGACCTTGATCGATTCCGGGATGTCGGCCGGCAGGCATTCGATATCGATGGCGCGGGTCACGAAGTCCAGGATGCCCCCCTCGAGCTTGACCCCCCGCGCTTCACCCTGCAGTTCCACGTTGACCGAAAGAACGAGCCTACGGTCCATGGCGATTTCCATCAAGTCGACGTGCAGGAGGTTTCCCTTGACCGGGTGGCGCTGGTAGTCCTTCACCATCGCGGGGCTCTCGGCGGAGCCGTCCACGCTGATGTTGAAGATCGTGTTGCGCCCGGCATCCGAATGGAGGATGTTCCAGATCACGACGGGGTCGACGGAAACGGCCATGGATGCCTTCCCGCGCCCGTAGATGACGGCCGGGATCCGTCCCGACTGCCGGATCCGCCGGTTGGCGTTTTTCCCTTCCGGGGTCCGTGCGGTAGCTTCGATGACTGTTGGCATGAATCCAACTCCTTTACTAGACGAAAAGATTGCTTATGCTGGTTTCTTCATGAATGCTCTGGATGGCGGTACCCAGCAGGGGCGCGACGCTCAAGACCTTCATGTTCGGGAGGATCTTCTCAGGGGCGAGCGGTATCGTGTTGGTTACGATAATTTCCTCGAGCGGCGCGCTCCGGAGCCGGTCGATCGCCGGCCCGCTCAGGATCCCGTGGGTCGCGCTGGCGAAAATCCGCTCCGCCTTCTTCTTCTTGAGCGCCAGGACGGTGTTGACCAAGGTCCCGGCGGTGTCGATCATGTCATCGCAGATGATGATGTTGCGCCCGCTCACGTGCCCGATCACGTGCAGCACTTCGGCCTTGTTCGGCCCCGTCCGCCGCTTATCCACCACGGCCAGGTCGGCGGCCAGGTGCTTGGCGAAGGCGCGCGCCCGCTCCACCCCTCCCGCGTCGGGGGAGACGACCGTGAGGTTGGGGATGTCCATCTTCCTGATATGCTCGACCAGGACCGGGTCCGCGTAGAGGTGGTCGACCGGGATGTTGAAGAATCCCTGGATCTGTCCCGCGTGCAGGTCCATGGAAAGAATCCGGTTCGTCCCGGCCGCCGTCAGCAGGTCGGCCACCAGCTTGGATGAGATCGGGACGCGGGGCTTGTCCTTGCGATCCTGGCGCGCGTACCCGTAATAGGGGATGACGGCGGTGATCCGGGCGGCCGAGGAACGCTTGAACGCGTCGATCATGATCAGCAGTTCCATCAGGTTGTTGTTCACCGGGGAGCAGGTGGGCTGGATGATGAACACGTCCTTGCCGCGCACGTTCTCAAGGATCTGGCAGTAAAGCTCCCCGTCGCTGAAACGGGTGAGGTTGATCGCGCCCAAGGGGATGTCGAGGTGATTGCAGATCTCCTCGGCCAGGGGCGGGTTGGCATTACCCGAAAAGATTCTCAATTCTCCGTTTGCCCGCATATATCCTGCGCTTTTCATCCATATTCTCCTGGAAGCTCCGCGAGATGGCTGGGGCGGGAGGATTCGAACCTCCGAATGCAGGTGCCAAAGACCTGTGTCTTACCGCTTGACGACGCCCCAGCAATATCCGCGGCGAAAGGCACACGAACGACCATTCGCGTTTAAGCCCCGGCGTCTACCCGAACATGCTTTGGAAGTACTCAGCTCGAGAAAGGGTCCTCGCCGGAAACACCCGCCAGGCCGACCCGGCTTTCTCCCGGGCGACGGCGAATGCTGATTCCTCACTTGGGAAGAATCCGAAGACAGATGATCCGCTGCCCGAAAGCAGCACCGCCGCCGCTCCCCTGGCCTCCAGGAAGAGTTTCGCTTCCCGGATAGGGGGATAAGCGGGCAGGATCGAAGTCTCAAAATCATTAAAGATCCCGGCCGGGAGGGGCTTCCCCTCTTGTATCCGGCTGCGGAAACGCTGAATTCTATGGTCCCGGCGCCCGGAAGTCAACCCCAAATTCAAGGAGCGGTAGGCGTCGCCGGTGGGGACGTGGACCCCGGGGTGGATGACCACCAGGTGCGCACGCGCCGGCGAGGGGAGGGGGGTGAGGATTTCGCCGCGGCCGGTTCCCAGGGCTGTTCCCCCGTGCAGGAAGAAGGGGACGTCGGAACCGAGAGCCCCGGCGATCGCTGCGAGTTCGGAATCGGGTGCGTCGACCTGCCAGAAACGGCGGAGCCCCAGGAGCACGGCGGCGGCGTTCCCGCTCCCCCCTCCCAGGCCGGCCCCGGTCGGGATCGATTTGACGAGCGTCATGGCGACCCCGCGCCCGGGGGCGAAACGGGCCGTGAAGGCCACGGCGGCTTTCCAGGCGAGATTCTCCTCCTCCGCCACTCCGGGGAGGTTTTTGGTCCGAAGCTTGATCCGGGCGCACTCCCGGAACTCGATTTCATCGGCGAGGTCGATCGCCTGGAACACGGTTTCAATGTCGTGGTAGCCGTCCGGCCGCCGCCCCAGCACGGCGAGGACCAGGTTGATCTTGGCGAAAGAGCGGATCCGCAGGGGCTGCATCGTCACCGGGCGGACTTTCTCCGGCGCTGGGTCCGTTCGAGCTTTTCCAGCTTTCGGCGTACCTTCTCGGCCTCCTCCGGGTTGGTCCCGATCCGAACGGAGCTCCGGTAGAAGTCGAGCGCCTTGTCCAGGTCGCCGAGCTTGTGGTAGAGGTCCCCCAGGTGCTCGTCGATGGTGGGGTCGTTCTGCACCATCCGTTTGGCTTCCAGGAGATATTTCTCGGCTTGCTCCAGGTCTTCGAGCTTGAAAAAGGCCCAGCCGAGCGAATCGAGGTAAGCGCCGTTGTTGGGCTCGATGGCCAGGGCTCCCCTGACGTAACGCACCGCCTCCTCGAGCCGGACCCCGCGGTCGGCCAGCATGTAGCCCAGGTAGTTCAGGACCATTGCGTTTTCCGGGTTCCGGGCCAGGAGTTCCTTGAACAGGGATTCCGCGCGATCGTAGTCCTTGCTCCGCTCGTATACCGCCGCCCGCTGGAACTTGAGCCTGTCGTCGGCCTCCGGGTTCACGCTTTCCGCCCGCAGCAGGATCCGCTCGGCCTCATCGAAGCGGCGGGCGTCCATGTGCAACTGGCTCAGGTTGACAATAATGTCGAGGTTGCCCGGGTGGGACGCGAGCATCCGGTTGAGTGCCTCGACCCCCTTGGAGGTCTGCCCCACCTCCCCAAGCACCAGGGCGTGGAGGATGCCTGCCTGGATGTTGTCCGGATCCTCGTCCAGGAGCCGCTGCCCGAGCTGGAGCGCTTCGTCGAAGCGCCGGCTGATCCGGTAGGCGTTCAGGAGCTGGATGTTGGCCCTGGGGTCCTCCTCGGCCAGCTCGCGGTAGAGGAGGATCGCGTTGTCATGCTCGCCGATTTCCAGGTAGAGGGCGGCCAGGTTATGCCGGAAGAGGGTGCGGTTGGGACCCTCCCGCTCGTCCCCCGCGGTTTCGCGGACCAGGTCGGAGAAGTGGCGCACGGCCTCCCGGTAGCGGCCGGTCTCGGCCAAGGCGCGCCCGAGGTAAAAGCGTGCTTCCGTGTCCCCGGGGAGCGGGGCGAGGAGCGCCTCGAAGGTCCGGATGGCGTCGGCATGCGCGCCCGATTCGAGCTGGGCGCGGCCGAGGAGGATGCGCGAATTTCGGTCGGGCGGCGTCTTCTCGGCGAGTTCTTCGAGGATGCGTATCGTCTCGGCGTATTCCCCGTCGTTGAACAACGCCTCGGCCAGGCTGCGGATCACCGGCGGGTTGTGCCCCGTGAGATCCAGGAGCGTCTGGAAGGCCTCGGCCGACTTCCGGTTCTCTCCTGCCTTGGCGTAAAGACTCCCCAGCTGCATGAGCCCCTCGGGGGAATTGGGTTCGACCTGGATCGCCCGGGTCATGGCTTCGAGCGCCTTTTCGAGATTCCCGGCCTCTTCGTGGTATTTGGCGATGGCCCGGTATCCGAGGCCGCCGACGCCGGGGAGACGCTGGTACTGCTCGTAGGCGGCGATCGCCTTTTCCGGTTCCCTGAGCTGGAAGTAGACTGAGCCCAGCAGATAATGAACCCGCTCGTCCTGGGGCGTCAGCTGTTTCAGGGCTTCCAGTTCCACCGCCGCCTTGGCGAGCCATTCCTGCGCTCTGGGACCCCGCTCGGAGGGGCGCAGGTAGATATTGGCCAGCAGCCACCGGGGGTCGGGGTTGGTGGGGTCGAGGCGCGCCGCCTTTTCGGCGTAGGCGATCGCTTCCCCGAGACTCCCCGTCTTTCCCAGCAGCATGGCCATTTCCATGTGGACGGCGCCGCTGCCGGGGTTGTGCTCCAGTGCCTGCTTCATCTCGGCGAGCGCCCGGCGCGGGTTCCCGTTGTTGTCGTACCACTGGGCCAGGGAATAGTGGTAGTAGCTGAGGGCCAGGCTGGCGGGGGGCGCCTCCGCCTTCTCCCCCGTTTCAGCCGGCGCCTCTTCGGCCAGCTTGGCGTCCAGGTCGATGGGCTGCGCGGCCGGGGCCTGCGGTGCGAGCCACACCCACGCGGCCAGCAGGCAAGCTGGAACGAAACGGGAAGGGTGAACGTTTTGAAAGAGCCCGGAATTCATAGGCAGAGGTTCCTTTTTAGACAGATGGCATAAGCCATTATGGCACAGGCGACAGGCGCTTACCAGCATCGCGCCCGGCGGCGCCCGCGCCGGCGCCCCGGGGAGGCGGGGGTGCGCACCGCATTTTTTTGGCTCAAAAGCGCCCCGGTTCATTAGATAAGCAAAAGGGAAACTGATCACTCTCCAAGGAGGAGATTTTATGAAGTCTTACCGGATGGGTATCGTCTGCGTTCTGGCGTTCTCGCTTTGCATGGTTTTCGGCTCGGTTTCGCTCCTGGCCCAGAAGGCTCCCGCGTCCTCGGACCAGGCTGCCGCGGCGGCCGCATCGGCGGCCAAGATCAACCTCAATTCGGCGACGGCCGATCAGCTCGAGTCGCTCCCCGGGATCGGTCCCGCGATGGCCAAAAGCATCATCGAGCACCGGAGCAGGGTGGGGAAGTTCCAGCGCATCGAGGAACTGATGAACGTCAAGGGGTTAGGGGAAAAGAAGTTTCTGAAGATCAAGGACCGGTTGACCGTCTAGTGATTGGCGCCCGACCCTGCCCGGCCGGGCGCCAATTGGTTCACTTGCCGGCGAGCACCACCGTGGGATGCACCCTGACCCAGCGGGCTGGCTGGCTGACGGCTGGGTCGAAGGACTGGACCCGGCGCCCCAGGGCGACGAGGTCTCCGGACGTATCGACCAGGCGCAACGTCTCCGCCTCCCAGTCGGAGGTCAGCAGGTTCAGGTCCATCCCGTGCAGGAGCTTGTTTCGGTCGCCGTCGGAGATGACGATGGCTGGGATTTCCGGGAGCAGGCTCCCGAGGGGAAGGAGGTGGCCGAGGAAGAAATCGCGCGGGTGGTATTCCAGCCCCTCTCCCGTTCCCGTGCCCAGCGCGACGGCGGCCTCGATGGGAAACTCGCCGCTTTTGGTGCGGCGCAGGCGTACGAGGTGCGCGCCGCAGCCGTATTCCGCCCCAATGTCGTGCGCCAGGCTGCGGGCATAGGTGCCGGCGGAGCAGGAGAGTTCGAACTCCGCCTCGCAGCCGTCGACGGCGATGAGCTCGAGTGCGTGGATGGTGACTTCCTTGGTCGGGGGGCTGACCTCGACCCCCGCCCGCGCGTAGGCGTACAGGGGCTTCCCCTTGAATTTCTTGGCCGAGAAGGGGGGGAGGGTTTGCTGCAGGGTTCCCTGGTAGCGGCCGAAGATTTCCTCGAGCCGGCCGCGATCCAGCTCCGGGCGGGTGTCCTCGCCCAGGGGGCGGCCGTCCACATCGTAGGTGTCGGTGGCGAAGCCGAAGCGCATGACACCCCGGTAGATCTTGTCGGACGCCTGGAAATAGTTGGTGAGGCGGGTGGCACGACCCAACGTCAACGGCAACACTCCCGTGGCGAAGGGATCCAGTGTTCCCGTGTGCCCCACCTTCCGGACCCGGGTCAGGTTGCGAATCTTGGCCACTACGTCGTGCGACGTCCAGCCGGCGGGTTTGTCGATGATGAGGACGCCGTCCGGGCTATTCATTGTCTTTTCCATGGATCTCGTCGAGCAGCCGGTCGATGCGCTCCCCGTACTCCTGCGAGTTGTCGATCAGGAAGGTGAGCTCGGGTACGAAGCGGGTGCGGATCCTCTGGCCGAGCTCGCGCCGGATCCATCCCGTGGCGTGATTCAGGGTTTTCAGCGAGACGGTCTTTTCTTCCTTGGACCCCATTGTGGAGATGAAGACACGGGCGTGCTTGAGGTCCGGGGTCAGCGTGACCCCGGTGACCGTTACGAACCCGATGCGCCGGTCCTTCATGTTGCGGGACAACATCAGGCTGATTTCGTGTTGAATTTGCAGCCCCAGTCGTTGGGGCCGTCTCGATGGCTGCATAGGCGCTTCAAGGCTCCAAATAAGTTACTTGGCAGTCGACGATCAGGTCCCCGAGGATATCCTCCGCCTCCCTCACGAACTTCCCGGCGACCCGTTCGAGGGTCGCGTAATCCGCCGCGACCGTCACGGCTTCCAGCCGCGCCCGTTGCCACAGCTCCTGGTGCGCTACTTCGGCGATCGAAAAATTCGACCGGCCCCGGAGCCGGTCCTGGGCTTGACGCAGAACCCGGCGCTTGTCCTTCAGCGAACGGGCGTAAGGAAGATGGATTTCCAGCGTGCAGAAGGCAATGGGCATGGGTCTCGTGGCAGCCGACACCCGGCGTCGGGCGTCGGCGGTCCGTTACAGAGAAGTCGGCTGGACCTTCTCGATGACGTACGCTTCGATGATATCACCCACCTTGACGTCGGAGAAGTGCTCGAACCCGATGCCGCACTCGAACCCCGACTTGACCTCCGTAACGTCATCCTTGAAACGTCGCAGCGAGGCGATCTTCCCTTCGTGAACCACCGCGTTGTCCCGGAGCAGGCGCGCCTCCGAATTGCGGCGGATGATGCCATCGACGACGTAGGATCCTGCGATGACGCCGAACTTGGGGACCCGGAAGGTGTCCCGGACCTCGGCCCGACCCAGATGTTTCTCCTGGGACGTCTTTTCCAGGATCCCGATCATCGCGGCCTTGATGTCGTTGGTCAGGTTGTATATCACGGTGTAGAGCCGGATTTCCACCCCCTCGGTGTCGGCCAGTTCCTGCGCCTTGGGCACCGGGCGCACGTTGAACCCGATGACGATGGCGTTGGAGGCGGAGGCCAGCAGCACGTCGGTCTCGGTCACCGCCCCCGCGCCGCTGTGGAGGATCTTCACCTTGGCCTTTTCCGTCCCCAGCTTGTTGAGCATCTCGCAGGCTACTTCCACCGAACCCTGGACGTCCGCCTTGATGATGAGGGGGAGTTCCTTGACCGTTCCCTCGCGCATCTGTTCGTACAGGGCCTGCAGCGACAGGCGGGCCGATTTCTGCAGCGACTGTTCGCGGTCCTTGGCCTTGCGGTATTCCACGACCTGGCGCGCCTTGGCTGCGTCCTCGAACACCTGGATGAGGTCACCCGCCATCGGGACCTCCTGCAGCCCCTGAATCTCGACTGGGACGGAGGGCCCGGCGGAATCGAGGTGGCGGCCGCGGTCGTTGATCAAGGCGCGCACGCGCCCGTGGACAGAGCCCGCAACGACGTTGTCCCCCAGCCGGAGGGTGCCGTTCTGGACCAGGACCGTCGCGACGCACCCGCGCCCCTTGTCGATCTTGGCCTCGAGCACCACCCCCGACGCCAGCCGCTTGGGGTTGGCCTTGAGGTCCTTCATGTCCGCAACCAGGAGGATCATCTCCAGCAGCAGATCGATGTTGGTCTTCTGCTTGGCTGACACCGGGACCATGACAGTGTCCCCGCCCCAGTCCTCGGCGAGCAACCCCTGGTCTGCCAGGGCCTGCTTCACCCGGTCGATCTGGGCCCCCGGCTTGTCGATCTTGTTGACGGCCACGATGAGGGGGACGCTGGCCGCCCGGGCGTGGTGGATCGCCTCGATCGTCTGAGGCATCACGCCGTCGTCGGCGGCGACGACCAGCACGACGATGTCCGTCGCCTGGGCCCCGCGGGAGCGCATCATGGTGAAGGCCTCGTGCCCCGGGGTGTCGAGGAAGGAGATGTTGCGATCATTGATCGCCACCTGGTAGGCGCCGATGTGCTGGGTGATTCCCCCCGCTTCCGATGCCTGCACGTTGGTTTCACGGATGGCGTCCAGCAGCGAAGTCTTACCGTGGTCCACGTGCCCCATGATGGTGACGACGGGGGGGCGCGCGACGTAGTCTTCTATGTTGTCGGGCACTTCCTGCTTGGATACCGCCTCTTCCTCGAAGCTGATGACGTCGGCCCGGAACCCGAATTCGGCGCACACCTCCCTGGCGGCTTCGACATCCAGCGTCTGGTTGATGGAGGCCAGGATTCCCTTGGAAATGAGCTTTTGGATGATGTACTTGGACTTGATGTCCATTTTCTCCGCCAGCTCCTTGATGGTGACTCCTTCGGTGATGGTCATCGGCTTGTAATCTTCCGGGTTGGCGGGCGGGCGCGGCAAATCCACGACCTTGGCGACCCTTTCGGGGGCCGGCGTCCTCTCCGACCGCCGCTTCCGGACCAGCCTCTTGGGTGCGCCCGGCTTTGAGAAGGCGGGCCTGGTGTCACGCAGTCCCTTGAGGACACGGCTGGGGGCTTCGGGGGTGACCGTTTTTTCGGCGCTGGTCCGCATGAGGATCTTGGTTTTGGTCTTCGGTACGACGATCTTCTTGATGGTCACCGCCCCGGTGCCCTGCGTGGCGCCTGGCGCGGCCTCGGCCGTTTGGGCTTCTTTGGCCGTCGCAGGGGGCGCGCTTTCGGGCGCCGGCTTGGGAGCGGGCTTGGGAGCCGGTTTCGGGGGGAGGAACCACGGTTCGAGCGGGGTCTCTTCTTCCTTGGCCGGTTTCTCTGGGGCGACGACCGCAGGCGCCGGTGCTTCAGCCGGGGCCGGATGATCCGCAGCTTCCGCCTCCGGAGGCGTCGGCGCGGGAGCCGTTTCTTCCATCGCTTCCGCCGCAGGTGCAGGCGTTTCTTCCGTTTTCGGCGCCTCCTCCTCCGGCTTGACTTCGGTCACATCCACCAGTTCGTCCGTTTCCCGGTCGTAATACTTGCGCCCCTTGCGGGGGGCGAGGGAGACCTTGGGGGCCTCCTCCTCCGGTTTTACCTCGGGAACCGGTTGCGGGCTTTTGCGCGCCTTGCGCGGTGCGGCGGGCTTGGGCGCGGCCTTCTTGGCGGCCGGCTTCTCAGCCGCTGACTTCTCAGCCGCCGACTTCTTGGCTGCGGGCTTCTTGGCTGCCGGCTTCTTGGCGGCCGGCTTGCTGGCTGCTTTCTTCTTCCCCGCGGCGGTCTTTCGGTCGGACTCCTTCTTCTTTTCCGCCTCGAGGGCCTTTGCGGCTTCGGCTTCGCGCTGGGAGAAGATCTTCTTCCGGATGGTTTCCGCGAAGCCGGCGTCGATGGTGGCGGTCGGTGAAAAAACATACAGTCCCATCCGCTTGAGTTCAGCGAGGACGACCTGATTTTTTACCGAACATTCTGTCGCCAGTTCCGCGACGGTTATTTTATCCATGTGCGCAAAGACCTCGGCCTCGTCCGCCTTGCGGCGATATTTTCAAATCAACCTAGAATTCTGCAACAGAACGCCGGTATGCTGCAAGGGCGGGCTGTTGTACTCCACCCGGAACAACCTTATTCGGCGGCATCCTCTTCCGGCTGAGTTTCCGTTTCCGCCGGGCGTTCCCCCCCTTCGGCTTCCGCCGTGGTCTCTTCCTCGACCGCCGGGGGCTCCAGCTCCTGTTCCCCCGCCTGCGGCTCATCTGCTTCCGCCGGGGTCTCTTCCACGACCGGGGCTTCCGCGTCCACCGGGGGTTCCGGCTCCTGTTCCTCCGCCTGTGGCTCGTCCGTTTCCGCCGGGGTCTCTTCCTCGACCGCCGCTATTGCCGTAGGCAATTCAACCCCCTCGGGGACCTCGATTTCCACCTCTTCAAAGAGGTCGTGGGCCACTTCCATGATCCTGGCCGCGGTCTTCTCGCCGATCCCCGGGATTTCCCGAAGCCCCGCCTCATCCAGCTCGAGGATACGTTCGACGTTTTCGATCCCCGCCTCGCGCAGGCTGGCGATGATCCGATCGCTGATCCCCTCGAGTTCGGACAGGGAGGTGGAGGAGGAGGTCAACGACTCCATGATGCCGAGCACCTCCTGCTTCTTTTGCTCCTCGCTCTTGACGTCGATCTGCCAGCCGATCAGGCGCGAGGCCAGGCGCACGTTCTGCCCCTTCTTGCCGATGGCCAGCGACTGCTGTTTCTCCTCGACGATCACTTCCATCCGTTTTTCGGCGGCGTCGATGATGAGGACCTTGGAGATCTTCGCCGGGTTCAGGGCGTTGGCCGCGTACTGGGCGATGTCCTCCGACCACTGGACGATGTCGATCTTCTCTCCCCGCAATTCGCGGATGACCGAGTTGATGCGCGACCCCTTCATCCCGACGCAGGCGCCGACCGGGTCGACGTCGCGGTCCGTGGAGGCGACGGCCACCTTGGCGCGGTCCCCCGCCTCGTGTACCGCGCTCTTGATCACGATCGTCCCGTCGTAGATTTCCGGGATCTCCATCTCGAACAGGCGCACCAGGATCTGCGGGTCGGTGCGCGACAGGATGACCTGCGGCCCCCTGGCTACGGGGAGCACGCGCGTGATCACGGCACGCACCCGTTCCCCCTGCTTGTAGGCGTCCGCCCGCGACTGTTCCCGCATCGGGAGGATCGCTTCGGTTTTACCGATGTCGACGATGATGTCCGGACCCTCGAAACGCTTGATCACCCCGTTGACCATCTCGCCGATCTTTTCGGAGTATTCGTTGTAGATGTTCTGTCGTTCCGCCTCCCGCACCTTCTGGAGGATGACCTGCTTGGCGGTCTGGGCGGAGATCCGGCCCAGGACGTCCGTGGGCTTGGGCATTTCAACCGTGTTGTCGATTTCCAGTGTCTCGTCGATTTCCTTGGCTTCCTGGAGCGAAATCTCCAGGTTGGGGTCCTCTACCGTCTCCACCACGCGCCTGACAGCGAAGATCTCCACTATGCCTGTTTCCTCGTCGAAGCGCGCGTGGATGTCCTCGGCGGTTTTGTAGAATTTTCGGGCCGCGGCCACCATCGCGTCTTCGAGCGCAGCAATGACGATTTGGGGATCGACGTTCTTATCCTTGCTGATCTGCTCGATCATCTGCGCAATAATGTTCGACATAATTCAGGACCCCTGCGGCTTTTTGCTTAAATCGGCGATCAATCTGGCCTTATCGATGTCCGTAATGGCAATTTCGACATGTCTGCCCGGCGCTACCTCGAGTGTTACCCCGCCCCCGCCGGCGATCACGATCTTGCCCTTGAAATTCTTCTGCCCCTCGATGGGAATCCGCGTCCGTACCCGGGCGTTTTCCCCCTGGAAACGGGCGAAATCCGCTTCCCTGACCAGGGGGCGGTCGACCCCCGGCGAGGAAACCTCCAGTGTGTATTTCGACGGGATCCAGTCTTCCACGTCGAGCGCCACGGAGAAGCGCTTGCTGTATCGCTCGCAGTCCTCCAAGGTGATGCCCGTTGGTTGATCGATGAAAACCCGGACAACCGACCGGGACCCTTCCCCCTTGACCTCGGCAAGCACGACTTCCATGCTCATGGAGGCGGCTACCTGCTCGGCCAGCCCCTTGATTTTCAGCTCCAGGGATTCGTCCGGTCCCGTCCCCCGTACGGCCATGTTTCGTCCCTGCCCGCAGTTTCAACGGCGGGCCAAACAAAAAAAGTGGGCACTTGCCCACTTTTTGCGAAAGCAGCAACGGAAAGTATACCCGACGCCCCATGAAATAGCAACTGCTAGGAACCTCCGCTACTCCCCCCCGGTTTCGGACCCGGCCGCCACCTCCAGGTATTCCTCCCGGGCGAGGTCCAGCCACCGGATCGCTTCAGGGTCGGCCACCTTGACCGTGGGATCGCCCGCGGCGCGGGCGTGGATGCCGTCCGGGGCCGCGCTCCCAAGCGACAGGTCGGCCAGCACCGCCCCCCCCTTCTTGACGACGACGCGGATCACGGGACGGTCGAGCCCGTAGGAAGCCGCCGCCGCCGGGCGGTCGATCCAGCGGAGCGCCGGGGAGCCCGGCGCGTCCAGGATCCCGTTGACGGCGTCCCACTTCGCCTTTTTCCGCTCCGCGCCCAGGTACCACTCTCCCTGCGATTTGTGGAACTCGAATTGTCCCTTGCTGTTCCAGACGAGGATCGTGTCCGCCTCCCAGCGCTGGAAGGAGGCCAGGGCCTTGTCCCGGATCTGCTCCGGTGTTTTCAGCAGCTTGTCGACCAGTTCCTGCCCGACGAAGAACGGGGCGGGGCGCGCGTCGTCGCGGGCCAGGTAGACTCCGTCGGCGGCGCGGGGGAGGGTGATCGAAGCCGCCGCGGCGCGGAGCTTCGACTGTTCGGTGCCGACGAGGAGGCGCGCGGTCGCCCCGGCGGGTCCGTACTTGACCCGGGCGTCGATGAGGGGGCGGTCGAACCCGGGGTTCGAATACTCTGCGGTTCCCAGGTCGCTGAATTCATGGATCCGGTCGAGCGACAGCGCGTTGAGGATCCCCCGGACTTCCGGGCCGCTGGCTTCCCGCTTTTCCACGTCCTCGAACCACCACCGGTCGTCCCCGTCCTTGACGACGGCGATCCGCCCCTTGGGGGTGACCAGTTCGAGCTGCCCGGCTTCGACTTGGTCAAAGGGGAGGAGAGTGCGGTCGCGCACGTCGTCCAGTTTCACGCGGAAGGACTCGGCGGCGGCACTCGGGACCTGGAACACCGTCTTCTCCCCGGTGCGGGCGGCATAGGTGAAGGTGCCGGTCGGGTTGTCGGCCCCGAAATCGACCCGGTATTTTTTCCCGTCACGGGCTGTCAGTTCGACCCCCGACCCGGGGGGCAGGAGCCCGAACCTGCCGAGGTCGGCGGCGTCCTCTTCCACGGTCTCCCCGCGGCTGAGGGTGGCGGCCGAGCGGGCCAGGCGGTCCAGCTCCGCCCCGTCGGCGTCGAGCTCGCGCGGGAGGGTGATGCGCCAGCCCCCCTCATCCTGCCGCCGGGCCTCGATCCGTTCGTCCGGGGAGATGAGGGCGATCGCCGCGACATCCTTCTCCTCAAGTGTCCAGAGCCGGCCTTCGGCCTCCTTCGCCTTTTCGCGGCCTTCCTTCCCCCGGACCTCGTAAAAGTAGAGCCAGGCGCCGATCGCGGCGGCCACCAGGACGAGGACCAGCGTGCCCTTGAAACGCATCCTATTTCCTCCGGCGGTTGAGATAGACCAGGACCCCGGCGACGAGGGCGGCGCCCGGGATGAGGAACATGCTGACGAGGCGCACCGCGCTCAACTGGCTCTGGGACAGGAGAATGCGCCGGTCTTCAGCCTGTTTGGGCCGGATCGAGATCAGGTCCTCGTCCTGGGCCAGCCAGCTGACCATGTTTAAAAAGAGGTTGCCGTTCCCCTGGTTGGCGAAATAGGCGTCGATGGCGAAATTCGAGGTGCCGACGACGACCAGGCGGGCGGTGAGCTCGGCGGCGTCATCGGTGCCGGCACGGAGCTCCCTCGTGGCCGCCACCGCCAGCGGCAGGGGGCCCTGGAGGTCCTCCGGATCAAAGGTGGCCTCGGGCTTGTTCATGTCGGTCTCGCCCCAGCTGTTGGGGTTGCTCTGAAACAGGGGTGCTACAGTGACCCCCTCCGGTGTTTCCTCCGCCGGCCGCACCGACCGGGTGAGGGGGAAGAAGGTCATGGCGTTGAAGCGTTCGGTGATCGGGTGATCCTCGTACTCCACCACGAGTGGAATGCTCGGACCTGCCCCCATGAGGCGCCCCGCCCCGCTGACATCGAGCACAACGTTGTCATCCACCTGGATGCCCCACGGCTCGAGGAAAAGGGCGTAGGAGGGGGCCGGGACCGGGTCCGTCATCAGCAGCACACCCCCTCCCGTCTGGAGGAAGTCGGCCACGAACTGCATCTCCTGGTCGAAAGGGGCGGTCCGGGCCCCGGCGATGACCAGGACCCCGGCGTCCGCGGGGACCCTCCCCTCGGTGGCAAGGTTCAGGGGTGCCACCTGGTACCCCTGCTCCTCGAGCGCTTTCCGGGCTTGGGAATAACCCGACTGCCCGGTGTCGGAGGGGTCCTTCTCCCCGTGCCCCTGGACGAAGTAGACCTTCTTGGTTTCGCTGCGCCCGAGCTTGATGATGGCGTTGGTCAGGTCCTGCTCCTGGACTTCCTCGTATCGCTTCTCGATCTTTTCCCGGCGGTCGCCGTAGGAGAGGACGAGGGTTCCGAACTTGAGCTGGGTCCCGGTCATGGGATCCCGGAAGGCGCCGTACACGCTGATGTCGTACTTCTTGGCGACGTCGGGCCGGCGGTCCGGGTCGATGAATTCATAGTGGACGCGCCGGTTGGCGGTTCGGTACTGGATCAGCAGGTCACGCAGCGGGGAGTAGTCCCCCCCGGGGAAGAAGGCCTTGACGTCGACGTCCCCCTTGAGATGCTCCAGGACCTGCAGGGTTTGTGGGGCCAGGCTGAACTGCCGGTTTCCGGTGGTGTCGAAGCGTTTTACGTGCCGCTGGCCGATGAAGTTCAGACCGGCGGCGATGGCGATCACCAGCAGGAGGGACACGACGTAGTTGGTGGCGTATTTACTGGAGCGTTTGCCCAGCGAGGCCATGATCTGCCGGTAGTTGGCGCCGATGCCGACAGCGAACAGGGTCGCCCCGGCGATGGCGAGCCCCAGGTTTCCCTTCCCCCACGTATTGGAGACCGAATACCAGATGACGGCCGCGACCAGCAGCACGAGGCCCAATATGTCGAGCTTCTGCAGAGTTTTTTTCATTAGCCTTTCCACCGCATGGACTCTAGTGAACGATAAGCCAGAAACAGTCCCACGAACGCGAAGGTCAAGTAGTAGATAATATGGGAGGTGTCAATCACCCCCTTGATGAAATCATCGAGGTGGCTGATCACTGAAAGGTAGTTGATGACGTCGCGGGTGGCCCCCGTCGCCGAGGAGGCGAACACGCTCACCAGCCACAGCATCAGGCCCAGACCGAAGGTGATCACCACCGCCACGATCTGGTTCTCGGTCAGGGTGGACACGAACAGGCCGAGGGCGAGCAGGGCGGCGCCGTAGAGCAGCATCCCCAGAAAGGCGGCCAGCATCGGCTTCCAGTCGGGCTGCCCGTAGATGAAGAGGGGGGAGAGGGTGACGGCGCCCGCGGCCAGCAGGATCACGAGAAAGGTGAGACTGGCCAGGTATTTGCCCATCAGGGCCTGAAAATTGCCGACCGGGGTGGTGAGGAGCAGTTCGATGGTCCCGCGTTTCTTCTCCTCCGAGAACAGCCCCATGGTCAGCATGGGGATCAGGAAGAGGAGGATGAGGCTCGTGGTCCGCATCAGCTGCTGAATCACGTAGGCGGGGACGTCGATCGGCTGTCCGCTCTGGCCGAACTGGGCCTGCATCATCGTGGTGTACTGCACCACTTCCGCGAGGTTGCCGAAGAAGAACAGGCCGAACAGGAAGAGGAAAACGGTCAGCACCACGTACGCGATCGGCGAGACGAAGTAGCTCTTCATCTCGCGCTGCCATATTGCCAAGATATTGTGCATTTCGGGCCTCTTGGATGAACCGGGGAAACTTATTCCTGGGTTATCAGGTTGATGAAGACGTCCTCGAGGCTCATGGACACGGCCCGGAGTTCGAGCAGCCCCCACCCCTCGTCGACGATCTGGCGAGCCAGGATGCGGCGCAGATCGCTGCCGAGCCGGCACTCCACGCTGCAGGTCGAGACCTCCCCCTTTTCCTCGGCATGGACGTCGAGCACCCCGTCGATGGCCAGGATTTTTTCCCGGACAGCGGCGGCGGGGGCTTCAACCGTGAGACTGATCCTTTCCGCCCCCTTCATCTGGTGTGCCAGCCCCTCGGGGGTGTCCTGGGCGACCACCTTCCCATTGTTGATGATGACGACGCGGCTGCACGTCATGCTGACCTCGGGGAGGATGTGGGTGGAGAGGATCACCGTGTGGGCTTCGCCGAGCCCCTTGATCAGGGAGCGGACTTCGTGGATCTGCCGCGGGTCGAGCCCGATGGTGGGTTCGTCCAGGATCAGGACCTCGGGGTTGCCGACGATGGCCTGGGCCAGCCCTACCCGCTGCTTGTATCCCTTGGACAGCCGGCCGATGATGCGGCGGCGGACGTCGCCCAGGTTACATTTTTCGATGGCATCCCCCACCCGAGCCTTCCGGGCGTTGGAGCGCACCCCCTTGATCCGGGCCACGAAATTCAGGTAGGAGTCCACCGTCATTTCAGGGTAGAGCGGCGGGTTTTCAGGGAGATAGCCGATGCGGCGGCGGACTTCGAGGCTCTCCTCGAACACGTCATGCCCGGCGATCCGGGCGGTCCCTTCCGTGGCCGGCATGTAGCAGGTGAGAATGCGCATGGTGGTGGTTTTTCCCGCCCCGTTGGGGCCGAGGAAGCCCAGAATCTCCCCTTTTTTCACTCTGAAGGAGATGTCGTCCACCACTTTGCGCCCGCCATAGGCTTTGCTTACATGTTCGACTTCGATCACGCTCATTCCTCCGGGGTAACGGCTCCGCCCGATGCCGGGCGGCCAGGGCAAACGTCTGCGCAAAGGGAAAGTTCGAAACCACAAATCATAATGAAAAGCCTGTGCCGAGTCAATCGACCGGAGCCCGGATCCAGGCTAATTATCTGCGGAATCAGGGGAAAATCGCCGCCAAGCCCAGAATTAAGTTGCGAAATCCGGGGGGCGGTGTTATAAAAAGGCCGGAACCAAACAGATGCTCTTCCGTATTATCATCGGGCGTTGCAAGGGGTTCCGGCAAAGCAGACGAGGTATAGCCATGAAAGCTATCAACAAATCATCCCGCCCGATGAAACAAAATCAAGGTCTCCATTATCTACTGATGTAGTTGCTCTCGGGCGTCGAAAAGTCAGAGCACTAAAAGCCACCTCCCCCGCGGTCTTGACGGGGCAATGTATTAAGAGGGTCGGTTTGAGGATTATCCTGGCGAGGATTCTAAGCTTATGATCGAAGTTAAACGGAACGGGCGTTTGGAAGACGCCGAATACGATCCCATCGAACTGGACGACGACGAGATGGATGCTTCCGAGGCGTTTCCGCGCCTGACGCGGGAGAACTACGTCGACAGGGTCAGGCTGGACCGTGTTCCCACCGAGGGAAGGCCGGCCGTCAAGGGGGAGGAGTCCGCGGCTTCGGCCGACCCCCTTTACATCTACTATCGGAGCATGAGCAAGATCCCCCTGCTGACGCGCGAACAGGAAGTTTACCTCGCCAAGAAGATCGAAACCGCCAAGCTCAATACCCTGCGCCTGCTCTCGCTCACGACCATCAACACCTACAAGATCATGGAACTGGCCGAGGAACTGCAACCCGCCGACGCCCCGGCGGACCAGACCCAGGCCCAGTCGGGGATGGAAGGGAAGAAGGAGGCCGAAAACAACGAGGTTTCGGCCGAGGAGCGCACGCGGTTGCGCCTGCGGCAGGTCCGCCGGATCATCTCCCGCCTGGAGAAGCTTGAAGCGAAGTACCGGGTGACCCGGGAAAGCCTGAAGAAATCGAAGGGCCGGAGCGCGAAGTCCCGGAAGGACCTGGAAAAGATCGAAAGCAACCGGGAAGCGATTTTCCATTCCCTGCAGCGGATCGATTTCAGCGAAAACCAGATCGCCATCCTGGTCGACGGCGTGGAAGAGGTGCTGCACCGGATGGAAGAAGCCCACGGGCGGCTCCAGCCCCGTTCCCGGCGCCAGCGCCCGAATCCCAAGGAGGTCAGGGAAGCGCGGGCGGAGATCCGTCGGCTCGAGGATCAGTACCTGACCAACATCGAAGAGCTGCGCAAGATCGTGGCCCTGATCAGCGAGAACAAGACGGAAATGCTCCACGCCAAGGACCAGTTCGTCCGTTCCAACCTTCGCCTGGTGCTGAGCATCGCCAAGAATTACTCCTATCCCGGGCTCGACCTGCTCGACTTGGTCCAGGAGGGGAACATCGGGCTCATGAAGGCGGTCGACAAGTTCAACTACCGCCTTGGGCACAAGTTCTCGACCTACGCCACTTGGTGGATCCGCCAGAGCATCACCCGCGCCATTGCGGACCAGGGGCGGACGATCCGTATCCCGGTGCACATGGTGGAAGCCATGAACCGGGTCCTCAAGGTGGCCAACGAACTGACCAAGCGGATGGGGCGGGAGCCTTCCATCCATGAGCTGGCCAAGGAGCTGAAGACCCCGGTCGCCAAGGTGACGCAGATCCTGAAGGCGGCCCAGGAGCCGATCTCTCTGGAAGCCAGCATCGCCGATAACAAGGACGCCGTGCTCAACAAGTTCATCGAGGACAAGAACGCGGTGTCGCCCGATGAAGACGTCATGAAGCACAACCTGCGCGAAGTGACCGATTCGGCGCTCGAGTCCCTCTCCCCCAGGGAGCAGGAGATCGTGCGCATGCGCTACGGGCTGAACGAGAACGGGAAGGAATATACCCTGCAGGAAGTGGGCGAGATTTTCCAGGTGACGCGCGAGCGGATCCGGCAGATCGAGGAGAAGGCCCTGCTCAAGCTCCGCAGCCCCTACCGTTCCAACAAGCTGCGCGAATTCGCCGATTTCATCAGCAAGAACTAGAGCTGTGGGCGCGGCCGGGCTCCGCGGGGCCCGGCCGCGGGTTTTCCCCCTCTCCCCGGCGCTTTTGTCTCCAGCCCATTGCCGTCTGAGTGCACAAAATGTAGACTTGCACTGTCCCTTCGCCGATGAAGCATAACAGCGGCGTCGTGGGCGGAATGGTACGACATCAGAAAGGAAGGACGAACTGAACAATTTTAATCCGTTTTTGCCGGTTGGGGAGACAAACAACCTGCTCGACAGGCTCCGGCGGCTGGCACGCAACCTCTACTGGACTTGGAACCAGGAGGCGTTGGAGATCTTCCGGGAGCTATCCCCCCGGGGCTGGCAGGACCTGTACCACAACGCGGTCGCGGTGCTCGAGGATATTTCCGAATACGAGCTCTCCGTGCGACTGCGCGACCCGTTTTTTGCCAGGCGCGTACGGAGGGTCCTGAACGATTTCGACGCCTACATGAACCGCCGGGACACCTGGGCTGCGCGCCATGCCCCGGAATTGCATGAGCGCCCGGTGGCCTATTTTACCGCCGAGTACGGTTTCCACGAAACCCTGCCGATCGCGGCCGGGGGGCTGGGGATCCTGGCCGGGGACCATGCGCGCGCGGCGAGCGACCTGGGGCTGGGCCTGGTGGGGATCAGCCTCTTTTACCGGGAAGGGTACTTCCACCAGGCGATCAATCGCGAAAACTGGCAGACGGAGTATTACGTCCCCCTCAACCCCGCTACCCTGCCGCTCGATCCGGTCCTGGACGCGGAGGGGAACCGGGTGGTGGGGGAAGTGGAGATCGGCCTGGCCCGGGTCCGCTTTCACGCCTGGCGCGTCAACGTCGGGCTCGTCCCCGTCTATCTGCTTGACACCAACCGCCCGGAGAACGAACCCCTCTTCCGCGAGCTGACCCTGCGCGTCTACGGCGGGGACAGCTCCACCCGGATCATGCAGGAGGTGCTGCTCGGCATCGGGGGGGTCCGGCTGCTGCGGGCGCTCGGGATCGACCCATCGGTCTATCACATGAACGAGGGGCACGCTGCGTTTCTCGGGCTGGAACTCATCCGGGAGGAGGTCGCCGCGGGGCGGACGTTCGAGGAGGCGCTCGAGCGGACGAGGGAGCGGTGCGTGTTCACCACCCACACCCCGGTCGAGGCCGGGCACGATTTCTTCGGGGCCGACCTGGTCAATTACGTGCTCAGGCAGATCCAACCGTGCATCCACCCCGATTTCGAACGCTTCATGGGGCTGGGGCGGGTCGACCCGGCCGACGGCGGGGAACCCTTCTGCATGACCGTGCTCGCGCTCCGGTCGGCGCGCGCGGCCAACGCCGTGAGCGAATTGCACGGCCGGGTCAGCCGCCGCATGTGGCACCGGCTCTATCCCGGCCGGACGGAGGAGGAGGTGCCGATCGGGCACATCACCAACGGGATCCACCTCGTGGGGTGGATGAAGGGGACCGTGCGCAGCTTCTGGCGGCACAAGCTGGGGGACGGTTGGCACCGGGACGTCCACTCGCCCGAATTCTGGCAGCGGGTGCTCGATCCCGAATTCATCTCGGACGAGGAGATTTGGGCGCTGCGCTACCGGCTGCGTCGGGCGCTGGTCGAGTTCGTGCGCCGGCGCTCGCTGATCGAGCGCGTGCGGGCGGGCGAGAGCGGCTTCTACGAGCGGGTGTTCGACCCCGACATCCTGACGATCGGGTTCGCCCGTCGCTTCGCCGTCTACAAGCGCGCGCCCCTGGTCTTTGAGAACTATGACGCGATCGTGAAGCTCGCGACCGACGCCCAGCGGCCGATCCAGTTCATCTTTTCCGGCAAGGCGCACCCGGCCGACGACGAGGGGAAGCGGCTCATCCAGAAGATCATCCACCTGGCCAAGTACAGCGGCCTGAAGGGGAGGGTGGTCTTCATCGAAGATTACGACGTGCATATCGCGCGCCAGATGACGGCGGGGTGCGACGTGTGGATGAACACCCCGCGGCGGCCGCTGGAGGCCTCGGGAACGAGCGGGCAGAAGATCGTCAGCAACGGCGGGTTGAACCTGAGCATCCTCGACGGCTGGTGGCGTGAAGGGTACGATGGCACCAACGGTTTCGCGATCGGGGGGGACGACCATCCCGATTCGGTCATAGAGCAGGACCGGCGGGACAATGCCGAACTGCTCCGGGTCCTCGGCGAGGAGGTCGTTCCCACTTTCTACGACCGGGACGAGCGGGGGATCCCGCGCGCCTGGATCGGGCGCATCCGTCGTTCCATGGCCACGCTCCTCCCCCAATTCACCACCTGGCGCATGGTCCAGGAATATACCCGGAACTATTATCTTCCCAGCCGCGCGCCGGAGGGGCGTGACACGGAGTAGGACGAAATGTCGGACAGGGGGCGCATGCGCATCGCGATGATTGCGGCCGAAGCGGCCCCCTACGTCAAGGTCGGCGGCTTGGGGGATGTCCTGGGGGCCCTGCCGAAGGCGCTCGAGCGCCTGGGGGGGGCGGTGTCGGTCATTGTCCCGCGCTACGGGGTCGACCCTTGGGAAGGGGCCGCCCCGGGCCGGGTGCCCCACCTCGAGGTCCCATTCGGGGGGCGGGTCGAACGGGCCGAAATCACCGAGACCCGCATGCGCGGGAGCGCGGTCAGGGTCTACGCGATCGCTTCCCGGAAATATTTCGACCGGGAGGGAGTGTACAACGATCCCGCGACCGGCGAGGGTTACCCGGACAACCCGGAACGCTTCACCTTCTTCACGAGGGCGGCGGTCGAACTGATCCGGGCGCTTGGGGTCCCCTTCGAAATCCTCCACTGCCACGATGCGCACGCCGCCCTCCTCCCCGCCCTTGTCGACCCGCGCTACGGAGGTCCCGGGGCCGCCGATTTCGCCCGGTCCGGGACCCTTTTGACCATCCACAACCTCGCCCACCAAGGGATCTGCCCCCCGGAGACGCTTGACCATGCCGGGATCGCCGCCGAGCATTTTTACCCGGGCTCCCCCTTCGAGTACTGGTGGCGGCTCAACTGCTTGAAGGTGGGGATCGAACTGGCGGACCGGATCAATACGGTCAGCCCGACCTACGCACTGGAGATTCAAAGCGGCGCCGAGGCGGGCTGCGGGCTCGAGGGAGTGCTCGCGGGCCGCTCCGCGGCACTTTACGGGATCGTCAACGGCATCGATTACGAAGAGTGGAACCCGGAGACCGATCCGCATATCGCCGCCCGCTACTCGGTCCGGAACCTGGCCGGGAAGGAGGCGTGCCGGCGCGACCTGCGTGAGCACTTCCGCCTCGAGTCCCCCCCCCGCCGGGTGCCGATCGCGGGCATTGTCTCCCGGCTGGCGGACCAGAAGGGGCTCGACCTGGTCGCCGCGGCGGCCGAGGAACTGCTCGCGCTCGATCTCCAGCTGGTGGTTTTGGGAACCGGCCAGCGGAAATACCATGACTTGCTCGAAGCGCTCGCCGCGCGCTATCCCGGCCGGGTCGGGGTGCGGCTCGCCTTCGACAATGCCTTGGCCCACCGGATCGAGGCGGGCTGCGACCTCTTCCTGATGCCCTCCCGCTACGAGCCGTGCGGCCTGAACCAGCTTTACAGCCTGCGTTACGGGACGGTGCCCGTGGTGCGCAGGACCGGGGGGTTGGCCGACACCGTCTTCCCCTGGGACGGGGAGCGCGGAACAGGATTCCTGTTCGAGGATTACACCCCGGGTGCGCTGGTCGACGCCGTCCGACGCGCGCTCGCGGTCTACGCCGACCCGGGCGCCTGGCGGCGCCTGATGGTGCGGGGGATGCGGCAGGACTGGTCGTGGGAACGGTCGGCGCGCAGGTACCTGGACCTGTACCGGGAGATCGGGAGGATGGCCTCATGATGATGCGATGGCTCGGGCTCCTCTGCCTTTTTGGGGCGTGCGCCCCGGTGGCCGGGGCAGGGACGGGCCTGGACCCGGCGCGCCTGGAGCGGATCGGGGAGGCGGTCGGGGAGGCGATCCGGGCCGGGGAGATCCCCGGGGCGGTGGTGATCGTGGGCCGGCGCGGCGCGGCCGACTACTGCCGTGCCTTCGGCAACCGGGCTCTCGTCCCCGCGGTCGAGCCGATGACGGTCGACACGGTGTTCGACGTCTCCTCCCTGACCAAGGTCATGGCCACCACCCCCGCCGTCATGATCCTCGTCGAGGAGGGGCGGCTGCGCTTGGACGACCGGGTGTCGCGCTACCTGCCGGAGTTCACCGGGGGAGGGAAGGAAAAAATCACGGTGCGCCAGCTCCTGACCCACTATTCCGGGTTGCGCCCCGATTTCGACCTGTCCCGGGAATGGTCCGGAACCGCCGGGGCGCTCCGGGAGCTCTGGGGGATGAAGACGGAGGCCGAGCCGGGCACGAAGTTTGTCTACAGCGACCTCAATTTCATCGCCCTCGGGGAGGTGGTGCGCGCCCTCTCCGGGAAGAGCCTGGATGTCTTCGCCCGGGAGCGGGTCTTCGCCCCGCTGGGGATGAACGACACCGGGTTTCTCCCTCCCCAGGCTCTCCGCGGGCGGATCGCGCCCACGGAACCGCGCCGCAACACGCTGCGCTACCTGGGGGGGCGGGCGGAAGCGCTCGACACGATGGTGCGGGGGGAGGTCCACGACCCCACCGCCTGGCGCATGGCGGGGGTCGCCGGGCACGCGGGGGTCTTTTCCTGCGCGCGCGACCTCGCCCGGTACGCCCGGATGCTGCTCGGCGAGAGCGCCTACGGGGGGAAACGGATCCTGTCGCCGGCGACGGTCGAGGCCATGACCCGGCCGCAGTCCCCCGCGGGTGCGCGCCCCGAGCGGGGGTTCGGGTGGGACATCGGGTCGGATTATGCCTCCCCGCGCGGGGACCTGCTCGGCGGGGGGTACGGCCACACCGGTTTCACCGGGACCTCGCTCTGGATCTGGCCCGACGAGGGGCTCTATGTCGGGGTCCTGACCAACCGGGTGCACCCGGACGGCGGGAAGAATATCAACCATCTGCGCGGAGCGATCGCCAATATCGTCGCCGCGGCGCTCCTGCCCTGATAACGGCGGCCGGCCCCGCGCCGGGCCGGCCACGAAACCCTCTCCCGTATCGTCACCGGACACTCACGCACCAACGTAGGAGACCTCCACATCCTCCTGGTCGGCTGAAGCCTATCCCGTCGTCTTCTCTTCGCTCCGGCAATCGGGCTCGAGGGGGCAGCGGGGACAGAGGGGGCGCCGGGCGCGACAGAGCGCCCGTCCGTGCAGTATCACCTGGTGGGAGAAGGAGATCCAGCGCGCGCGCGGGAGCGCGGCCATGAGGTCGCGCTCGATCCCCTCGGCGGTCCGCGCCCGGGAGAGATCGAGCCGGCGTGCCACGCGGGAGACGTGGGTGTCGACCACGACCCCCTCGGCCTTCCCAAAGGCGACGCCGAGCACCACGCTCGCTGTTTTGCGTGCCACGCCGGGCAGCCGGAGCAACTCTTCCATCGTGTCCGGCACCGCTCCCCCGAACGACTCGAGCAGCATCCGGCAGGCGCCCTGGATGTATTTGGCCTTGTTGCGATAGAACCCGGTTGAACGGATGTCGGCCTCCAACTCCTCCAGCGGCACGCGGACGTAATCCGCCGGCGTCCGGTACTTGGCGAACAGTTCCACGGTGACCCGGTTGACGCGTTCGTCGGTGCACTGGGCCGAGAGGATGGTGGCCACCAGCAGCTCCAGCGCGTTCTCGTGCCGGAGCGAACATCCCGCCCCGGGGTAGGCGGCGTCGAGCCCTTCGAGAATCCGCTTGAGCCGGCGCGCTGCTTCCGTCTGTCCCCCCTGCATCCCCCCTCCTCGGCGATGAAGCCCATTTAACCATCAACGGCGCCGTTTTCCAATCCTTCCGGGCCGGCCGGGGTTTTGCGAATTGACATTCATTCTCCGTGGTGCTATCAAGCAGCTAAACAATTTTAGGAGAATCCATGAGCGAACAATCGAGTACAGGTGAGAAGGCGTTGTTTTTGATGCTGGGTGCCATGATCGGGGCGGCGACTGCGTTGCTGCTGGCGCCGCGGAGCGGAGCGGAGACTCGCAAGCTGATCGCGACCAAGGCGCGCGAAGGGGCGGACGTGGTGTCGACACGGAGCCGGGCTGTTTCGGTCAAGGCGGGCGAATACGTCGAACGCGGCAAGGAACTGCTGCAGCACCAGAAGGACCAGCTGTCGGCCGCCATCGAGGCGGGTAAGCAGGCGTACCGGGAAGAGAAGGGCGGAGTGTAGGGCCCGATGCACGACACACTGCTGATCGTATTCATTGGAATCCTGGCCGTGGCCGTCCTGGCCCAGAGCGTGCTCTTCTACCTGATGTACCGGTCGATCCGCGCCCTCGGCACGAGGTTCGAGGATCTGGGTGGGGAGCTGGCCCGGCACGTGGAGAGCGTGAGCCGGGGGGCCGATTCGGTGATGGAATCGGTCCGGGGGCTCGCCGAGGCCGTCCGCCCGGCCGCCGGGATGTTCACCGAGTCGGTCGATACCCTGCATGGCAGGGTACGCGAGATCGACAACTTCCTGGGCGAAGTCACCGACATGGTGCGGGGCGAGATCGTCTTGATCCAGGACACCGTGCACACGGCCTCCTCCCGCATCCAGGAAACGATTGAGGTGGCGCGCGATTGCGTCCTCACCCCGGTCAGCCAGGTGAGCGCGATCGGGAAAGGGGTGCGCGCCGCGCTGGAAGTTCTCTTCCGGATGAAAAAGTCCCCCTCCCGTAGAATCGACGACGATCCTTTCTGAGCCGGGGGGGCGTCACCCCTCCCCCCTCCCTTCCCGACCCTAAAAACGCGATCCGGGAGTAACGCTGTCTCCGCCTCTCGCCGGTAAGAAGGCAAAATCACTTGACAAGCGTCATGAAGATATCATAAACGAAGGATGCCGTACCGGCGGGAAAGAGGGGGACATGACCGAAGAAAAGAAGGCGGGGCAAGTGGAACGGGGGGGGATCTCCCGGAGGAGTTTTCTCCGGGATGCCGGGCTGGCTGCGGCGGTGCCGGCTGTGGCCCCCATTGCCCGGGCGGGGGAGGCTCCCGCGCCCCGGACACCGGCGGCGCCGGCCGGGCCGGCGGCGTCCGAGGACTCCTGCGACGGCCCGACCATGGTGCAGCTGACGGTCAACAGCGGGCAATACCGGTGCGAGGTCCAGCCGCACTGGAGCCTGCGGCAGCTGCTGCGCGACGAGATCGGGCTTACCTCGCCCAAGGACTGGTGCGGCGGGCTGGGAGCCTGCGGCTCCTGCACCGTGATTCTTAACGGCCGCCCGGTCCTCTCCTGTCTCACCCTGGCCTGCGAATGCCACGGCGCCGCCGTGGAAACAGCCGAGGGGATCGCCAACACCAAGCACCCGGTGATCCAAGCCTATATCGACTACAACGCGTTCCAGTGCGGCTACTGCACCCCGGGTTTCGTTTGCACCGCCAAGGCGCTGCTCGACCGAAACCAGAATCCCACCGAGGCCGACGTGCGGGACGCCCTGGGGGGCAACCTCTGCCGGTGCGCCACCTACCAGCAACACCCCCCTGCGGTCATCGCGGCGGCCGCCGAGCTGCGGCGCGACAGGAGTCGGTCATGAAGACATGGAAGCGTTTCGCCCACATCGACGTGGGTTCGGTCGAACAGGCGGCGGATCTGCTCCGCCGGGGGAACGCCGCGCTCATCGCCGGCGGCACCGACCTGCTGGGGGGGATGAGGTTCGAGATCCTGCCCGATTACCCGGAATTGATCGTGAATCTGAAGACGATCCCCGGCCTGGATTACATCCGGGAGGAGGGGGGCGGGCTCCGGATCGGCGCCCTGACCCGGTTGGAGGACATCGCCCGGAGTGCGACGGTGCGCTCCCGCTGGACCGCGCTGGCCGATGCGGCGCACCGGACGGCCACTCCTCATATCCGGGAGATGGGGACGATCGGGGGGAACATCTGCCAGCTCAACCGCTGCTGGTATTTCCGGATTCCCGACAACCGCTTCCACTGCGTCCGCAAGGGGGGGAAGACCTGCTATGCCATGGCGGGGGACAACCGCTACCACTCCATCTTCGGCGCCCTCAAATCGTGCCTGGCGGTCAATCCGAGCGATACCGCCCCCGCCCTGGTGGCGCTCGGCGCCTCCATTCGGACCAACCGGCGCCTCGTCGAGGCCGAGAAGTTCTGGGACATGAGAGTCCCGGGGTCCACGGTCCTGGAGCCGGGCGAGATCGTGACCGCCATCGAAATCCCCGCCCCGCCGGCGGGGGCCAAGAGCGCGTTCCTCAAGTTCGCCATTCGCAAGTCGATCGACTTTCCGATCGTCAACTGCGCCGTCATGGTCGCGGGGGGGGAGGCGCGGGTCTGTCTCAACGCCGTCCATAACCGGCCCTGGAGGGCGACGGCGTCCGAGGATGTCGTCAGGGGGAAGGCGATCGACGAGGCGCTGGCCGACGCCGCCGGCGCCGCCGCGGTGGCCAAGGCGCTTGCGTTGCCGGGGGACCGGAACAAGTGGAAGATCCAGATCGCCCGGACCCTGGTCAAGCGCGCGCTCCTGGCCTCGGCCTGAGCGCGATGAGCGGGCTGGATTTTTCCGTTCCCTACAACAACGATCCCGAAACCCTCGACGAGATCATCCGCCTGAAGGAGCGTAACGGCAACCGTATCCGCGAGGTGTATCTCTCCGGGCCACAGGAGTACACGGGTGCGGGGAGGATCGTCCCCGCCATGGGGTACGATGATCTGGCCGCCGTCGTCGGGCGCATCCGTGGCGCGGGGCTCCGGGCCAACCTGCTCCTCAACTCCACCTGCGAAGGGGACGACTGGTATTGTCCCGCGGTCCTGGACCCGACGATGGAATACCTCCGCCGCGCGCACGAGGAAATGGGGGTGGAAGCGGTCACGATCGCCAACCCCCTTTACGTCCGGGAGGTGCGCCGCCGCTTTCCGGGGATCGAGATCTGCGCCTCTGTGCTCGGGGACATCGACTGCGTCTCGAAGGCCGTCATCTTCCGCCGGGCCGGCGCCGACGTCATCACCCCCTCGGTCGACATCAACCGCGACCCGGGGCTGCTCGCGAGGATCCGGGAAGTGACGGGGGCGGAGATCAAGCTGATGGTCAACGAGGGCTGTCTCTTCCGCTGCGCCTTCCGCAAGTTCCACTTCAACTACATCGCGCACCGGTCGCGCCGGCCCTACGAGGGACAGGCGCGGCCGGAGGACAACGTCTTCAGCCGCAACTGCATTGCGCTGTGCCGCGCCGACCCTTCCCAGATCCTCAAGTCGGGGTGGGTGCGGCCCGAAGACGCCCGGAAATACGGCGCGGCGACCTCCTATTTCAAGCTGGTCGGCCGCACGAGTTCCAGGACGATGATCGTGCGGGTGATCAAGGCCTACATGGACGAGCGCTGGGAGGGAGACCTGCTCGAACTGATGGCGGGCAGCCTCTATTCGGCCGGGATGTCCGGGTTGCTCCACCTGGACAACCGGAGCCTGGGCGCCCTGGGCTTTTTCGACCGCGTCACCTCCTGCGACCGGGAGTGCAGCCGCTGTACCTACTGCGCGGAGGTGGCGGGAAAACTCCTCCGGCGCGGGGTGTTCACCCCCGAAAAGATGATCGACCTGGGACTCAGCTAGCGGATCCTCGCCTTCACAGTCACGACGATGGCCAGAGCGCAGACCGGGATCATCAGGCGCCGCACCGCCGTCTTCGGCGTCGTTTGGGCATGGTACTCATCGCTTTTCCTCCCAAAGGGTGCGGAAGTGCCGCCGATCATGATTCATGGCGCCGGTTTCCGGCGGGCCTCATGGCTGGGGGGAAAAAGGCCCGCGGGTCTTCCCGTCCGGGGTTTTTCGCGCTATCGTCATGGAGCCGCCGAATATAAGCCCCGGGACGCCCCGGAGGATCGGCGCCGACAACGTTTCGGGGGAGACTGATTTCATGTCGCGAAAGTCTGTGCCGTTCACCAGGGAGTTCATCGAAGAGGTGACCCGCCGTTACCCTACCCCCTTCCATATCTACGACGAGAGGGGGCTCCGCGCGAACATGCGCTATTTCCGCGCCGCCTTTTCCTGGGTCGAGGGGTTCAAGGAGTATTTCGCCGTCAAGGCGTGCCCGAATCCCCATATCCTCCACCTCCTTCACCAGGAAGGGTGCGGCACCGACTGCAGTTCGTTGGCGGAACTGGTGATGTCGGAGCGGACGGGGATCACGGGGGAGGAGATCATGTTCTCCTCCAACGAGACGCCGGCGGAGGAGTACATCAAGGCCCGCGAGCTCGGGGCGATCATCAACGTGGACGACATCAGCCACATCCCCTACATCGAGCGGCACTGTGGCATCCCGGAGGTCCTCTCCTTCCGCTACAACCCCGGCCACCTGCGCCGCGGGAACGCCATCATCGGGAATCCGGCGGATGCGAAGTACGGCTTGACGCGCGCGCAGCTCTTCGAGGCCTACCCGCTGGCGCGCTCCAAGGGGGCCACCCGCTTCGGGTTGCACACCTTTATCATTTCCAACGAGCTCGAGCGCCGCTATTTCGTAGAGACGGCCCGGATGCTGTTCGAGCTGGCCGTGGAGGTGAAAGACCGGCTCGGGATCCGCCTGGAGTTCATCAACCTGAGCGGCGGCATCGGGATCCCCTACCGGCCCGAACAGGAGGCGGTCGATCTCGAGCGTCTCTCCGAGGAGATCCGGGCCGAATACGAGCGGCTCCTTGTGCCGGCCGGGCTCCACCCGATGAAGATCTTTTTCGAGAGCGGGCGGATGGTGTCCGGCCCCTACGGGTACCTGGTCACCCGGGCGATCCATCGCAAGGAGATCTACAAGCGCTATGTCGGCACCGACGCCTGCATGGCCCACCTGATGCGGCCGGCGCTCTACGGCGCCTACCACCACATCACCGTCATGGGGAAGGAGGACGCGCCCCACGACCAGGTGGTCGACGTGGTGGGGTCGCTGTGCGAGAACAACGACAAGTTCGCTGTGGACCGGCCGCTGCCGGAGATCGAGATCGGCGACCTGCTGGTTATCCACGACACCGGGGCCCACGGTTTCGCCATGGGGTTCAACTACAACGGGAAGCTGCGCAGCGCCGAACTGCTGTTGCGGGAGGACGGGAGCGTGGAGCTGATCCGCCGGGCGGAGACCCTGGACGACTACTTCGCCACCCTCGACTTCTCGAAGCTGGGGCGGCTGGGCGCCTAGGCGGCCGGCCGCCCGACTCTGGAACTAGAAATAGAAGAACTGCGCCTGCACCAGGAACTGGGAGCGGTCGGCGGCGTCGTCGGAGAAGAGCCTTCCGTAACCCGCCTTCAGGTTGACCCGGTGCTTTTGGACCCACCAAGAGATCCCCCCCTGGACCTTGCCGTCGTCCCTCGCCCCCGCTTCGGTCAGGTCGCGGGAGGCGAACTGGATGTAGGGGCCGAACCGGGCCCGGTGCAGGTAGTAGGCCCCCTCGAGGAGCCAGGTATTCTGCTTGGCGACCGACTGGAAGGGGTACTCCCCGCCGCCGTCGTAGCGGACGAAGTTGGCCTGCGCGGTGACGGCGTCGCCGTTCGGAAGCGGGTGGTCGAGGTAGAAGTCGACGGCGTTGGCGCTGTAGCTCCCCTGGCGGTCGATGCCGCCGCCGATGGCCACGACCTTTTTCGCCCCCAGCGAGGTCCCGGTGTAGAAATAACCGGTGTCGGCATCCAGCGGGTAGTAGACGACACGGGCGGTGAAGCGGTAGGGGAAATCCCTGTCATGGTTCCGGTTGCCGCGGAACACCCCAACGCGGTATTCCAGGTGATTGTTGATATAGCCGCGCGCCTGTATTCCGTAGTCGCGCCCCACCTTGGAGCGGGTGGGGGTCGAGGCGGCGAAGGCGTAGGGGCCGAAGTCGATCGTCATCAGGTTGGCCGCCGACTGGGTCGTGTTGTGTGACACCGGTACGATGATCATGCCGCCGTCGAGCTGGAATTCGGGGCGGAAGGCGTAGCTCAGGTAGGCGTCCTGCAAGAAGATGTCGGCTTCACGGTTGCCGGCGGCGTCCTTTTTCCCGAGGTTGGGGCTGTCGCTCTCGATAAAGTAGGAGAGTTTCGGCGTGAGCTTTCCCCCCGCCATCAGCCGCAGTCTGCGGAAGAAGACGTTGTGCTTGGTGTCGGTGCCGTTTTCCAGCGCCTCGTACTGCGGCTGGAGCAGGAAGCCGAGTTTGAGCGTGACGTCCCCGTCGCTCGTGGAAAACTCGAAGGGGGGCCCCCCGGCTTCGACTTCCGGGACCAGGACGACCGCGAGGATCGCGGCCGCGATTGCACACCACAAGCTTTTCATCATGTTCCGTCTCCTCCGCGCAAAAATTTCCCCGGGAGATTACGGCGTTTCCCCCCGCTTTTCAAGGAGGTCGCCGGGTAGGCGGGTCCGTTCGGGCCGCCCCCGGCGCATCCGCCCGACAGGGACCGGTCTACCGGTACGTCTTCGCGGTGTCGATGAACGCGTACAGGTTGTCGGGGTTCGCCTCGTCGCGCACCGCGCCGTCGCCGGCCAGGTTTGTCGGGCTCGGCGAAGAGCCGCGCGTGTTTCCGGCAACCCTTTTCGGCCAGGCTAATTCGCTCCTACCCATCCTTTGGACAGGGTCACCGCCGCCATCGCATCCTTGCCGTAGGCGTCCGCCTTGGCGTAAGCGGCCACCTGGTCGTCCATCTGCCCGCCGCCGATCATGATCTTGACGCTGTCGCGCAAGCCGGCGTCGGCTAGGGCCTGGACGGTGTTCTTCATCGGGTCGTAGGCCAGGGTCAGGAAGCCGCTGAGTCCGACGATCTGGGGCTTGAATTCCTTGACCGCTTCGACGAACCGGGCTACAGGGACGTCCACGCCGAGGTCCATGACCTCGAAACCGTTGATGTCGAGCATGAAGACCACGATGTCCTTGGCGATATCGTGAATGTCCCCTTCCACGGTGCCGAAGACGATGCGCCCCAGCTTCTTCTGTTCCCCCGCCTCGCCCGCGGCCAGCCGCGGCTTGACCATCGCCCCGATCTGCCGCAGCATTTCGCCGGCCAGGATCAGTTCGGGAACGAAGCACTCGCCGGCGGCGAAGCGGTCGCCGATGATGCCGAGCGCCGTGCGGCAGTCGTCGAGCAGGCTGAGGGGTTCCGCGCCTTCGTCGAGCAGTTTCTCGGCAAGCTTGACGGCTTCGTCCTCACGCATATCTACAACGAGATCGATTAATTCTTGCGACATGGACTCTCCTTTTTCACTTCCTAGATAATGGTTGGTGCATAATCCTTATACGGGCTTGTTGAAGACTCCCGCGCGGAAGGCGCGCGTGTAATTGAGGCAGTGCTTGTCTTTCGCCAGCAGGAGTTCAGTGGCCAGGATGGTGGTCTGGATATCGTGGTTGTTCGGGTCGCAGATGGCGCAGTCCATCCCCGCCTGCATCGAAAGCGCCAGGAATACGCGGTTGATGTACGTCCGGGCCGGCAGCCCGAACGAAATATTGCTCAGCCCGCAGGTGATGTGGACCTCGGGGAACCGCCTGCGGATCTCGCGGACGCTGTCGAAGAAGATCAGTCCATTCTGGATTCCGGACCCGATGGTCATTGCGAGCGGATCGACGTAGAGGTTGCTGTCCCTGATCCCCATCGACCGGGTCTTTTCGAGCAGCCGGGCGATGTTGTCCAGGCACTCTTCCTGCGTCTTTGGGAGCCCTTTCTCCCCGCTCGCCAGGGCCACCGTCGGGCAGTCATGTTCGGCGACGATGGGGAAGATGTCCCGGCGCCCCGGCTCCAGGCTGATCGAGTTGATCATCGGCTTGGTCTTGACCACCTTGATCGCCGCTTCCAGCGCCTTCGGATTGGCGCTGTCCAGGGCGATCGGCTTGTCAGTGGCGGACTGGATCGTTTCCACCAGCCAGATGAGGTCATCGGGTTCGCGCTGGGGCGCGGTGCCGGCGTTTGCGTCCACCCACGCGGTGTGGGAGACCGCAGCCTGTTCCCGGGCCAGGTTCTGGATGAAGGCCGCGTCGCGCTCCTGGATGGCCTGGGCCACCCGCTTGCGCGTGCCGTTGATTTTTTCTGCGATGATTTTCAAAGAATGGCTCCTTTCCGGTGAAGCTCCCGCCGGAGGCCGGCCCGCGGCGGCAAGGGCACGGTTGTTTCCCATCCCGGCGGCCGGGCGGGGAACGAAAGCCCGTGTTCACAGATCAGGTGTAAAGACTTGATTTATAAAATATTTCCGTTTCCGGCACAAGTGAATTCCGGCCGGGCGCTTCCCGGACCTCAGAGGTGTTCCAGCCGGTCGATCACCACGTTCCCGTTCTTGACGGTGACCACGCAGTGGTTGACGCCGAAGAAGGTGGCGATTTCACGGTAGTGGCCGACGTTCATCAGCACGATGTCGGCCTGCCGGTCCGCCTCGAGGGTTCCCACCCGGTCGGCGATTCCCAGGGAACAGGCGGCGTTGACGGTGGCCGCCGTGATTGCCTCCTCTGGTGTCATCCCCATTCGGGTAACGGCCAGCGCCACGACGAGTTGCATATTGAGCGTATGGCAGGAGCCGGGGTAGAAGCCGGTGGCCAGCGCCACCGGGACCCCCGCGTCGATCAGCCTGCGGGCCGGGGCGGGCTCGAGCCCCCCAAGGTGCGACGCGGTCGCCGGCAGCAGGGTGGCGACGGTGCCCGAGCGGGAGAGGGCCTCGATGCCGGCGTCGTCGATCCACTGAAGATGGTCGGCGCTTGCGGCTCCTGTCTCGACGGCCAGCCGGGCGCCCGTGCCCGGCCCCGATTCCTCTGCGTGTACCCTGATGCCGAGGCCGGCTGCGGCGGCCGCCTGCAGGATGGCGCGCGCCTCCTCGATGTCGTAGTGGGCGCTGTCGACCAGGCAGTCGCAGAACCGGGCCAGCCCTTCACGGGCCAGGCGCGGAAGGGCGGTCCGGATGGTTTGCTGCACCTGTTCGAGGCGCGTGCCGGTTTCGGCGCCCGGCGCGGCTGGGGCGCAGAGGAAGGTGGGGTGGATCTCCAGCCGGCTCCGTTCCCGGAGCGCGGCCAGGACCTGGAGGCTCCGGATCCCCTCGTCCAGCCCGGCGCCCGCGACGCTCTTGGCTTCTATGGTGGTGGTGCCGTGGGCCAGGAAGAGGCGGACGCAGCGCTCCGCCTTCGCAAGGTTCTGGTTCTGCGCCGCGGTGTGGAGCGCGTTCCCCCGGTCTCCGTCGCTCTCCGCCGGGCCGGAAGGGTCCTGGCGGCTTTCGGGTTTTGGGGCGGACAGCAGGGGGTGGGTGTGGGGGTCGATGAATCCGGGCAGGGCGACCAGGTCCAACCCGAGGCCGTCCACGGTCTGCCAGTGGACCCCCGGTTCGCGCGCCGGGACGTCCCGGGTGGGCCCCACCCACACGATCCGGCCGCCGTGAACGAGGATGGCCCCATTTTCGATGACTCCCAAGTCGGACATCGCCCCCCCGGTCCGGGGGACGCCCCCCCCCTTCATGGTGACGACTTGGGAGAGGTTTCTCAGCAGCAGCATAAAAACTCCTGTCGGGGCGTCCGCGCGGGCGCGGGTGCCGGCCCGTCGGGAGAATTCGCTCAGGCTCCGGGGTTGCCGCGGAGCTCGGCGGTGATCTCCGCGGCGATGACGCGCGCCTTTTCCAGTGCCGCGGGGGGGAACGAGATCGCTCCCACAACCGGGTGCCCCCCTCCGCCGTGGCGTTCGCACAGGTGCGCCAGGTTGTGGGTTCGCGGGACGGGGCTCCAGGGATTGGACCCGACCGAGATCTTGGTCCGGTAGCTCGACAGGCTCAGGCCCACACAATAGGTGGCTTCGGGGTAGAGGTAGTAGGGGATGAACTTGTTGTAGCCTTCCAGTTCGTACCCGGTGATGTCGAAGAATACGGTACGGTCTGCGTATTCGGCGTGCCGGCGGATGATGTCGATCGACTCGAGATGCCGCTCGTACAGGGGGTTGAAGGCGTCGCGCACCCAGGGGATCTCGATGATGTCCCCCAGGGGTCGGCTCCGGAATTCCCGAATCAGGCCGCAGATCTTTTCGCTGTCGCGGACCCCCTCGACCACCATCATGAGTTTCATCGCCGGCTGGGCGAGTTCGACGGCCGCCTGGGCGCTTTCGAACTGGGCGCCGTCGATGATGTCGGCCCAGTGGATCAGCTCCGTCAGCCGTCCGGAATCGAACGAGAAGTGCTTCCCGCACATTTCGGCGATGAGCTTGGTGCAGGAGCGGTAGGTTGGGTCGTGAAATTTCCGGCCGCTCCGGTCCGCCCGGAAGTGAGCCTCGTCCTCCTGGGTGAGGAAGGCGCTCTGGTGGTGGTCGAACCACCAGGTCAGGCGCGGGTCGCTGGAATACTTGAAGTCGACTATGGCGTTCTGGTCTCCGTCGAACCGGACGTCGAGGAAAAGCTCCCCGGCCCTGTGCGCCAGCCCCTCGTAGGCGAAAACACTCTTCTTGTCGATGCAGTCGACATGGAACTGGCTGAAGACGGCGGCCGAGGCGAGCCCGTCAAAACAGTTGTTGTGAAAGTATATCTTCATTTTCATAGGTATACCGTGGACCCCTAGAAGCCGCCCGGGGTATGCGCCGGCGGCGCGGAGGCCCCGGGCGAACTATCCACGGTACCACACTCGCCCACCCGGCGGAAGGATATTTGACGACCGCCGGTGCGCGGATGCGAGCCCGAGAACCGAAAAATGCTGGTATGAATGCGGCACCAATGCTATATTACCCGTTTATCTCCGGCTGTGGCCTGCCCACGTCGTCACCCGAGGGAGACCCAGGCCGGTTTGCGAGGCGGACCATGAAAGAAGGAATTCACCCCAAGTACCATGAAATCACCGTCAGCTGCGCCTGCGGCCACCAGTTCCAAACCCGCAGCACCAAGCCTGAAATCAGGCTGGAACTCTGCTCGAAATGCCATCCCTTCTACACCGGGAAGCAGAAGCTGGTCGACACGGCCGGCCGGATCGAACGCTTCCAGCGGCGCTACGGCCTGGACAAGGACGGGAAGCCCAAGGCCTAGTCCCCGCATGTGCCGTAGCGGCGCATCATCCCGCGCGGTCCCGGGGGACGGTGTGACAGATGTCCCATGATCGATAAGCTGAACTCCCTGGAAAAGAAACTCGAGGAGCTGGGCATGCTCCTGGCGGACCCGGCGGTGATCGCCGAGCAGCCGGTCTACCAGAGGCACGCCAAATCCTATCGGGACCTGGAACCGGTCGTGGAGAAGTTCCGCGAATACAAGGGCGTCCTCCGGGCGCTGGAGGAGGTCCGAGCCATGGGCGCCTCCGAAACCGATCCGGAGATGAGGAAGATGGCGGAGGAGGAATCGGTCGACCTCGCGGGGCGGGAAGAGGCGTGCCGCAAGGAACTGCAGCTGTTGCTGATGCCCCAGGATCCCAACGACGACAAGAACGTGCTGCTGGAAATCCGTGCCGGCACCGGCGGCAACGAGGCCACTCTTTTCGCCGCCGAACTCTTCCGCATGTATTCCCGGTTCACCGAGCGGACCGGGTGGCGCGTGGAGATCATGGAGGGGCACGAGTCGGAGGTGGGCGGGTTCAAGGAGATCATTGCGATCATCGAGGGGGACCGCGTCTACAGCAAGTTGAAATACGAAAGCGGCGTGCACCGGGTGCAACGGGTGCCGGAGACCGAGGCCAGCGGCAGGATCCACACCTCAGCCGTCACGGTGGCGGTGCTGCCGGAGGCTGACGATGTGGAGATCAACATCGACGCCAAGGACATCCGTATCGACACCTTCTGCTCCTCCGGCCCGGGCGGCCAGTCGGTCAACACCACCTACTCCGCGGTCCGGATCACCCATATCCCGACGGGGCTGGTCGTTTCCTGCCAGGACGAGAAGTCGCAGATCAAGAACCGGGCCAAGGCCATGCGCGTGCTCCGTTCGCGCTTGTACGATATCGCGCTGCAGGAGCAGCAGAAGACCATCGCCGAGGACCGCCGCAGCCAGGTCGGCTCGGGTGACCGGAGCGAGAAGATCCGGACCTACAACTATCCCCAGAACCGCGTCACCGACCATCGCATCGGCCTGACCGTCCACAACCTCACCGACTTCATGGACGGCAACATCCAGGCGATGCTTGAAGCCCTGGCGACGCACTACCAGGCCGAAAAGTTGAAGCAGTCGTTGTAGGTCGCCTTCGATGCACACCGTCGCTTCCACGCGCACGCGCATGATCGAGGAGCTGGGGCGGGCGGGAGTGGAGTCGCCCGCACTGACGGCCGACCTGTTGATCGGGTTCGCGCTCGGCTGGAGCCGGGAACGGGTGCTGGCCCACCCCGAACAGGGGTTGGACCGGGAGGCGCGGGAGCTCGTCGCCGGGCTCGCGGCGCGCCGGGCGGGGGGGGAGCCGCTGCAGTACCTGACGGGGGAGCGGGAGTTCTACGGCCGCTCCTTCCGGGTGACCCCCGACGTACTGATCCCCCGCCCCGAGACCGAGATCCTGGTGGAGGAGGCGCTCGGGAGGATGCGCGCCCTAGGGCGTCCCGGATTCCGCTACGCCGACATCGGCACCGGCAGCGGATGTATCGCCCTGTCGGTCGCCTGCGATTTTCCGCAAGCGTGCGGTTACGGGGTGGACGTTTCCCCCGCCGCGCTCCGGGTGGCTCGGGAAAACGGGCGACGGCTCGGAGCGGATGGGCGGGTGCTGTGGGTTGCGGCCGATTTACTCGAATGCTTTCCGGAGCGGGGGAGCCTCGATTTTATCCTGAGCAACCCCCCCTACGTGGCAATCGGGGATTATCATGATCTCCCGCGCGAGGTGAGGGATTTCGAGCCGCGCACCGCACTGTGCGCCGGCGGGGACGGGCTCGAAGTCTATCGCCGGCTGATCCCGGCCGGCGCGGCGCGGTTGGTTCCCGGGGGGATGCTGCTGCTCGAGGTCGGCCGGGGGCAGGCGGGCCCGGTGGTGCGGTTGATCGAAGCGGCGGGGATGCAGCCGGAGACGGTGGTAGACGATTTGCAGGGCATTGCGCGGGTGGTGATTGCCGCGAAGCCCGTCCGGAGAAGTGATGGATAAGATTCGGGTGGTGGGAGGAGTGGCCCTGAGGGGGCGGGTGGAGACGAGCGGGGCGAAAAACGCGGCGCTGCCCGCCATGGCCGCGACACTCCTGACCGGGGACGCGGTGCAACTGGAGAACCTCCCGCGCGTGCGCGATATCCTGACCACGCGCGACCTGCTCGAGAAGATGGGGGCCGAAGCCGAGATCAGGGAGGATGGGACCGGGACCTTCCGGGCCGGAGAGATCAGCTCCCTGGAAGCGCCCTACGAACTGGTCAAGACGATGCGGGCGTCGATCCTGGTCCTCGGCCCGCTGCTCGGCCGCTTCCGCAAGGCGCGGGTATCCCTGCCGGGCGGGTGCGCCATCGGCGCGCGGCCCGTCAACATTCACCTCGCCGGGCTTGAGAAGATGGGGGCGGTGTGCGAGGTGGCCCACGGCTACGTGGAAGCATCCACCGCGGGGCTCACGGGCGCCTACATCCAAATGGAGACGGTGACGGTCACGGGGACGGAAAACCTGATGATGGCGGCGACCCTGGCCGACGGGGAGACCGTGCTTGACAACGCGGCTTGCGAACCGGAAGTCGTCGACCTGGCGGCCATGCTCCGTGCCATGGGGGCTCACATCGAGGGGGACGGGACGCGCACCATCCGCATCCGCGGCGTCCGGAGATTGCGCGGCTGCCGGCACCGCATCATCCCGGACCGGATCGAAGCGGGTACCTTTGCCGTGGCCGGCGCGATCACCCGGGGAGAGGTTGAGGTCGCCAACTGCAACCCTGAGCATCTGAAGGCGGTCCTGACACAGCTGGCCCAGGCCGGTGCGGAAATCTCCATCGGGAAGGACGGCTTCCGCATCCGGGGGCGGGACCCGATCTCGTCCAAGAACGTGACCACCTACCCCTATCCCGCGTTCCCTACCGATATGCAGGCCCAGTACATGGCGCTGATGACCCAGGGGGACGGGATCGCCATCATCACCGAGACGATCTTTGAAAACCGCTTCCTGCACGCGCTGGAAATGATCCGGATGGGGGCGGACATTACGGTCGAGGGGCGGCAGGCCCTGGTGCGCGGCGGTCGACCGCTGACCGGAGCCGCGGTCCTGGCTTCCGACCTGCGGGCCAGCGCTTCGCTCATCCTGGCGGGGCTGGTGGCCGAAGGGGAGACGGTCATCGACCGGGTTTACCACCTGGACCGGGGCTATTACCGCATCGAGGACAAGATGGCGCAGCTGGGGGCCCGCATCGAACGGATCCGTTGAGGGCGCCGGCCATGATTCCCTTTGCCGTCAAGAAGTTCTTTTTTTACGCCTACAAGCGAGGGATGATGAAACTGTTCGGGTGCATCTTCTGCCAGATGGCCGCGCACGAGCGACCGGCCGAGATCCTGTACGAGGACGAACACTGCGTCGTCTTTCCCGACATCCACCCGCAAGCGCCGGTGCACCTGCTGGTCATCCCGCGCCGGCACATCGGTTCCCTGAACGACCTCGTGGAGGCGGACCGGAACCTCATCGGCCACATGATGACGGTGGTGGGGCTCATGGCGCGCCGGCAGGGGATCGACCGGACCGGGTACCGGACCGTGATCAACACCAACGCCGAAGCCGGTCAGACCGTGTTTCACCTCCACATCCACGTCCTGGGAGGCCGGATCCTGAAATGGCCCCCGGGCTAGAAACCGAGGAACCGCAATGCCCAACGAAGAGAGACCGATTGAGATTGTGCCCGACCCGCACCGCAGTTCCGCGCGGGTCTACTCCAATTACGTGCAGGTGAGCGCTTCCCCCGTCGACTGCACCCTGACGTTCTGCGAGGTGATCGGGCCGCAGAACGAGGAGGAGGCGCGCGAGATGCGCCAAAAAGGGATCCTGCCGGCCCCGGTGAAGGCCGTGATCGCCATCCCCATGCAGATCCTGGAGGGGTTCATCCAGGCGCTCGAGGCCCAGCGGATGAAAAACGCCGGGGGCGGTGCCAGTTCCAGCGGGCCGAGTGTGCAGTAGGGGGTTCAGTCCTCTGCAGGCGCGGGGCTGGGGTACGTTTCGGCCAGCATCCGTTCCACCTCGGTTTCGGCGTCCAGCCAGTCCTGGAGTTCGTGGCCGGGGGCGAAACCGCGCTGCTCGGCGCGGTAGTAGGCGGCCTCGGAGATCAGAAGGTAGCGTTCCTTGTCGGTAATACCGGCGGGCGGAGGGGATGCCTGATTTTTCTTTGCGGGCGCACGGGGGTTGGCCTTTCTGCTCACCCTGGGCCCAGACGCCTTCCCGGACGCGGGTCTGCCGGTTCCGGTTTTTGATGTCTTGGCCATAACGACTCCTTTCTTAGGTAGTTATCAATATTATACCGTAGGCGCGGCGCCGAGTGAAGACGCATCGGGCCCTTTGCACCGGTGCGGGCCGATCCGTTTTAAAGGGTAAGTGTGCCCGCCAAGATCTGAACGGGGAGGCCCGGGGGCTAAACGCGCCGGAGGATGGCCAGCAGCAGGTCCCAGAATTTCTCCACCGTGTCGATCTGCACCCGCTCCTCGGGCGAATGGGCCCCCTCGAGGGTGGGGCCGAAGGAGATCATGTCCATTTCCGGGAAGCGCTCGCCGATGACGCCGCACTCGAGCCCCGCGTGGATCGCCTTCACCTGGGGCTCCTTGCCGTAAAGCTCGCGGTAAGCTTGGCGGGCGATCTTCAGGATGGGGGAGGAGAGGTCGGGCTTCCACCCGGGATAGGCGTCGGAGGTCTCGATGGCGGCACCCCCCAGTTCCATGATGGCGGCCACCGAGGCGGCGATCTCGTCAAGCTCCGACGATACCGGGCTGCGCTGGCTGGTGACGATCCGGGCGCTCTCCTTCCCGGTGTGGATCGCGGCCAGGTTGGTGGAGGTTTCGACCATGCCCGGGATTTCCGTGCTCATCCTGATGACACCGTGGGGGAGGGCCGACAGGAGGCGCAGGAGGGTGAGCTGATCCTCCCGGTGCAGGACCATGGCGGGCCGCTCTTCGGCCGGCGGGGCCAGGGTGATGCGAAGGTTCGGTTCCACGGCCGAAAACTCGGCCCGGATCGAGTCGGAGCACCGCTCGACCGTTCCGCCGGCGGCCTTGAGCTTTCCGGGGGGGAGGAAGAGCACTGCTTCGCACTCGCGGGGGATGGCGTTGTGTTTGTCTCCCCCGTCGATGGATGCGAGTTGGGCCCCGAGCGGGTCCAGGGCCGACAACACCCGGCCCATGACCTTGATGGCGTTGGCCCGGCCCCGGTCGATTTCGGTTCCCGAGTGGCCCCCCTTCAGCCCCGTCACCTTGACCGACAGCGCCGCATGACCTGGGTTCGCTTCCTCGTAACGGACCCCGAGCAAGCCGGTGGTGTCCTGCCCCCCGCTGCAGCCGATGTAGATCGTCCCCTCCTCCTCGCTGTCGAGGTTTAGCAGGATCCGGCCCCGTACGAAATGGGGCTCGAGGCCGACCGCCCCGGTCAGGCCGGTCTCCTCGTCGACGGTGAAGAGCAACTCCAGGGGGCCGTGCTCGAGCGACCGGTCTTCCATCACCGCCAGCATCGCCGCTACAGCGATGCCGTTGTCCGCCCCCAGGGTGGTGCCGTCGGCCATGATGACGTTGTCCCGGCGCACCAGCCGGATCGGGTCGGTCGCGAAATCGTGTCGCGTCTCCCGATTCTTCTCGCAGACCATGTCGAGGTGCCCTTGCAGCACCACGCCCGGTCGGTCGCCCGGGAGGGTGGGGGCCACGCGGACGACAACGTTACCCAGCGCGTCCGCCTCCGCCTCGAGCCCGAGGCGTCGAGCCTGGTCGAGCACGTAGCGGGAGGCGGCCGCCTCGTGTTTCGAGCAACGGGGGATTCGGGAGATTTCGGCGAAATATCTCCAGACGGGCTCCGGTTTCAGGCCTGCGATGGCGTCGGACATGAGGATCTCCTTTCCCGGGTTGATTCCCGATCTCATTTTACCGCATTTTACAGCATTCGGCGGTCCCGGGTTCCGGAGGAAACTCAAAAAATGGGTTTGTGCTCCGGTCCGGGAGGTATACAATGCCGGACGAACGGCATCGGGGACGCATCTGCCCGCGATTCCCGGACCAAGAAATACAAAAAACAAGGGAGGTAGGGGCATGAGCCGTCATGATGGTGCGCGGATGCCCCGGGTGAGTGCGGCCGAGGGGCTGGAACGCCTGCTTTCCGGCAACCGGCGGTATGCTTCGGGCCGGGGGGTGCACCCGCACCAGGATCCGGCCTGGAGGGAAGAGAATGTTTCCGGGCAGCACCCCTTTGCGGTGGTGCTCGGCTGCTCCGACTCGCGCGTCCCTCCGGAAATCCTTTTCGATTGCGGACTGGGAGACCTGTTCGTGGTCCGCACCGCGGGCCACTGCCTGGACGAGGCCGCCTTCGGCAGCATCCAGTACGCGGTCGAGCACCTGGGGGTGCCGCTGGTGGTGGTGCTGGGGCACGCCCGTTGCGGAGCCGTGACCTCGGCGCTGGAAAACGAGCCCGTCGAGGGGCACATGAAATACCTGATCGACCGGCTGCGGCCCGTCATCGATGCACTCCCTCCGCCTGGCGACCTCGAGCGGGCGATCGCCGAAAACGTTCGCCGGACGGTGGCTGAACTGAAATCGGAAGCATGGGCCCGGGAGGTCACGGTGCTGGGCCTGCACTATGACCTTCAAAGCGGAAGGGTGCGGCCGGAACCCCCGGCAGGCGACGAGGAGTAACGGGCCGCTTCTATGATTCTGGTAGAATGCAGCTGCTGGTTTTCCTATAATTTCCGGTTCTTTGAGCTTGGTAATTATTTCTAGTGTCGGAGTGAATGGTATGGAATCGCAAGCTTTGATGGTCATTCTGGTCCCCTTGCTCGGTTCTCTCCTGATACCGCTCGCGGGATGGACCGGGCTGAAGAAGGCCACCGGGCCAATGGCGGTGCTGCTCATCGGCGCTACCCACGTCCTGACATGGCCGCTGCTCGGGCCGACGCTGGCCGGCCGGACCGGGGAGGCGTCGATTCCCCTCTACCGGTGGATCGCCTTCTCCATGAACATCGACGCTCTGGCCGTGTTCATGGCCTTCACGGCCACCCTGATCGCCACCCTGATCGCCGTCTACTCCCTGGGCTACATCGAACATACCGATCACGAGCCGGAGTACTATTTCATCATCACCCTCTTCGTCGGGGCGATGATGGGGCTGGTCTTTTCCCGGAACATCGTCTTCCTTTACATGTTCTGGGAAATCTCGGCGCTCGCCTGCTGGCGGCTGATCGGCTACTTCCGGGATCCGGAATACGTCTGGAAGGCCGACAAGGCGTTTCTGATCACCTTCGGCGGCGCCGTGTTCATGCTCCTCGGCTTCGCCCTGATCTTCGCCCAGTACGGCACCTTCGACATCGCCCAACTGCAGGGGAAGGAGATCGGGACCGCCGCCCTGGTCCTGGTCATGGCCGGCATCTTCAGCAAGAGCGCCACCGTCCCGCTCCACACCTGGCTGCCCGACGCCGGGGTGGCGCCTTCAACTGTCACCTCTCTGCTGCACGCGGCCATCCTGGTCAAGATCGGCCTGTACGCCTTTGCGCGCTTGTTCTGTAACGGTATGGTCATCGCGCCCCAGGCGCAGAACTGGCTCCTCGTCCTGGCCCTGGTCAGCGCCTTCGTGAGCGCCGCCGCGGCCTTGCACGAGACCAACATCAAGCGCCTGCTCGCCTACTCGACCGTGAGCCAGATCGGGTACACTTTCCTCGGGCTGATAGTCCTCACCCACTTCGGCTACATCGGGGCGCTGCTGTACATCATGGCCCACGGTTTCGCCAAGGGGGGGCTCTTCCTCTGCGCCGGCATCATTGAGCACGGCACCCATACCAAGGATATGACGAAAATGGGGGGGCTGTTCCGGAAGATGCCGGTGACGGCCGTGAGCTACCTCATCTGCGCCCTGAGCATCGCCGGGATCCCGCCGATGATGGGGTTCTTCAGCAAATACTTCGTCATCAACGGCCTGGTGGAGGGGGGGCGTTTCGCCATCGCCACCCTGGCCATCCTGACGGCCGTGGTCACCCTCCTGTACATGCTCAAGAGCTTCCGCCTCGTCTTCCTGGGGCAGTCCCGGGGCGAGGCGCACGGCGAGGGGAGCCCGGTCATGGTGGGGGTCGTCGCGGTTCTTGCCGTCCTGACGGTGGCGAGTGGGTTTCTGCTCCAGCTGCCGTACGACCTGGTCAAGGTTGCCGATGGACAGCGCCTGGTCGAACTCGTCAGCCTTCTCTGGAGATAATAGGTTATGAGCGCTCAATCATTGTTGTGGGTCCCCGTCCTGGTCCCCCTGGCGGTGGCGGTTTTCCTCCTCCCCCTGTTCCGGAAAAGCCCCCGGGCGGCGGCGGGGATCGGGCTGGCGGCCGTGGCGGCCGCCGGGCTGGCGATATGGGTGGCGGCCCCTTCCTCCCCCGGCGTGAGCATCCCCTGGGTTGAAGGGTTCACCATCGCCTTCAGCCTGACCGGCTGGAAGACCTTCCTGCTCGGCTTCGTGTTCCTGTTCCAGCTCCTGGCGCTGGTGTACACGCTGGGCGCCGCGATGCGCCCCGAGCGCCCCTACCTGCACCTCTTTGCGCTCCTGGTCGCGTTCAGTTCCACCTACGCCGTCATCCTGACCGACAACCTGATGGTGCTGGTCATCGGCTGGGAGTTGTTCCTGGTCGCGCTCTACCTCCTGATCCATAGCGGCGGGGCCAAGGCCGAGGCGGCGGCCCACAAGGCCCTCGTCATCGGCGGGACGAGCGACTTCCTGATGCTGCTAGGGCTGATGTTCTACTTCCAGCTCGCTCCCGGGGGGGGGATGACAGCGGGGGTCGACACCGCCTCCGGGCCGATGGCGTTCTGGTCCTTCGTGCTCATCTTCCTGGGCGCCGGCGCCAAGGCCGGGATGTTCCCCTTCCATACCTGGATCCCCGACGCCGCCGAGGTGATGCCGGCGTCCGGCTTCGCCGCGTTGCCGGCTTCGCTCGAGAAGGTCCTGGGGATCTACTTCCTCTTCGTGGTGACGCAGCGCATGTTCGTAATCGACGCCGCGGCCCAGACGGTCATGTTCCTCTTCGGCATTGTCACGGTCTTCGTAACGATCGTTCCGGCGCTCGTGGAGAAGGATCTGCGCAGAATCCTCGCCCTGACGGCCATTTCGCCCGTTGGGTTCATGGTGTGCGGGATGGCGGTTTCCGAGGCCGCCGGTGTGGCGGGCGCCCTGCTGTACATGCTGGCGCACGCCGCCTACAAGTCGACCATGTTTTTCGCCGCCGGCAATTTCGTGGAGAAAGCGGGGGGTGCCGGGCTCGATCGGCTGCTGGGGATCGCCCGCAGCATGCCGTATTCGGGAGCCACGTTCTTCCTGGCCTTTCTCTCCGCCATCTCCCTTCCCCCGACGGGAGGGTTCATGGCCAAGGAGTTGATCCTGGAAGGGGCGCTGCACGGCGGGCACCTCGCGGTGCTGGCCCTGCTCGTTGTCGGCGCGGTCCTGAACGTGGCCGTTTTCGCCAAGGTGGTCGCCGTGCTCTGGGCGCCTGGCGGCGTCAACCGGGGCGAGGCGCCGGGCGCCTGCATCCTGGCTCCCCTGGTGATGGGCGCCGTCGCTGTTCTCGGCGGGTTTATCTTCTCCCGCTCCGATGCCCTCGTCAGCAGCGTGGCCGGGGCCCACGGGCCGGGCCTGACCGGGAACGTGTGGCATTTCTCGATCCTGGCCGTGGTGTCGCTCGGCATCTACGCCGTCGGCTTCATGATCTACGCGTCCGCGCGCACTGGGCGCGCGAGCGCGGCCGAAACCTTCGCCTCGCTCCGTACCTCCCCCGTGCTCGGGTCCGTCCTCACGCAGGCGGAAGCGGGGCGGTTCGACGGGTATGAAATCGGGGTCCGCACGGTTGATGCCATTACCCGGGTCGTGTTCCGGTTCATCGAGCGGAAGATCGACGTCGTCGGCGCCGGCGTCATTGCGCTCGGCTGCGCAGTGCTGCGCCCCCTGCTCAGTGGCGCGCACAACGGTATTTACGGCAATTACCTTTGCTGGGCGCTCGTGGGTTTTCTGGTCGTGCTGTTTCTCCTGTTCGGTTCCGCCGCCTAGGCGGGGCGGGGCGCGCCGCCGGAGGCAACGAGGTTTACTCTAGAACCCTTTTCTGATTCTGAGGTCGATGATGGAATCCTTCATAGGCTGGATCCTGCTGGTGCCGCCGGTCGCGGTGCTTCTCATGCCCTGGGCCTCCAGGCTGGGCAGGTGGGCCGCGAACACGCTGGCGGTCGTGGCGGCGGGGCTCCCTCTGTACTTCACGCTGCGGCTCATCCCCGCAGTGGGTGGCGGTTTGGAATACGAACTGTTCGGCGCGCGCTTCGCCCTGGACAGCGTCAGCCTCCTTTTCCTGGTGGTGGTCAACGCGGTCGCGTTCGCGTGCATGATCTACGCGACTTCCTACGTATCCCACCTCGGGGGGAGGGGGAAGTTTTTCGCTCTCCTGCTCATCATGGTCTTCGGCCTGAACGCCATGCTGTTGACCCGCGACCTGTTCAGCCTCTACCTCTTTCTCGAGGTGGCTTCCATCGCCTCCTACGTGTTGGTGGCCTTCGGCCTGGAGCACGACGGTATCGAGTCGGCCGTCAAGTACCTGCTCCTGTCGTCCGTGGCCACCTCTATGGTGCTGATTGGGATCATGCTGGTCTACATGAACGCCGGTACGCTCGAGTTCGCCTCTCTGGCCGCGGCGCTCGAGGGGACCGGTGGGCCGGTCCCGGGGATGCTCCTGCTGGCGGCCGCGCTCTTCATCGCCGGCTTCGGGCTGAAGGCGGCCGTGATGCCGTTTCACGCCTGGCTCCCCGACGCCCACCCGTCCGCCCCCGCCCCGATTTCGGCGATGCTGAGCGGCGTGGTGATCAAGGTCGCCGGCGTCTACGCGCTCGCCCGGATCTTTTTCGGGATCCTGCCTGAAATCGGCGAGGTCCGGACGGTCTTCCTGGTCCTGGGAACCATCTCCATGATCGCCGGGGCGGTGCTCGCCTACTTCCAGCGCGATTTTAAGCGGATACTGGCTTATTCGAGCATCAGCCAGATCGGCTACATCCTGCTCGGCCTGGGGCTGGGGAACCTGCTCGGCCTGATCGGCGCGCTCTTCCACGTGTTCAACCACGCGCTGTTCAAATCCCTCCTCTTCCTCAACAGCGGCGCGGTGCAGTACCGGCTGGGGACCCGTGACATCGAACAGATGGGGGGACTGGAAAACCGGATGCCCGTGACCGCGGCCACGAGCGTGTTCGGCACCCTCTCGATTGCCGGCATCCCCCCCTTCAACGGCTTCTGGAGCAAGCTGTTCATCATCATGGGGGCCCTGGCGGCGGGGCAGACGGCCGTCGCGACGCTTGCCATCCTCGTGAGCGTGTTCACCCTCGGGTACTTCCTCATCATCCAGCGCAAGGTGTTCTTCGGCCATCTGAACGAAAAGTGGCGCGACATCCGGGAGGCGCCGGCGGTCATGTCCCTGGCGGTGATTCTCCTGGCTGCCACCTGTCTCCTTACCGGGGTCTTCTTCCACAGCGTCACCAGCGGGATCGTGGAGCCGGCGGCCGTGATTTTACTGGGAGGGAATTAAGATGCTGCTTTGGGTTCTTCTGGGATTGCTGGTTCTGCTCGCAGTCGGCGCCTGCGTGTTCCGGGACCTGCTTTACGTCGCCATCTCGCTCGCCCTGGCGTCCGCGGTGCTGGCCGGCCTCCTCTTTCACTACGGCGCCAACATCGCCGGGGTGTTCGAACTGAGCGTGTGCGCGGGGCTGATCACGGTCCTTTTCGTTTCCACGGTCAGCATGACCAAGGATTCCGACCAGGGGAAGGAGACGCGGATGGGGCGGGGGTTCATTCCCCTGTTCCTGCTCGTGTTCATCGGCTTGGACATCTTCATCGTCCGCTGGCTGGCCGGCGCGCTCCCGGAGATCGTCCCCGGCGCCGGGTCCGGATCGTTCCAGGACATCTTCTGGACCCTGAGGAGCGCTGACATCCTGGGGCAGGTAGTGCTGATCCTGGCGGGGGTGTTCGGCATCAGCGCGCTCTTCCGGCTCAAAGCCAAGGAGAAGAAACATGAATAACGAAGTCCTGCTGCTGTTCGGGTGCGGCCTCCTGTTGATGATGGTGGGGGTGTACATGCTGGTGCTCTACCGCAACCTGATCCGCCTCATCATCGGGGTTGAGGTGGTAGCCAAGGGCGTCACCCTGGTCTTCCTTGCCGCCGGGCTGTTCAGGCAGGATGTCGCCTTCATCCAGGTGCTCATCGTCACCTTCATCATCGTCGAAACCGTCCTGGCCGCCGTGATGCTCGCGCTCGTCGTGGGCGTCCACCGGATCTACGGCTCCCTGGACATCCGGCATTTATCCAAGCTCAAAGGGTAGTGTGATGGATCTATCGATACTTTTGTCCCCCCCGGTCGCTTTCCTGGTCTGTTTCGGCATCTGCCTGGCCCTGTACGGGCTCGGTCGCCTGGTCGAGGAAAAAGCCCGCCCGACGCCGGGCAAGTACGAGCCCTACGCCTGCGGCGAGGAATACGTCGCCCGGAAGATGGAATTCGGCTACCGGCGCTTTTACATCGCCGCGATCTTTTTCACCATCATGCACGTGGCGGTGCTGACGGTCGCCACTATGCCGGGGGGCGCCGGCGCCTGGAGGGCGCTCGTCTACCTGGTGGCGATCGCGGCCTCGATTTCGTGCCTCTACGTCGATTTCGACTAGGAGCCGGGGAACCGGTCGAGTTCGGAAATCCTTTAACATTTGCCGGGCGGCCCGCCCCGGCGCGGAGAACACAAGAGGACCTATGCTGGAAAATCTCAAGACCTGGGCCAGGGTGAAATCCCCCTGGATCCTGCACTTCAACTCGGGGGCCTGCAACGGCTGCGACATCGAGACCCTGGCGGCGCTGATGCCCAACTACGACCTGGAACGGTTCGGGATCCTGCTCAAGGCCACCCCGCGGCACGCCGACGTGATGGTCTGCACCGGCCCGGTGACGCGGCAGATCGCCCGGAGGCTCAAGCGCATCTACGACCAGATGCCGGAACCGAAATTCGTTGTCGCGGTCGGCGCATGTGCCTGCAGCGGAGGAGCCTTCCGTGGGTGCTATAATGTCCTGGAAGGGATCGACCGTGTAGTACCGGTCTCGGCCTACATCCCCGGATGCCCGGTGCGGCCCGAGGCGATCATCGACGGAGTGGCCAAGCTGCTCGGCAGCTTGCAGAAGAAATCGGCGTAAGGGGAGGGCTCGGCATGACAGACGATTTTGAAGCCAGGTTGAAGGAGGCGTTCCCCGGCAGCACGGTGACGACGGGGTCCAAGGGGCGTTTATGGGTGTCCATGGCGCCCGAGGGGCTCATCGCCGCGGTCGACACCCTGCGGGAGCGTTTTTTGATCCGGCAGCTGGCCGTCATCGTCGGCGAGGACCTGCGCGACGCCCTGCAGGTGAACTACGTCTTCACGGGGGACCGGGTGATCGTCCTGCAGGTCCGCATCGACCGCGACAAGCCCGAGATCCCGTCGCTGGCCCTGCGCATCCCGGGGGCCATGGTCTACGAGCGGGAACTGAAGGACCTGCTGGGAATCATGCCGGTCGGGCACCCGGACCTGCGGCGCCAAGCCATTCCCGAGGACTGGCCGGAGGGAGTCTACCCGTTGCGCAAGGACGTGCAGATTCCCCGCCCGGGGGAAGAGACCGCACAGGAGGGAGTGTAACCATGGAAAAGTCGGTTTTTCGCATCCCGATCGGCCCCCAGCACCCGTTTCTCAAGGAGCCGGTCAAGTTTGACTTCGACATCCGGGGGGAGGAGATCGTCGGCGCCCGGATGAACCTGGGTTACAACCACCGCGGGATCGAAAAGGCGTGCGAGCAGAGGAACTACTACCAGTGCATGTACCTCCTGGAGCGGGTGTGCGGCATATGCTCGCACTCCCACACCTCCGCCTTCGTGCAGGCGGTCGAGGAGATCATGAATCTCGAGGTTCCCAAGCGGGGGCTCTACCTGCGCATGGTGAACGGCGAGCTGGAGCGGCTGCACAGCCACCTCCTCTGGCTCGGAGTCGCCGCCCACGAGGTCGGCTTCGAATCGCTCTTCATGCTGGTCTGGCGCGATCGCGAACTGATCATGGACATCCTGGAGAAGATCAGCGGCAACCGGGTCAACTACGCCATCAACACCATCGGCGGGGTGCGGCGTGACCTGACCGACGCACAGCGCAAGGAGATTCTGGGAATCCTGAAGACGGTGCGGCAGCGCCTGGACTACTATGCCAAGATCGGCACCAACGAGCCGAGCTTCGTCGGCCGCATCAAGGGGGTGGGCACCCTGTCGGCCGAGCGCGCGGCGGAGATGTGCGCCGTGGGGCCCTTCGCGCGGGCGAGCAACGTGGCGACCGACGTCCGCAAGGACGATCCGTACGCCTGCTACGCGGAGATGGATTTCCAGCTGATCACCCATGACTCCTGCGACGTCCTGGGCCGCGTCATCGTGCGCGTGCTGGAAATGATCGAGTCCTGCAAGATCATCGAGCAGTTGCTCGAAACCCTCCCCGAGGGGGAGATCGCCCTGGCCAAGGTGTCGCGCAGGGTGCCCGAGGGGGTGGCGGTGAGCCGCTACGAGGCGCCGCGGGGGGAGGATGTCCATTTCGTGCGCGGCAACGGCACCGACAAGCCCGAGCGGGTGCGCGTGCGCGCCCCCACGATGGCCAACCTGGAAGTCGCCACCGAGTCGGTCATCGGCTCCTATGTCGCCGATATCCCGATCGCCATCGCCTCGATCGACCCCTGCTATTCCTGCACGGACCGGATGGCCATCGTGCTGCGTGATCCGAAGCGCGGCACTGAGGTGACGACGTGGGAACAGCTGCGCCGCCGCGGCATCGAATGGTATAGCAAGAACAAGGGAATTCGTTTCTGATTCATGGGGGATCGGATGGACGTCGTCAAACCGCTGCTCTATATCCTGGTGTATCCCGGCCTGCTCTTCCAGCTGGTCTTTTCGACCTTCCTGGAGTGGATGGACCGGAAATTCTACGCGCGCATGCAGAATCGGCGCGGGCCGCTCCATACGGGCTACGCCGGTCTGCTACAGCCGGTGGCCGATATCCTGAAGCTCTTCTTCAAGGAGGACATCGTGCCGGCGCGGGCCGACCGCTTCATGTTCAGCCTGATGCCGATCCTGGGGCTGGCGGCGGTGGTCACCGCGGGGCTCTACCTGCCGGTCTGGCTCGTCACCCCCTACAACTCCTTCGAGGGTGACCTCATCGTGGTGCTCTACCTCCTCTCCCTCCCCTCGCTGGTGCTCTTTCTGGCGGGCTGGTTTTCGGTCAGCCCCTACAGCCTGATCGGGGCGACGCGGGTGCTGACGCAGCTGTTTGCCTACGAGGTCCCCTTCTTCCTGGCCCTCCTCACCCCCGCCGTGGTCGCCGGGAGCTGGCAGATCCGGACGATCGCGGTCTATCCTTGGACCAGCGGCGCCTGGTGGGTGATCGTGATCCAGGTGCTGGCCTTCCTGGTCGCGCTCCTGACGCTGCAAGCCAAGCTCGAGCGGACGCCGTTTGACATCCCAGAGGCGGAAACGGAAGTGGTCGGTGGGCCGCTCACCGAGTACACCGGCAAGAAGCTGGCGCTGTTCCGCATCCAGAAGGACATCCTGATGATGGTCGGGTCTGCCTTCATCGCCGCGCTCTTCCTTGGCGGGTTCCCCGGCGGTCTCTGGATCGGCGGGTTGTGGCTGATCGTCAAGACGTCGTTCGTGGTCTTCCTCCTGAGCGTCATCCGCGCCTCCTTCGCGCGCCTCCGCATCGACCAGATCGTGACCTTCAGCTGGAAGTACCTGGCCCCAGCGAGCCTCATCCAACTCCTGGCGGTGCTCATACTCAAGGGAAACGGAGTTATATAACATGTTGAAGGCAGGCATCTTTATTCCCGAACTCCTGGGAAACCTGGGGCAATCCCCGGTGACCCGGGTCTACCCATTTGTCGAATCGGTGGTGCCGGAGGGCTTCCGCGGCACCCCGCGGCTGCGGCCGGGCGCCTGCATCGGCTGCAAGGCGTGCGTGCGCGACTGCACGGCGGAGGCGATCGAGATCGAGCAGCTCCCCCCCGATCCCAACGCCCCGCCGCCGGAGCCGGGGAAGAAGAACGTGGGCAAGAAGTTCAAGATGATCCTCTACCTCGACCGCTGCGTCCACTGCGCCCGCTGCGCCGATGTCTGTCCCAAGGACGCGATCTGGCTCGACGAGGAGTTTGAAGTGGCGAGCTTCACCCGGGACGCCCTGCGCCTGGAGATGGAGTAGCGCCGGCGTTCATGGGAGGGCCGGCGCTTTCAGACATCCTGCGCATCCGCCCGCTCCTCCTCCTGGGGGTGGGGAACCCCCTGCGCGGCGACGACGCGATCGGCCATGCCCTGGCCGAAGCGCTCGCGCCGGAGAGCGGAGGCGGGTTCAAAGCCCGCGCGGTCGGAGTCTCAGTCGAGGGTGCGCTCCGGTGGGTACGGGAGGAGGCGGGCGGGACCGTGCTCGTGGTCGACGCCGTCTTCGACGAGGAACTTGCGGAGGGGGACTGGGCCCTCTACCCGGCCGACCGCCTCGATTCGATCTGCCACACGGCCCATTCCATCCCGCTGTCGCTCCTGTTCGCCTTCTGGAAAAACGAGATCCCGGGCCTCGTGGTTCACTTTCTCGGGATCGGCATCCGCTCGAGCGAGGAGCTGGCCCCTCTTTCCCCCAGGCTCCGGAACACGCTCGATTCCCTGACGGCGCTCTGCCGCGCGGCGCTGGGGCGCCGGTAGCTACATTCCGACCTCGATGCCGGCGCCTTCCGCCACCTCCCCGACGATCCAGAACGGTTGCCCGGCGGCGGCAAAGAGCTCCTGCGCCCGTTCGATCCTTGCGGGCGGGATGGCCGCGAGCAGGCCCCCGGAGGTTTCCGGAGTGAAGAGGAGCTCGCGCATCTCTTCGGGCACCCCGGGGGCAAAGTCCACCCCGCTGCCGTAGCATTTCCGGTTCCGCCCCGCCCCCCCCGGGAAGAGCCAATCCCCGGCATACTCCCGCGCACCCGCCAGGAAGGGGAGGCGTTCGAGCGCAAACCGGAGCCGCACCCCGCTCTTTTCGGCCATTTCCGACCCGTGTCCGAGCAGGGCGAAGCCGGTGATGTCGGTGGCCGCGCGGATTCCGGTCTCCATGAGCAGCCGGGCCGCCTTGCGGTTGAGCTTTTTCATGCTTTCCACCGCCCCGGCGACATGTGCCCGATCGGCCGCGTCGGCCTTGGCGGCGGTGGAGATGATTCCCACCCCCAACGGCTTGGTCAGGACGAGGAGATCGCCCGGCCGGGCGGCCGCCTTGGTCCAGAAGCGCTCCGGGTGGACCCGCCCGAGTACCGACAGCCCGTATTTCGGCTCGCGGTCATCGACGGTGTGGCCGCCGGCGATTACGCCGCCCGCCTCTTGTACCTTTTCCGCCCCCCCGCGCAGGATCTCGGTGATCATCGCCGGCTCGAGGCCGCAGGGGAAGCCGCAGATGTTGAGCGCCAGCATCACCTCCCCCCCCATGGCGTAGACGTCGCTCATGGAGTTGGCTGCGGCGATCGCCCCATAGTCGTAGGGATCGTCCACGATGGGGGTGAAAAAATCGAGGGTCTGGATCAGGGCCAGATCGTCGCTGATTTTAAAGACGGCGGCATCGTCGCTGATATCAAGGCCGACCAGCAGGTCGGGGTGATCTTTAGGCAGGAAGATGCCGGTGAGCGGGCGCAGCACCTGCGCCAGGGTCTCAGGCCCCATCTTGGCCGCTCAACCGGCCGCCGTCGTCAACTGCGTGAGCCGGATCGGCCCTTCGGGGCTTGCAGGGCTCATACGCTCACCACCTTCCCGGCGCCAAGCAGGGTCTCGGCGATCGAATACATGTTGGAAACCTCGCCGACCGCCACTTTATCCTTCAGTTCGTAATGGCCCAGGCAGGTGCCGCAGATCAGGAGCCGCATCCCGGCTTGCGCGAGCGCCCGCAGGTCTTCGAGCACCGGCGACCCCTCCACGGCGAGCCTGACCCCGCTGTTGTAAAATACCAGGACATCGGGGACCGGCTCCACCTCCCCCAGGGTGTGGAAGAAGGCCCGGATCAGGATGTTGCCCAGGACGTCGTCTCCCCGCCCCATGAATTCGCTCGCCACGGAGACGACCAGCGGCCCCGCCGGGGGGGGCGCATCCAGCATGACCGCCGCCTCCGGCGCCGGCTCCCCTTCCCGGGAGATGTTGAGGTAGATCCCGTCCTCCCGCTCTTCGACCCGAACGAGGCACCCTTGTTTTTCAGCCATCCGGGTGACATTCTGCTGCGCCGTTTCGCCGTCGACGATGGTCGTCACCCGATTCTCCTCCGCGAGGGCCTTCTTCGTCAGCAACACCGGCTGCGGGCAGGCAAGGCCGCGCGCATCGATCACTTTGGACATACCTTCCCCCTGCTTTGAACCTCTTCCGCAATACCTGTGTGAATCCGGGGTTTATCCCTTCACGGGCAGCACGTGAATGGCCTTGATCACCAGGGTCACGGTGTCGCCGACCTTGAGGCCCATCTCCTGGACCGACTCGGTGGTGATGACCGAAGCCATCCCTTGCGGCGCCGTGGCCTCGAATTTCACCAGCGACATGATGTTATCGCTCTGGATGGACGTGACCTTCGCCTGCAGCTTGTTGCGCGCTCCTGTTTTCATCTGGGTTCTCCCTGTCGTTTAATGGTTTTCCACGGTTTGACTTATGCCATTGTTGCCCCGTTCCCCGCAAAGGTCAATCCCCGGCGGGGGGCGGGAGGGCGAATCAGGGTGCTTCGGCTTTTTCGATGCGCCGGATGGAGAAGTGCCGGCATGGGAAACAGGGCGCCGCGGGCCCGGTCGGTCGGGACTCCTCACCGCCGCCGGATTTCCGCAATATCGCCGACGGCTTCGACGGCGCGATCCACGTCCTCCTCGGTGTTGAAGGGGCCCAGGCTGAACCGGACGGTTCCGAGGATCCGGTCGGTGCCGAGCTGCCGGTGTGCAAGCGGCGCGCATTGCAGGCCGGTGCGGCAGGCGATGCCGTAATCCACGTCCAGAATGGCGCCTACATCCCCCGCTTCCCACCCGGTGAGGTTGAAGCTCAGTACGGCGTTTTTGTCCGCCGGCCCTTCCGCACAGTAGGTGACGACGCCCTCGATCGCCTGCAGTCCGCGCCGAAGTCTGTCCCAAAGCGCCATCTCCCGGTTGTGGATCCGCTCCGGGTCGTTTTTGCGGAGCCACAACTGGCCGGCGTAGAGCCCGGCGACCCCAAGGATGTTCAGGGTGCCGCATTCGAGGCGGTATGGAAATTCCTCGAGATGAAAACGCTCCGCTGAGCGCACCCCGGTGCCGCCGAAGCGCGTGGGCCGGATAGCGACGTTTTCCGCGACGCAGAGCCCCCCGATGCCCGTCGGGCCCAGCAGGCCCTTGTGTCCCGTAAACGCCAGGAGATCGATCTGCATGCGCTGCATGTCGATCGGGTTGACGCCCGCCGTCTGGCTCGCGTCCACGGCGAAGAGGACTCCGGATTCGCGGCAGATCGTGCCAATTTCCGCCAGCGGCTGGACGGTGCCGATGACGTTCGAGGCGTGGTTCAAAATGACCAATTTCGTGTTTTTTCTGATGGCGGCTCTGACATCGCCGGGGTCCAGGTATCCGGCTCCGTCGAAGGGGAGGTAGGTGACTTCGATGTCCCCCTCCATTTCCATGTGGTACAACGGCCGCAGCACGGAGTTGTGCTCCAGCCGGCTGGTGACGACATGGTCGCCGCGCTCGAGCACGCCCTGGATGATCTGGTTCAGCGCGTCGCTGGCATTGTAACTGAAGGTTACGCGGTTCGGGTCGCCGCCGTGGAACAGGTCGCAGAGGAGCTTGCGCGTGTGCAGTACCATTTCCTCCGTTTCCAGGGCCCCGCAGTGTTCGGATCGTCCCGGGTTCCCCCCGCAGGTCCGGTAGAATTCGTTCATGAAGTCGTAGACTTCGTTGGGCTTCGGGAATGAAGTCGCCGCGTTGTCGAGATAGATCCTTTCCGCCATTGTTCCTCCTGGTGCCGCGGGGCCACACTGTACTATTTCGTGATCCGGGATTGCCAACGGTTTTTAAGCTGGGGCCGCCCCCGTTTATCGGAAGGGGGGGAGCCTTCTGTAGAGGACGGGCGGATTTCGATGCCCGCCTTGGGATAAATAATGCTTGCACCACCGCCCGGATTGCAGGCATACTCGACGTGCTGTGAAAAACGTCAAAGCGCTGCATACATTCTCCGGCTTCACTTGAGTCCGATAGCCTCCACGTCGGTTCGCCGTACAGCCCTTTTCAAATTGTCGTCCCCCCGATAATGACCCGCGGCCGCAAGCCGCGCAGCACTTCTTCTTGTTGGGAGGACTCCGGGTCTATTCCGGTCTTTGCCATGAGCGCGGTTTTTCCGGTATGAATGAACAGATCCTATTTGCCGGACTGGATGTCGGGTCGCTGACGAGCAAGGCGGTGCTGCTCGGCGCGGACTCCGTCCTCGCGCACTGCACTGTTCCGACCGGTTCCAACCCGCGCCTGGCGGGAGAAAGGGCCCTGGAAGGCGCCCTGGCGGGGGCGGGCAGGGACAAGGGGGCGATCGCCTACCTCGTCGGAACGGGATACGGCAGGGTGAACCTGCCCGGGGCGCAGCGCACCGTCACCGAGCTGACCTGCCACGCCCGCGGCGCCCATTTCGCCAATCCGAAGGCGCGGACCGTTATCGATATCGGGGGGCAGGACAGCAAGGTCATCCGGATGGATGCGAACGGGAACATGGTCGATTTCGCGATGAACGACAAGTGCGCCGCGGGAACGGGGCGGTTCCTGGAGGTCATGGCCCGGGCGCTGGAATTGGACTTGGAGGATCTGGGGGCGGTGGCCGAGCGCTCGGCCGCACCCTGCCCGATCAACAGCATCTGCGCCGTGTTCGCCGAGTCGGAGGTGGTCTCGTTGCTCGCTGCGGGACACGAAAAGCAGGATGTCGTCGCGGGGCTGCACCAAGCGGTGGCGCAGCGGGTGGGGAACATGGCGGCGCGGATCGGGATCGAGGCCGAGGTGGTTTTCGTGGGCGGGGTCGCCAAAAACAGGGGCGTGGCCCGGGCTCTGGAGCGCTTCCTCGGCATTTCCTTCGTCTCGCCGGTGGTGGATCCGCAGATCAACGGCGCCCTGGGCGCGGCCGTTCTGGCCAGGGATATTTATTACGGAGCGAATCATGCCGGGGGGCTGGGACTTCGATAGCGTTTCCCCGACGAAAAGGAGGATGGAATTTGGAACTGAAAGCGGACAAAACGATCTCCGAAACAAGAACCGATTTTTCCTATCGGCTGGAAATGGCCAAGGATGAGGGGAAGAAAGTCGTCGGCAGTCTCTGCTCCTATTTCCCGGTCGAACTTACCTTGGCCGCGGGCGCCATCCCCGTGGGCCTCTGCGGCACTACCTCGGAACCGATCGAGGCCGCCGAAAAGGTGCTGCCGGCCGACCAGTGCCCCATGGTCAAAGCGACTTACGGACGTTCGGTGGGGAATACCTGCCCGATCTTCCCCCTGGCCGACTGCATAGTGGGGGAGACGACGTGCGACGGCCGCAAGAAGATGTACGAGCTCCTGGCCCGGGAGAAGCCGATGCACGTGATGGACCTGCCGCAGAAACCGGATGAGCCGGAAGCCCTGGAGCACTGGATTCACGAGGTCCGCAAATTGAGGGACTTTCTCAGCCGGCAGCTCGACGTTGCCATTACGGACGAAAGTCTCAGGCGCGTGATCCGGGGAATGAACAAGGAACGCAGGCTGATGAAGGAGATCTACGCCTGCCGCAAGCACCACCCCGTGCCGATCATGGGGACGGACCTGGTCGGCCTGACGACGGCCCTGCACTATACGGTCGACCGGGAGGAGTACCGCAACAACCTGGCGTCGGTGCTGGCGGAGCTGCAGCGCCGGATCCGGGACAAGGAGTACGCCTGCGGACCGGAGCGCCCCCGGGTGCTCTGGACCGGGCTGGGCAACAGCCTGGGGTGTGACAAGGTGCTCCGGCTGGTGGAGGAATGCGGCGGGGTCGTGGTCTGCCAGGAAGGGTGCGGGGGTGTGACGCGCTCGGACAACCTGGTGGACGAGAACAAGGACCCGCTGGAAGCCCTCGCGGAGCGTTATCTCGGGGTCACCTGTGCCTGCATGACGCCCAACAACATCCGGTTTGAGCAGATCGACCGGCTCATCCAGGAGTACGCCATAGAGGGGGTCCTGGACCTGACCTGGCAGTCGTGTCACGCGTTCAACATCGAGTCCTACCGGGTGTCGGAGATCGTGAAGGGGAAGCACGGGCTCCCCTTCCTGCATATCGTCACCGATTTTTCCCAGTCCGACATCGGGACGCTGCGCGTCCGCATTGAAGGCTTCATCGAGCAGATGCTGTTACGGAGACAAAATGGCGCTCATTGACGCCCGGAAAGTCGGGAAGGTCTATGCCAACCGCAATGGCGAACCGACCGCTGCGCTCGAGGATTTCACCCTCGAGGTTGAAGCGAATGAGTTCGTCGGCATTGTCGGTCCCAGTGGATGCGGTAAAACGACGTTTTTGATGCTGGTGGCGGGATTGGAGACGTTGACCAGCGGGGAGCTTTTCCTGGAAGACCAGCCGGTAGAGGGGCCCGATCCCCGGCACGCCATCGTGTTCCAGGAGTTCCTGCTCTTCCCCTGGCGGACGGTCCGGCAGAACGTGGAATTCGGGCCCGAGGTCAGGGGTGTCTCCAGGGAGAAACGCCGGCAGATAGTGGACGGGTACATCAGCCTGGTGGGGCTGGAAGGATTCGAGGACCGCTACCCGCACGAGCTCAGCGGGGGGATGCGGCAGAAGGCGGCGATCGCCCGGGCCCTGGCGAATGAACCCCGGGTCCTGCTGATGGACGAGCCGTTCGCCTCGCTGGATGCGCTTACGCGCGAAACGCTCCAGCAGGAGCTTCTGCGGATCTGGCAGCAGACGGAGGCGACGGTGCTTTTCGTGACTCACAGCATCTCCGAAGCGGTCTTCCTATCGGACCGGGTGGTGGTGATGGGGCCGCGGCCGGGAAAGATCCGAGGGGTGGCGCGAATCGGCCTGCCTCGTCCGAGGAAGAGGGAAATATTGACATCGCCCGAGTTTATGGGGTACGAGCGACATATCCGGGAACTGGTCTGGGATGAATCTCAAAGGAATTAGCGGGCGCCTGTCCGCAAAGCGGTACGCGTCGCCGGCGGTCCTCATCGTTGCCTGGGAGCTGGTCGGCCGGCTGGGCCTGGTGGATCCCTTTTTCCTTCCGGCCCCCACCAGGATCCTGGGTTCGATGTGGAGCCTGGTGCTGAACGGCGAGCTGTTCCGGCATATGAGCGTCAGCCTCTACCGGTCTCTCGGCGGTTATTTCCTCGCGCTGGTTCTGGGTCTCGGCTTCGGCGTTCTCATCTGCTGGTCGCGCCGCGCCGAGGATATCCTGGATCCGGTATTCGAATTGCTGCGGCCGGTGTCCACGCTGGGACTGGTGCCGCTCGTGATCATCTGGTTCGGGATCGGGAACGGGTCCAAGATCGCCATTGTGCTGAAAGCCTGTTTTTTCCCGATTCTCCTGAACACGGTGGCGGGGATCAAGGGAGTCAACCTCAAGCTGATCCACGCGGCCCGTTCCCTGGGGGCGAGCGAATACCAGATCTGGACTAAGGTCATTTTCCCGGCCGCGCTGCCGGTGATCTTCACCGGCATGAGGATTTCCACCGCCATTTCCATGATGTCCATCGTAGGGGTGGAAATGCTGGCGGCCGATTCCGGGCTGGGCTTCATGATCGTCGATGCCCAGCGCCTGTTTGATACGACCAGGATGTTCGTTGGAATCATTACCCTGTCTGTTTTGGGTTTTTGTATGGATTACGCCGCCCGGATGCTGCAGAAGCGCTTTGTCGGATGGCACGCGGACAGCCTGGCCGCGGGCAAGATATAGGAGAAGGCAATGAAAAGATTTATCGGGTTTCGGAAGCCGGCGGCCTGCGCCCTGCTGGCCGGTTTCGCGCTCATGCTGTTGGCAGGGGCCGCGTGCACCCGGAACAAGGAGTTGCCGGTGGTCCGGCTGGCCTATACCCGCTCGATCGACGACCTCCCGTTTTTTGTCGGCATGGAGGAGAAACTGTTCGAGCGGGAGGGGGTGCGCGTGGAGATGACGCGTCTCACAGGCAATACCTCGGCGCTTGCGGGGGTGATGCGCAACGATATCCAGGCCGCGGTCATCGGGCTGCCGCAGGTCTACTCCGCCGCCGGGCAGTCCATTCCCATCAAGGTGGTTGCGTGGTTGGGCCGGACTCATCCGGGCACCCACTGCGGACTTCACGTGCGCAAAGACGCCCCTATTTATGATCTCGAGGACCTGCGCGGCAAACGCATTGCCGTCAGCGGCGACGTCAGCAGCCGCATGGTGGTGTACCAGGCGCTGGAGCAAGGGGGGGTGGCGGCCGAGGACGCCCAGATCATCCTGGGCCTGGAAATGAGCGAACCGATGCAGCACGAGGCCGTGCTCAAGACCGGAAAGGTGGATGTCGTCATCGCTTGAGACCCCACCGCTACCATGCTTGAATCGCATGGTGTGAGTCGCATGTTGCGATCCTTCAACGATATCCTGCCCGGCTACGTGTTTACGGGCGTCTACTTCAGCGACCGGTACCTGGCGTCCCATGCCCGGGAGGTGCGCGCGTTCCTGCGCGGGCTGGTCCGGTCCTTCGAATTCATCAAAACCAACGAGGCCGCGGCCCGGCGTCATATCCCCAAGTATACCGGTGTTTCCGACGACGTGGCGCGCAAGTGCGCCCTGCGCGATCTCAGCGGCGGCGGGCGGGAACCCTTCGAGATGCTGGACCGCCAGCGCGATCTGCTGGTGAAACACGGCCTATTCAAGAACAAAGAGACCCTGAAGGGGATCGTGGATTATCAATACCTGCCCTGAGGGGAAAGGAGGGTGGAAACGGAAAATCGGGCATGAAAGATAGTTTCAGTTCAGTGAACCAAACGGGAGGTTTGTTTATGTACAGGTTAATATTGTTGCTCTTCTGCCTGCTGTGCCCCGCGGCCTGGGCGGAAGACGCAAGCGACGGATCGTCGACGGGGGACAAGGCTCCCCCGGGCGAAAGTGCGCAAACCCTGGAGGTTGGCCCGCAGGGGGACGAGTCCCGCCCCCGGGAAAAGGCCAAGCTCACCATTGCGCCGCAGACGGTCGTGGTCACGGCCGGCTTTCAAGCCGGGGCGGTGGCCCTGGAACCTACCAAAACCGTGATCGACTTGACGCAGTTCGAGTCCAGCGGTTCCGTGGACAGGGTGGAAGACGTCCTCAAGCACATGTCAGGGATCGACGTCATCCAGACGACCGGAGGCGCCGACCCGCAGCAGATGGTCATGATGCGTGGATTCGACGACAGCCGGTTCCAGGTGGCCATCAACGGCCGGCCGATCACGGCCCCCACCGCGGGTGCGGATACCTTCGTGGACTGGTCAAGTCTGACCACCGGGGATATCGAACGGATCGAGGTGATCCGGGGCTCCGCATCGGCCCGGTATGAAAACTCGGTTGGCGGCATCATCAACATCATCACCAAAAAGGGGCGCCGGGAAGGCAGTTCGGTGCCGCGGGCTTCCGCCGACGTGACCTACTCGAGCTTCAACTCCCTGAATACCAGGGGCACGGTCAACGGAGGGGTGGGTCAGCTGGGTTATTTCATCAGCTTCGGCAACCGGACCTCGGACGGCTTTCTGAGGAACAATTACTTCGAAGGCCAGGATTACAGCGGGCGGCTCGATTATGCGCTGCCGGGCGGCGGTTCGTTATCGTCATCCTACAAGCGCAACGAGCTGGAGCACGGGTACCCCGTGGTCAACGATCCGAACAGTGCTTTTTCAGACTACAATCCGGATTATCCCATCGTCTTCGAGGATGCGGACTCCCTTCGGATGGGGCGTCTGGTATCCCACCCCGGCGGAAAGTCGTACAAGATCAAGAAGGCGACGCACCTGGATTTCAGCTACGACCAGCCGATCAAGAACACGCACCTGTCCCTGAAGGTCTTCCGGGACTGGGGTTCGGAGGACAGCTATTCCTACCAGCGCTCCGGCGCCGGCCTGGCCCAGGCCTTCAGCGGGAGGGGGGATCGCAAGGAAAAGACCTTCGGTGTCATGTTCGATTACCAGTTGAACTTGTGGGCACGGCACTCACTGGCGATCGGGTACAGCCATCGGCGCATGGGGGTGGAGAACACGCCCGACATCTACCGCATCCAGGGCGCCTATATCGAGGACCAGTATGCCGTAAACAACAAGCTGACCCTGAACATGGGAATCCGTTTCATGCATGTGCGGGAACAGAGTTACGCTTACAGCGATCCGGGGTCTTCGTTCAAGTATCGGCATCTCTTCCACCCCAAGGAATGGTTGCCGAAGTTTACAGCCACCTACCGCTTCAATCCGGAGACGGAAATCTACGCCTCAGTGAACCGGGACTACCACGTCCCTGGGTGTTGAGAACGCTCACGCTGGGCCTCTGCCGGGCTCATGGATTCTTTTTTGAAGCCGGAAACAAGTATCAGTTACGACGCCGGACTGTATCGCCGTATCGGTCAGAATCTCGATATGCGGATCGCGGTGAATTACATCAACACCAGCAACTACTATGTCACAAACACCACGTCTCCGTATTACAGCGGCTCCTACGCCTACCAGATCGAGGGGGTGAAGTTTTACGGAACGGAGCTTGAATTCAACTGGAAAGCCACCGAAAAGCTGATCTTTTTCGGCAACTACTCCTACCAGAACAACGCGTATTCGTTGGGTGAAGAGTTCCCCTATCCGATGCTGCTCAACCTGCCGCCGAAGAACAAGGGGAAGCTCTCGATCCGCTACACCCTGCCTTTTAAAACGCGGCTTTCGTCGGATGTTATCATCTACGGCGAACGGCTGAGTGAAGGCGGATACACGCTGGACGGCTATGCCACCGCCGACCTCAGCCTGGAGCGGAATTTCGCCGGCAGGATGATGGCGTCATTCTATATCAACAACCTCACCGGGACCGAGTACCAGCAGGTCTACGGATACCCCTCCCCAGGGGTGACTTGGGGGGTGCGGTTGAAGATCAGCACGGCCAGGAACATCTTCTCCCAGTAGGGGAGAAGGGTCTGCAAACCAGGGGCTGTGGCGGTGTGAATCGCCACAGCCCCTTTTTTATTACTGTAGTGGTATATGAAGGCGGGTGGCGGAGGTGAATGGGAGTTGAACCCACCTGCCGCGATGAAGCGGCGCGACGATTTTGAAGACCGCGGGAGCCACCGGGCCCCGCTCACCTCCGCTGGGTATTTTAACTCATCCATCTCCCGCAATCAAGCCCGGACCGCTTCGAACGCGGCCAATCAGGGGGCGACGGCAGGGTTTGCCGTTATTTGCTGTTCCGCACGCGCGTATACATGACCAGTGACGGGGAGCCGCCGAAGGCCACGCCCAGCATCGCCGCTTCGTCCATTTCCGCCGGGGTGAAACCGCCCTGGCGGGCCTTCTGCATGTGGGCCTTCAAGCAGGGCTCGCATCTCGTCGCCACCGACAGCGCGATCTGGATCGCCTGCTTGGTGAACGCGTCCAGGTTCCCGGGCCGACCGGCCGCGTCCAGGAACTGCTGGTAAAGACCTTCCGTTCCGGCTTCCGCCGACGGCGCCGCCCCTTCCGAGCAGCAAGCGGAGGTTGCATCCGGGCTGCAGCATGCGGTTGTCTGGGTTGCGGGTGTCGATTCGGGTGCTTTCGTAGTCATGGGCAGTCTCCTTTTTCCACTGGTTTCGATGTATACGCGTCCTTCCCCCTTTTGGCGCACTTTCCCGATGATGCAGGCGTCCTCGACGCCGGCGTCGTGCAAACTCTTGAGCAGCCGCACGGCGGTTTCCGGGGCCACCGCCATGAGCAGGCCCCCGGAGGTCTGGGCGTCGAAGCACATGTCGAGCATGACCTCCCCTACTTCTTCCCCTGCGTAGACCCGGCTGCCGCACGATTCCTTGTTCCGTTCGATCCCCCCGGGCAGGATCCCCTCCGCGGCGTACTGCAGAACGTGGGGGAACCAGGGGAGATCGTCCCAGCGGATTTCCACGTCCACGCCGCTCCGGAGCGCCATCTCCGACAGGTGTCCCATGAGTCCGAAACCGGTCACGTCGGTGCAGGCGTGCACCCCGTGCCGCTCCATCTCCCCGGCGGCGCTCCGGTTGAGGGTGGTCATCGAGCGGACGGCCGCGGCCAGCGATTCCTCGCGCGCCCGGCCGATCTGCTTGGCGAAGGCCACGATGCCGGTCCCCAGGGGTTTGGTCAGGATCAGGACGTCCCCGGCCCGGGCGCCGGCATTGGTCGTCACCCGGTTCTTGTCGATCAGCCCCGTGACGGCGAAGCCTGCCTTGATCTGGTCGTCGTCGATGCTGTGGCCGCCGATGACGGGCACCCCCGCCTCGGCCATCTTGTCGATGCCGCCCCGCAGGATCTCGCGCAGGACGCTGTCGGCCAGCTTGCGCACCGGGAATCCAACGATGGACAGGGCCGTGAGCGGGCGTCCCCCCATGGCGTAGACATCGCTGAGGGAATTCGCGGCCGCCACCTGTCCGAACTGGTAGGGGTCGTCGACGGATGGGGTGAAAACGTCGACGGTCTGGACCAGGGCCGTCGCCTCATCGAGTGCGTAGACCCCCGCGTCGTCCCCCGCCGGCATGCCCACGAGTACGCGCGGGTCCTCCAGGGTGGGCAGGTCCGAAAGCGCGGCCTTGAGAAAAGCCTGGTCGATTTTGGAAGCGCAGCCCGCCTTTTCCACCAGTTGCGTCAGGGCTACGGGGCCGGAAGGAACCTCGAGCCGCTCCCCGGCGCAGAGACAGATGTCCTTCTCCTTGAAGAGATCGCAGGGGCAGGGTTTGGCTGCATCGCAGATGCAGTGCCCCAGGCGGATTGAACGCTGCATGATGCGTTTTCTTTTTTCTAGATCTTTGGTCATCGTAGTCCTCATGGTTCGAGTGATTGATTTTGACGGGAGGCCAGGATCGCGGCCCCCAGGGCTCCCGTGAACTGGGGATGAAGTGCAACCGTGACCGGACGGCCGAGTGCGCGGGACAGCGCCCCGGCCATTCCCGGCATCCGCGCGACTCCGCCGGTCAGGTGTACGGGGCCCGGGTCCCGGTTCCCGAGCATGCCCGCGACGCGGGCGGCGACCGACACCTGGACTCCCGCCATGATGTCCTGTCCGGGTACGCCGGAGGCCAGCAGCCCTATGATCTCCGTCTCCGCGAATACGACGCACATGCTGCTGATCGCCGCCGGATTTGAGGAGTCCGCGGCCGCGCGGGCCACCTCGTCCAGGCTCCCTTGCAGACGGCGGGCCACGATTTCCAGGAACCTCCCGGTGCCCGCGGCGCAGCGGTCGTTCATGGCGAAATCCTGCACCTTCCCCACGTCGTTCAGGCGGATCACCTTGCTGTCCTCTCCCCCGATGTCGACGATGGTCCGAGCCTCCGGGTGCAGGCGGCGCACTCCGACCGCGTGGCAGGTGATCTCCGTAACGGCGGCGTCGGCGAACTCGAGGGCGTTGCGGCCATATCCCGTTGCCACGGTGCCGGCGACCGTGGCGGCGGAGCCCAGGTGCGCCCTTATGGTTTCCCGGTACAGGGATGCGGCAATGTCCGCCTGGTCCAACCCCTGGTCCCGGATGGCGCGGGCGATCATATCTCCCTTTACGGTGTCGTAAAGGACCAGCTTGATGGTGCGGGAACCCGAGTCGATGCCTGCGTAGATCATGGGTGACGGTTCTCCTTGATGGTTTCCACCAGGGCTTCGAGCCGGGTGCGCGTGCCGAGGCTCAGCGCATCGGCGATGGGTGGGACCTCGATCTCCGCCGCCGGAGGACCGTCATCCCCGGCGCCCCCGACCGAATAAAGGATTGCCCGGGGATCGGGCCCGTGGGCCGTGATCCAACTTCCCGGGATATGGGGGCCGCTATGCGGAATGTGCGGCATGGGACTCCTGGCGGTGGCTGCGGGCGGTTTCGAAGAGCGCCTCCAGGCGCACGCGCAGACGCGCGGAATCGGAGGGCGCGTAATCGGTGGAAATCCGCAAATACGGGATATTGCCAACCTCCTCCGCCCATTGCCGGATGCGCCAGGATTCCACGTCGTAGGTCAAACATGCCTGCCAGGACAGGTCCACGATGCAATGGGGCTTGAAAATCCCGGCCATTTCCGAGAGCAGGTCGATCCGCCCGTCGTTCGGCGTCATCACCGAGCAGGGGATGCTCATATACTTGAGTGCCAGAGCCTTCATCAGGTCCTCCGCCTCTTCGTCCACGTCTTCCCAGATCGGCTTGATGCCGGTGCAGTTTTCCATGCACACGACGAGGCCCCCGCACTCCTCGATCAGGTCGACCACCCTTTCGGCCCCATGAACTGTGGGGACGCCCGACAGGAGGACCCGTACCCGCTTCCGGTTGGGCTCGTGGCTGCGGTGCTCGAGCTCCCGCAGCAGCGAGGCGTACACTTCCAGGTCCGCGTCGATGCAGGAGATGATGCTTTTGCAGTCCAGCAGCTGTCTTCCCGTGAGGGGAGGCGCCTCGTGCGCCATCAACAGGGCCAGGTCCCGGCGCAGCTTCCGTTCCCGGTTCATCTTCCGGACGGCGTCCCGCAGTGCTTCGTCGGTGATGCGGACCGAGAACCGCCGCTCGAGGCCGTCCCGGAACTTGGCCAATTCGGCGTACCAGTGGGTGAAGGCGTCGCGGTCGTCCGGTTTCTGGGGCAGTTCCAGGACCACCATCTCGCGCGTGCGCGCCAGGAGTTCGTACATCTTCTTTTTGCCGTCGCACGTCGTTTCGCCGACCAGCAGGTCGGCCATTTCCAGGAAGGGATTGGCCTTCTGCACGTGATACCCGTAAGTGGATTTGATCAGGGGGCAGAGATTGGCGGGCAGCTCCGTCTCCGCGGGTCCGATCATTTCGAGGTCCCCCCCGCAGAGGCACACGGGGACTCCTCCCGCCGCCATGATGAGCTCGCGCGGAGCGTATTCGCACAGGATCCCGACTATGGGCCTGCCCTGGCTTTTGGCCGCTTGCGCATGTTCCAGGCAGTGGGGGATCATGTCTTCAAACCAGGCCAGAGTCGGCCCCTGGTTGTCGTGGCAACAAGTCATGTCATTCTCCATGTGAATTCACCGTTTCTCGGTGACGAAAAGGCCCCGGACGATTTTGCCCGCGTGGACCATTTCCTGTATGAAATGTCAGTTTCCCGGCCAATGCGTACATCCTGCCGGCAAGCAAAAAAAGCGGGATTATGCCCCGCCGATCCTTGTGGTTATGAATGGGATGAGATGCAGCCTAGGGGAAGGAAATGAAGGGTATTGCAGGAACCATGAAGCATTTCCAAACCTGGGCCGGCATCCAGCGAACTCGCCACGAGCATCGGTGTCGGTGCACTCAACCGCCGTTCCAGATCTTCAATGCCAAATTCCCGATGGGGGATCTGTTTTGATCGTTCATTGATAGACCACCGGCGCCAAGTTAACAGGTCGTTGTCCTTTTTGCAATCCCGGAATGAAAATAACTGCTTGCACGATCTCGGCGTTCGCTGATAGCATGGAAGACCTGTGATGACAAGAATACTCCTTTATTCCTTCGCGGGCTTTACCTGAGTCTGATCCAACCGGCGTCGGTTCGGCTGTTGCCTTCATATTCCATTCTGTTCTTTGCGCGCCGTTCAGCCTGTCCTGCAGGCGGGACGGGATGCGCATGCGCCCTTTTTTGATCGCCGCCCGGTGGAGGCCACGGCATTTCGGCTGTCCCAAATTTGTCCTATGCCAGCCAGGTGAGTTATGGAACGTCAGGAAAATCAGGTTATGCGATTCCTCCCGTCCGTGGATTCGGTGCTCCAAACGCTGCCGATGAAGCCGGAGGATCGGGTGTTCGATCCGGAGATCGTGACCCGCGTTGTTCGCGAGCAGAAGGAAGCAATGCGGGAAGAGATAAGGAAGGGGAGATACAAGGATGCGGACCGGGCGGCGCTGTCACGGGAGATGTCGCGGCGGTGCCTGCATGAACTGGAATCGCTGCGGCGTCCCTTTTATCAGAAGGTGATCAATGCCAGCGGCATCATTCTGCATACCGCCCTGGGCCGCGCGGTGCTCGCGCCCGAGGCGCTGGAGGAAATCGAGAAGGAGTTGTCCGGCTACTCCAGGCTCCAGATCGGCCTGGGTTCGGGACAGCGGTCCCGCAGGGATGAAGGGGTGGAGCGCCTCCTCAGGCTCTTGACGGGGGCGGAAGCGGCGACCGTTGTCAACAACAACGCCGCCGCCACCGCCATCGTGCTCAATACGATCGGCAAAGGGAGGGAAGTGATCGTATCCCGCGGGCAGCTGGTTGAAATCGGCGGAGAGTTCCGGTTGCCCGAGGTCATGGCTTTCAGCGGGGCGAAGATGGTGGAAGTGGGGACCACCAACAAGACGCATGCCCGGGATTACGAGCGGGCGATCACGGAAGACACCGTCGCGATCCTGAGGGTGCACCCGAGCAATTACAAAATCCAGGGATTCACCGCGGAGGTGCCCCTGGAGGAGATGGTTCATATCGCGCACAGCCGGGGTCTCATACTGATTGACGACGTGGGCGCCGGTTCCCTCATGGACATGTCGCCGTTCGGTTTCGATCCTGAGCCCACCCTGCAGCAATCGGTGGCGGCAGGGTCGGACATCATCACCAGCAGTGCGGACAAGCTGATCGGCGCTTCCCAGGGGGGCATCATCCTCGGGCGCCGGGACCTGGTCCAGGCCGTGCGCCGGAACCAGTTCGCGCGCATCCTGAGAGTCGGTAAATTGACCCTTGCGGCCTTGGAATCCACGCTCAAACTGTTCCTGGACCCCGATTCGGCAAAGACGAAACTGCCTACCCTGGAAATGATCCTGCGCACCCCCGAAGAACTGAACGCGGTCGCATGCCGAATGGCCGACCGGCTGAGCGACCTTTCGGAATGCGCCGAGATCCACACGGTCCCCGGGTTTTCGCAGACGGGGAGCGGGTCGCTTCCGGCGCAGAACCTTCCGACTACGCTGTTGGCGGTTCAGCCGAAAGCCATGTCCGCCCAGGCGCTGGCGGACCGCCTGCGCCTGTACCGAACGCCCATCATCAGCAGGATTCAGAACGAACAGGTATGGATGGACCCAAGAACGTTGCGCGGCGACGAGGCCGAGGATGTGATCCAGGCGTTGCGCGAGATTCTGGCGAGGTGAAGAGAAACCCATGAACCAGAAAAATATCACCCTTGGAACGGCGGGACATATCGACCACGGCAAGACGGCGCTGATCCGGAACCTGACCGGATGCGAAACGGACCGGCTCCGGGAAGAGCGGGAACGCGGCATGTCCATCGAGCTCGGCTTCGCCCCCTGGAAGGTGGGCGACCTCGAGGTCGGCATCGTCGATGTCCCCGGGCATGAAAATTTTGTCAAGACCATGGTGGCCGGGGCCACCGGGATCGACGCGGTGATCCTGGTCATCGCCGTCGACGACGGGATCATGCCGCAGACACGGGAGCACCTGGAGATCCTGTCACTGCTCGGGGTGGAGCACGGGGTCGTGGTGCTGACCAAGGTGGACAAGGTAACGGCGGAGCGCCTCGGGGCCGTACGCGGGGAAGTACGGGATTACCTCCAGGGAACCTTCCTTCGGGATGCCCCGGTCTATCCCTTTTCGAACGTGACCGGGGAGGGGTTCGAGCCGTTCTATGACGGACTGCTCGACCTGGTGCGCCGGCTGAAACCCAAACAGACCGATGGTATCTTCCGTCTTCCGATTGAGCGCACCTTTTCGGTGAAGGGGTACGGCACCATCGCTTCGGGCATTCCCGTCAGTGGGGCCGCGCAGGTGGGCGACCCGGTGATCGTGCACCCGGCCGGGCTCCCCGGAAGGATCAAGGCCATCCAAGTCTACCAGGTCCAGGCCGAAAGGGTTCAGTGCGGGCAGTGCGCGGCCCTTAACGTACCCCAATGGGATGCCGGAGCGCTTTCACGCGGGGACGTCATCACCCTGGACGGGTGGTTCTCCCCCGGTTCCTGGTACCTGTGCGAAATGGAAATTCTCCCCCTGGAGGGACCGGGTCTGAAGCATGGCGCCGAGGTCAGGTTTCATACCGGGACATCGGAGTCCACCGCTACGGTATACCTGCTCGAAGGGGACCGGGCTGCCGGGGGGACGCGCTCGCTTGTTCAGGTGCAACTCGGCCAGCAGATCGTGGCCGGGCCCATGGACCGTTTCATCCTGCGCGCGCTTTCCCCGGCGCGTACCATCGGCGGCGGCGTCGTTATCGAGGCGCTGGAAAGAAAACTGCGGCGCAGCCGGCCCGAGGTCGTGGAGGATGCGAAGCGGCGAGCCGCTGCGGTGCAAAACGATGCGGATTTTGCCGAATACGCGGTTCTTTCCGCTCCCGACGGCGCCATATCGGTGAAGGCCGTGGCCCATCGGATCAAAAAGGCGTTGCCCGGCACGGAGAAACTACTGCAGGGCCTGGCCGGGTCGGGCGCCGTGATTGCGCTGGAGCAGGGGCTTTTCATGCATGCCCGGACCGTGGAAACCCTGGGGCTCAAGGCCCTAAAGCGGCTAGCAATGTACCACCAGTCCGACCCTGCAAGCCCCGGGATGCCCCTGGACGCCGTCGCGGCGGAGTACGGGTGGGAGCGGCCGGTGGCCGCCAGGGTCTTCGGCGACCTGGCACATGCCGGCAAGGCGCGCATTGAAAACGGTGTCGTGTGCCTTGCCGGGCACAGCGTCCGTTTCGATTCGGCGGAGGAGAAGAGACTACAGAGGGTGGAGCGCCTCTTTCTCGAACGGATGTTCAACCCGCCGGAAAGGGGGGATCTGCCGGACCTGTGCGGGCTGACCGCAAAGGAGGCCGATAATGCCCTGCGGCTGCTGGTGGAGCACCGGCGCCTGGTGAGGATCGACCGGAACCTCCACTTCCATGTGGACGCTGTCGCCAAGGCAAGGGAGATCGCCGTCGGGCATCTCCGCAAGGAAAACAGGCTGGAAAGCGTCGCATGGAAATACCTGATCGACACTTCGCGCAAGTACGCCCTGCCGCTGCTCGATTATTTCGACAGGATCGGGGTCACCAAGCGGGCGCCCGACAACACGCGGCACCTGGGGCCCCGGGCCTGATTGCGGAAGCGGGTCGAAAACGGCAGGCGGTCAGACGCACCCCTTGGGTTTCGGCAAGCCCGCTATCATGCACGCCCCCTTCCCCGGCCCGGCGGGGAAGAGCTCATAGATATGCTTCATTTTGAAGCCGGTGGCCCTGGAGATAACGCGCGCCATCGGAGGGGCGCCGTTTTCCCGGTAGTACTCCTGCAGAACGTTGATGAGCTTCCAGTGTTCCTCGGTCAGTTCCCCGATTCCCTGGCTGGTCCGGACATACTCCACCCATTCCGGACCCCAGTCGGAGAATTTCTCCAGGTGCCCGTCTTCATCCACAACAAACGTCCGGTCCTTGTGCCGCACCGATGTCATGCCGTCCCGAATCCCCCTAAGGATGGTGTCAGTGGTAATGGGAGTCCATTTCCCCCGCGCGCACAGGCACAGTGAGCGTGTTGGCTTTCGGTGGCACCGGGCAGTTGTAGAACTCCGAAAAGGCGCAGGCCGGGTTGTAGGCTTGGTTGAAGTCGAGGAGGTAATTTCCGTTCTCAAGCGGCACCGCGTCGACGTATCGGCCGAGGGCGTAGGTTTCCCGGCCGCTGGTGGCGTCGCGGAAGTAGACGCCGATGCCTTGGCCGCTCCCCGGCTCCAGCAGGCGCGTGGCCTCCAGGCGGCACTCCTTTCCCCCGGCGGAGAAATGGAACCAGCCGGCGCGCTCCGCTGTCCGGCGGTGGCCGCGGGTGGAGAGGATGACGGTTTTTTCGGCCGCCGGGTCGCGCTCGAGCGGCAGTTCGTAGCGCCAGGCGAGGTCGACCGGGAACCACCGGGGCTCCTTGTGCCCGGCGAAGCGGGGGCTCTCGGGGTCGAAGACGATCAGGGCGGGGAAGTTCTGGTGCGACAAACGCAGGTGGAAGCGCCCGGCCTGGATGTAGGATGGGCCGGTGACACCTTCGCGCATCTCCTTGTCCCCAAGCCGGAAAAGAGCGCCGTCGTCGAGCGCCTCGACCCGGAAGAGGTCCCCCTCGACCGTGATCCTGAGGTGGCGCGGCCGGATCGCCTCGTCTTCGAGGGTCAGGTCCGCGGCCGGGTCGCTCCCCACGATCAGTGATTCTTTCCCGCCGAAGTCCACCCGGTCGACGGCGGCCAGGTAGGAGCGGGGGCTCGTGCGCAGCCAATCGAGGGTTTCGGCGCGCTCCCGCTCGATGGCGGCGGTCACCGTTGCCGCCGCCTCGGGATCGATCCGGACCGGCCGCGCCGTGGGTTCCTGCCCCTGGCGGGCGCAGCCTGCCAGGGAAAAAGCGATCAGGGCCAGCATGAGATTTTTCATGGGCGGAATTGTCCTCCGGCAGGCGGGCCGAATGCAATCCTTTTGCGTCGATTTCCGTTCGGGCTGCTATAATCGGCCCGTTCATCCACTCCTCTCGAGCGGGGAAACCATGAAACTCTACATCCGGTTGTACGGCACGGTCTGGGTCTCTTTCTTCTCCTGCGTGCTGATCTCGCGCTGGCTGGGCGCCTACGTAGGAGCGTCCGTCCACGCCCTGCTCGGCACGGTTCTCCTCGTGCTGACGCTCGCAAACGCCCGCACCCTCGCGGCGCTTCCGGTCCCGGCGCGCCTGAAGCGGGTCAGCCGGGTGACGGCGGGGTTTGCGGTCTTCCAGGCGGCGGGCGGGCTGGCCCTGGGAGTGAGCGCGCGCCTGGTTCCCGCGTTGCCGGTGGTTCCGTCACTGCTTTACGGGGCGCACGTGGTCTGCGCCCTGGCGATCCTGGCCCAGGCTTCCTCGGTGGCGACGGCCTACGACATGTGGGAGGAGCGGGAGTTTCGGGAGCAGGCGTGATTATTGCCCGACCGTTTGGCCGCGTACAACTCCCGTGATGACAGCCACGAACTCCCCGCCCCCCCCGGCGGTCGCCTGCTGATTGAGCTTGTCGCCAGGCCGGATTCATCATACAAAGGTAGGGGGCCGAAGGCGCTCGGGGGGGTGTCCCCGGGACAGGCCGCCCGGGATTAATTTAGCTTCAGGAAGCGCCGGGCCCAGCCCCGGCGCTCCCAGGACAGGATCACGGGAGTGGCTGTTGACATCGATGTCGGTCAACTGATCGACGACTCCAAGCTGAACCGGGTCTCCCTGAGCGTCATCCTGCTGTGCGGGCTGATCATGCTCATGGACGGGTACGACTACACGATCATCACGGTAGCGGCTCCCGTGATCATGAAGGAGTGGGGTGTCGGGTCCGGCGCCTTCAGCTGGGTCTTCTCCGCCGCGTTTTTCGGCTACCTGATCGGGGCCGTGGGCTTCGGGATCCTTTCCGACCGGATCGGGCGCAAGCGCACCCTCATACTCGCCTCCTGCGTCTTCAGCACCGGGACGCTGCTGGTCTACTTCTGCCATTCCCTGGAAATCCTCATCGCCATCCGCGTCTTCACCGGGATCGGCATCGGCGGGGCCGTCCCCTGCGCCATAACCCTGACAAGCGAATACTCCCCCTTGAAAGGGCGCGGGAAATACGTGTCGATCATGTATTCCGGTTTTCTGATCGGCATCGTCCTCGGGGGGTATCTCGCGGGCTACATGCTCGGGCGCCTCGGCTGGCGCCCGTTGTTCCTTGTCGGTTTTTTCGCCCCGCTCCTGGCGATCGTGCTGGTGGGGCTGAAACTCCCCGAATCGGCCCGCTGGCTGGCCGCGCGGCGGCAGACTGAAAAAGAGCGGCGCACGCTCTCGTACCTGGTCGGAAGGATGCGGCCGGACATCGTCGTCGGGGATGACGCGCGCTTCGTCTCCGCCGGCTCCGGCGGTAAAAGCGGCGCGCTGCGAGAACTGTTCGCCGGCCGGCTCCGCTGGGTCACCCCGGTGCTGTGGGGCTACTACCTGGTCAGCTCCATCGCCGTTTTCTTCATCGGTTCCTGGTCCCCCCAGCTCCTGGTCCTGAAGGGATTCGGAGCGTCGACGGCGGCCTACATCACCGGGAGCATCAACATCCTGATCGCCGCCGGCTGCCTCCTGAGCGGGTTCTACTTCGACCGGTTCGGCTTCCGCCGCGGCGCCCTTCTGCACGGGCTCGCCGCCGCCGCCGTCCTCGTCACCGGGGGGCTGGAATCGACAGCCTTCGTTATCCTGCTGATGGCGAGCGGGTTCTTCATCAACTCCGCTCACATGGACGTCACCATTCTCGCCCCCATCGTCTACCCGCCCGGCTGCCGGAACAAGGGGGCCGGGGCCGCCGTCGCCGCCGGCAGGATCGGCGCCATCGTGGGCCCCCCGATCGGGGGCTACCTCCTCGACACCCGGCTGCCGATGGAGACCCTGCTGGGGGTGGTGGCGATCCCGCTCGGGATCGCGGCCCTGCTCTGCTACCTGGCCGGGAGGCAGTACGATTTCCACTTCGCCCCCCTGTACGCCCGCAAGCCGCCTTCCGACGGCGCGTGAGCGGGCGCGGCGCTTCAGTTCCGGCGTCTCATCCAGGCGGCATAGCGGCGGAAGGCCAGGGCGAATCAGGTCCAGAACATGGCTTTACGAAATGTCATATCCGTTCCTCCGAAATACGGAATACGCAACGGATGGGAAATGTTCCAGGTTTTTGCGCGCATTGGTTAGCCGAGGGCGCCGGCCAGGTACTTCAGGGCGACGGAAAGCACGATCACCCCGAGTAGGAGTTTCAGGCGGAAGGCGGGGATGTGGCGCTGCATGCGGGCGCCCAGGTAGGTGCCCGCCAGCCCCCCCAGCCCGAAAAGGGTGCCCAGGAGCCAGTCGGGGGTGATGACGAGGCCGGGGTAGAAGGGGGCGGCCAGGGCGTAGAAGAGGACGCCGGCCACGGAGGAGGCGCAGGTGCCCACCAGGGTGGCGCCGGCTACGGTGTGGACCGGGAGGCGGTAGAAGGAAACCAGAAAGGGGGAGATGATTGCCCCGCCGCCGATGCCGTAGATGCTTCCCACGATCCCCACCACGAAGGAGAGGAAAAAGAGGCCCCGGAAGCCGCAGCGGTATTCCTCCTCCTGGAAGCGGTAGGAGAGTACGGGCCAGGAGGCGCTGGTGATTTCCACGTTGAAGTCCCCATTGCCTCCGGCTGGCCGGTCGGTGCCACGGCGGAGCCCCAGCAGCAGCCGGCTGCCGATGTAGAGCATCACGCACCCGGCGAAGATCCGGAAGCGGCCCGGGTCGGGGAGCCAGCGCAGCCGGACGAGGCCTCCGATGACGACGCCCGGGAGGGTGCCGAGGACGATGGCGCCCGCCAGGGGCCAGATGAGGCGCTTCTCCCGCATGAAGCGGAAGATGCCCCCGGGGGTGGAGACGATGTTGTAGACCAGGTTGGTGGCGCTGACGGCGGGACTTGTGAACCCCAGCACGCTGATCTGGAACGGGAGGAGGAGGAAGGAGCCGGTGATCCCGGCGGTGGAGGTGATGGCCGAAACACAGAAGGCCACCAGCGGCGGCAGCCATAGCCAAGTGTGCACGCCCGAAACGGGGAAGGTGAACGGCTCGAGAAAGGTCACGGGTTGCGGTCCTTGTAATCCATCCGGCCCCCTTTTAGGCGCGCGAGGCAAATTCCCCCGTCTGGGTGCTGACGCGTACCCGCTCCCCCTCCCTGATGAAAAGGGGGACGCGGATATTCAGCCCGGTTTCCAGGGTGGCGGGCTTGGTGGCCCCGCCCGAGCCCGCGTCGGAGCGCCCCCCCGGCTCGGTGTAGGCCACGGCCAGCTCGACGAACGGGGGTAGTTCCACCGCGGTGGCGGCGCCGTTGTACTTGAGCACCTGGAGCGACAGCCCCTCGGTGAGGTAGAGTCGGTCGTCCCCCAGTTGCTCCGGGGTGAAGGCGAACTGCTCGTAGGTCTCCTCGTCCATGAAATGGCAGTGCTCCCCGTCGGCGTACAGGTAGGAGGCCGGGGCCTTGGTGACGTCGGCCTCGGCGAACTTTTCACCGGTCCGGAAGGTCTTTTCCATGACGGCGTCGGTCATGAGGTTGCGGAGCTTCGTGCGTACCATGGTCGAGGCGCCGCGCGCGCTCGGCGAGGCGAAAAAGACCTCGAGGACCGCGTACGGCTGGTTGCCCACCATGATGAACATCTTCCGTTTGAGTTCGTTCGCTCCGATCAGGGCCATGATGACGTTCCTCGCATGCCGGCTTGCCCGCCCGGACATTCAAAAGCATAAAGATATGACATTCTTCCCCGCACGTAAACAGCGGACCTCGTTTTGTTCCGATCGACGGAAGTGGATGGAGGGGGCATGAATGCGGCTATTCTGGTACGGGGGAGCGGGAACGTGGCGTCGGCCGTGCCCCGCCTTCTTTTCCGGGAAGGTTACAAAACTGTAATGTGTGGCGCTGCGTCCATTCCCGGCGTCGGGGGGATCCGGACGGGGCTTGCCTTCGGGGAGATGGTGACGGCGGGACAGGAGCCGCGGCCCCGGCCCCCTTCCCCTACTTGATGAACAGCATCTCCTGGTAGGTCGGCAGCGACCAGATCTCGTCGGACACCAGGCACTCGAGCCGGTCGGCGATCTCCCGGACGGCGGCCATGGCGGGTACAATTGTGTCGCGCGCATGGACCGCGTGGTCCAGGGTGGAGCCCTCCACCGGCGCGGCGAGCATCTCTTCCAGTTTCTGCATGGCTTCCTGCAGCTGCTTCACCTGTTCGTTCAGCGCGTCGAGAGTGGAGGTGCAGTGGGCCTTGCCCAGTTGCTCGAGCGCCAGCGCCGTCGTGGCCAGCTGGTGCTGGTACTGGACCGCCATCGGAAAGACCATGGTCCGGGCGATCATCCGCGTGAGCCGGCTTTCCACCGCGACGTCCTTCACGTACCGCTCCAGGTAGATCTCGTGGCGACTCTCCATCTCGCGCGGCGAGAGGACGTGGTGTTTCGCCATGAGCTCCACGTTCTTGGTGTCGGCCAGCGCCGCCAGGGCGTCCACGGAATTGGCGTGGTTGGGAAGGCCCCGCCGGGCGGCCTCCTTCTGCCACGATTCGCAGTAGTTGTCGCCGTTGAAGATGATGGCTCCGTGGTCCCGCACGATCTGCTGGAGCACTTCCTGGACGGCGGCGCTGAGCCCGGCCGCGTCCTCCCCGGTCCTTTTCTCGAGGGCGGAGGCGATGTAATCGAGCGAATCGGCCATGATCGTGTTCAGGGCGACCAGCGGACCGGATACGCTCTGGCTCGAGCCGACCATCCGGAATTCGAACTTGTTGCCGGTGAAGGCGAAGGGGCTGGTGCGGTTGCGGTCCCCGGCGTCCTTGGGGAAAGCCGGGAGCGTGTCCACCCCCACGTTCAGGTAGCCCGGTTCCTTGGACCGGCTCGCCCCGCCGTTGGCGATCTGCTCGAAGATGTCGGTCAGCTGTTCCCCCAGGTAGACCGAGATGATGGCCGGGGGCGCCTCGCTGGTCCCCAGGCGATGGTCGTTGCCCGAGTGCGCCACGGTGGCCCGCAGCAGGTCCCCGTAGAGGTGGACGGCCCGGATGGCGGCGGCGCAGAAGACCAGAAACTGCATGTTGCTGTGGGGCGTGGTGCCGGGCTCCAGGAGGTTGGCGCTCGAGGTGGCCAGCGACCAGTTCAGGTGCTTGCCCGAGCCGTTGATGCCGGCGAAGGGCTTTTCGTGGAGCAGGCATGCCATGCCGTACTTGAGCGCCACGCGCTGCAGCGTCCTCATTACGAGGTACTGGTGGTCGGTGGCCAGGTTGGCGTTCTCGTACACGGGGGCGATTTCGTACTGGGCCGGGGCGACCTCGTTGTGCCGCGTTTTGACGGGGACCCCCAGCTTGTACAGCTCCTGCTCGGTCTCCAGCATGCAGGCCAGGACCCGCTCCGGGATGGCGCTGAAATACTGGTCTTCCAGTTCCTGCCCCTTCGAGGGTTTGGCCCCGAACAGGGTGCGGCCGGCGGTGACCAGGTCGGGCCGGGCGAAGTAGAAATTCCGGTCGATGAGAAAGTACTCCTGCTCGCACCCGGCGGTTGAAAACACCAGGCCGGGGTCGGCGTCGCCGAAGAGCTTCAGGATCCTCCGGGCCTGCAGGTTCAGCGCTTGCAAGGAACGGAGCAGCGGAGTTTTCTTGTCGAGCGCCTCTCCCGTCCAGGAGCAGAAGACCGTCGGGATGCACAAGGTGGTCCCGTTCGGGTTCTCCAGGATGTAGGCCGGGCTGGTGATGTCCCAGGCCGTGTAGCCGCGCGCCTCGAACGTCGCCCGCAGCCCGCCCGAGGGGAAGCTCGAAGCATCCGGCTCCCCCTGGATCAGCTGCTTCGCCGAAAACTCGGCCACCACGCCCCCCTTGCCGTCCGGCTCCAGGAAGCTGTCGTGTTTTTCGGCCGTCAGCCCCGTCAGCGGGTAAAACACGTGGGCGTAATGGGTGGCCCCTTTTTCGATGGCCCAGTCCCGCATGGCGGCCGCCACGGCATCCGCCACGGAGATGTCGAGCTTTTCCCCCTGGTCGATCGTCCGGCGCATCGCCTGGTACACCTGTTCGGGCAAACGCTCCTTCATGACGGCGTCGCTGAAGACGTTTACGCCGAAGAGATCCTTCGAGGGCGTTTCCGAAAAATTCAGGGGTTTTTCAATAGGCTTGTAGCTGGTGACGGCGGCGATCGCATTCAGGCGCGAAATACTCATCGGTTTCCTTCCCTTTCCTGGGCCACGCCCTCCGCCGGAAGCGCCGCTTCGCGGCGCGCGGGGAAGAGCAGATCCCGTTCCGATCCTCTTCGCCACTGAACCATGCAAATTGATGCCCAGAGCGGATCTTCCTGAAGATATGTTTGCAAGTAATGAAAATAAGCGAGATAGGGCTGTCATGCGCCTGTCAGCTCTTTTGGTCTGATATTACAATAATGTATCTCGGGCGGCATTTGTGTGACATATGTGTAGAAAATGGCGCCGCCCAGGTACGGCGCCTGTCAATTCGTACTTGAAATCTCCGTATCCAGTGCCTAGCTTTGATGGGGACAACGCGGTAAAACCGGGAAAGCAATGAATCGTTCTCTCCACCACAGGCAGGGCTGGAAAGCACTTTTCGGACGGATGGACGTCCGCCAGCTGGAGCAGCACGAGGAAAAGGTCCTCTTCATCCTGACCCTCATGATCGGTGCCGCGGTGGGGCTCGTGATCGTCGCCTTCATCGTCCTGACCGAAAACCTGGGTTCGAGGATGTACCCTGCCGGCGGGGCTGCCTGGAGGCGGTTCCTGGTGCCGACGGCGGGGTCGCTTGTCACCGGGTTCCTTTTGGTGCGCTATTTCCGCGATGCCCGAGGCAGCGGTATTCCTCAGACCAAGGCCGCTCTCTTCCTGCATTCCGGGGTGATCCGGCTCCGGACCGTCATCGGCAAATTCATCTGCTCCTCGATTTCGCTTGCGAGCGGCATCGCTCTGGGACGCGAGGGGCCGTCGGTCCAGATCGGCGCGGGGATTGCCTCGGCCATGGGACGCCAGTTCGGGCTGAGCCCCGAAAAGACCCTGACTCTGGTGCCGATCGGCGCCTCGGCCGCCCTGGCCGCCGCCTTCAACACGCCGATCGCCGCCGTCCTCTTCACGCTCGAGGAGGTCATGGGGGATCTGCACGCCCGGGTCTTAGGTGCCATCGTGATCAGTTCGGCGACCTCCTGGATGGTGCTCCACCTCCTGCTCGGGGACGAGCCGCTCTTCCATGTTCCCGCCTACCAGTTGGTACACCCGGTGGAGTTCATCCTCTACGCAGCTCTGGGCGCCCTGGGAGCTCTGGTGAGCACACTCTTCATCAGGCTGCTGCTCCGGCTGCGCCATTATTTCTTGAGAATGCCGGCATGGACGTCCTGGCTCCAGCCGTCGGCCGGGGGCCTGGTGGTGGGAATCCTGGGGTTGTTCGTTCCCGCCGTGCTCGGTGTAGGTTACGGCTATGTCAGCGAGGCGCTCAACAGCCGGATGGCGCTCGGCACCATGGCGCTGCTTGTCGTTCTGAAGCTCGTCGCTACGGCCTGCTGTTACTCGTCGGGGAACGCCGGGGGCATCTTCGGACCCAGCCTCTTCATCGGGGCCATGCTTGGGGGCGCCTTCGGGGCAGGGGCTCACATGCTCATGCCCGACTACACCGGGAGCGTCGGTGCCTACGCCCTGGTCGGGATGGGGGTGGTGTTCGCCGGCATCGTCCGTGCACCGATGACGTCGGTCTTCATGATCTTCGAGATCACCCGCAACTATTCCATCATCGTCCCGCTGATGGTGGCCAACCTCACCAGCTATTTCCTTTCGAGCCGGATGCAGAAGAAGCCGATCTACGAGGCCCTGATGCACCAGGACGGGATCCACCTGCCTGCGGCTCCACGGGCGCAGGAGGAGGAAGCCCGCGTCAGCCAGGAGATGCGGGCGCCCGCAAGGGTGCTTCAGGGGACCGACCGGGTTGCCGACATCCTGCAGACGCTTCCGCCCGATGATACCGCCTGGGTAGTCGTCAACAGGGGGGAGCTCATGGGGGTAGTCACGCGTCGGCGCCTCCTCGAGGCGGCGGAATCGGGAGGGGGGGAAAAGACTCTGGCCGAACTCCTATCCGGGTTCGGGCCGCAGAGAGTCCTGACGACTGCGGAATTTCCCCATCTCCACCCGGACCAGTCCCTGGACGCGGCGCTGAGGCAGATGGCCGCGAGCGGACTCGACGAGCTCCCGGTTGTCAGCCGCACCGATCCGAGGAAGCTGATCGCTTCGCTCGGTCTCAAGGACGCCATGGCCGCCTATCGGAAGGAAAAAAGGGGGGGATCCGCTGCACCGGCCGCGGCGCGGAGGACCGTCTCCGTGGGGCGCATGGCCGTCGTTATCGCCCTGATGATCGCGCTGGGGGGAGGCCTGAGCTGGTTCTACCGTTCCCGGCGCGCAGACCGGGCTCTGGAGCATGCGGTCCGGGGGGAAAGCCTGATGGCGGCGGGGCGCCCGGAGGAGGCGGTGGAACAGTTTCGCAGCGCCCTTTCCATAAGCCACAGTTTCCGGGACCGGCTGGCGCTGGCCTCGGCCCTCGTGACCGCCCGGCGCTGGAACGAGGCGGAGATCTACTTCCGCGAGTTGGGGCGCGAACAACCGGGGAGCGGCCCGGTAAACCTGGGCCTGGGGAGGATTGCAGCGCAGAAGGGGAATGTGGGCGAGGCCGTCGCCTTCTACCGCAGGGCGGTGTACGGGACCTGGCCCGAGGAATCCCCACTGCGTGGTCTGGAGATCCGTAGGGAGCTGGTGGACTTCCTCGGCCGGTCGGGACAGGCGGCCTGGGTGCGGGCGGAACTGCTGGCTCTGGCGGCGGAATGTCCCGACGCCCCCGGCGCCCGTATGGAGACGGCCGGCCTCCTGCTCGATCATGCGCTCGCCGCCGAGGCGGCTGCGATGTACCGTGAAATCCTGGCGGAGAACCCCCGGGACGGCGCCGCGCATGCCGGTCTGGGCCGGGCGGAATACGAACTCCGCAATTATGCGGAGGCCCGGAATTCCTTCCGCTCCGCCCTGCTCCAAAATCCCGGCGACGCCGTGTCCGAAGCCCGGCTCCAGGTGGTGGAGAGGATCCTGGCTCTCGACCCGAGGGCGCGCGGGTTGAGACCGGCGGAGAAATACGCGAGAAGCCGGACCCTACTGGAGGCGGTCTTCGCCTCGCTCGAGGGGTGCCTGGGGGAAGGGGGAACATCGACTCCGGAAGCGGTGGGGGAGAGGCGCGAGGCCGCCCGCCGGTCGCTCGCCCGGCGCGGGAGGCCCCGATCCTACGGGGACGCCGTGGAGGAGAATCTGACGCTCGCGGCGGAGCTCTGGCGGGAGCGGATGCGGTGGTGCCCCGGCGCCCCCGCGGACGAGGCACTCGGGCTCGTCATGGAACGTTTTTCGGAGTAGCCGGCTACCCAAGCGGCCGGAATCCCGCCTCTTCTCCGGCGATGTTGTTCCTGGCCAGGGTGGCGGCCATCCCCACGCGGATCGACTACGCGGTCGCGGGCAGGAGCACGATCAGGTTCATGTCGGTGCTGGGTTGGCCGCAGAAATCTCAGAGCATGGCGCTCCCGGGCCAGCCGATCCAGAGAGCCCTGCGGCAGCTCCTGCAGCGTTTCATGTTTCCTCCCTCTTCAGCACCAGGGTGGATAGGGGCGGGAGGGTGAGGCTGAGCGAGCAGGGGCGGCCGTGTAATCCCTGCGGGGAGGCTTCGATTCGGCCGAGGTTCCCCATCCCGCTCCCGCCGTAGTCGAGGGCGTCGCTGTTGAGCGCCTCGATCCACATCCCCCCCTCCGGGATACCGATGCGGTAGTCGTGCCGCGGCACCGGTGTGAAGTTGCAGACGACGGCCACCGGGCGCCGGCGGTTCCTCCCGAAGCGGAGCAGGCTGATGCAGCTCCCCTGGCGGTCGTCGCAGTCGATCCACTCGAACCCGGCCGGTTCCGTGTCGAGCTCGTACATGGCGGGCTCCGACCGGTAGAAGGCGTTCAGGTCGGCCACCCACCGCTCCAATCCCGAGTGGAACGGGTACTGGAGGAGGTGCCAGTCGAGGCTTCTGTCATGGTCCCATTCGGCCCACTGGCCGAACTCCCCTCCCATGAAGAGGAGCTTCTTGCCGGGATGCCCGAACATGTAACCGTAAAGGAGGCGCAGGTTGGCGAATTGCTGCCACTCGTCCCCCGGCATCTTCCCGATCATGGATCCCTTCCCGTGCACGACCTCGTCGTGGGAAAAGGGGAGGAGGAAATTCTCCGTGAAGGCGTAGAGGAGGCTGAAGGTGATCTTGTTGTGGTGGTAGCTGCGGTACACCGGGTCGAGTTTCATGTACTCGAGCATGTCGTGCATCCACCCCATGTTCCACTTGAACCCGAATCCCAGGCCCCCCAGGTACGTCGGCCGTGAAACCATCGGCCAGGCGGTGGACTCCTCGGCGATGACCATGGCCCCGGGGACCTCGGCATGCACGCGCTCGTTGAGCCTTTTCAGGAAATCGACCGCCTCCAGGTTTTCCCGGCCCCCGTAGCGGTTGGGGATCCATTCCCCCTCCTTCCGGCCATAATCCAGGTAGAGCATGGAGGCGACGGCGTCCACCCGCAGCGCGTCGACGTGGTAGCAGTCAAACCAGAATACGGCGTTGCTGATCAGGAAGTTCTGCACCTCGGTGCGTCCGTAGTTGAAGACCAGCGTGTCCCAGTCCGGGTGCAGGCCCTGGCGCAGGTCGGCATGCTCGTACAGGTGGGTGCCGTCGAAGAACCCCAGCCCGTGTTCGTCCCGGGGGAAGTGGGCGGGAACCCAGTCGAGGATGACGCCGATCCCGTTCCGGTGCAGCATGTCGACCAGGTACATGAAGTCGTCGGGGGTCCCAAAACGGCTGGTGGGAGCGAAGTAACCCACGGTCTGGTAGCCCCAGGAGCCGTCGAAGGGGTGCTCCGACACCGGCATCATCTCCACGTGGGTGAAGCCCAGCCGGCGTACGTGATCGGCGAGCCTGGGGGCGATTTCGCGGTAGGTGAGCCAGCGGTTCCCCTCTTCCGGCACCCGCATCCAGGAGCCGAGGTGGACCTCGTAGATCGAGAGAGCCTCCTCGTGGGGCCGCCGGGAGGGGCGCGCGCGCATCCACTCCCCGTCCTGCCAGGCGTAGGCCGACAGGTCCCACACCTTGGAGGCGGTCCGGGGACGGATTTCGGCCGCGAAGCCGTAAGGGTCGGCCTTTTCGACGGCGTAGCCGCCGTATTGCGACTCGACGTAATATTTGTAGAGGTCCCCCGCCCTCACTCCGGGCACGAATCCCTCCCAGATTCCGGACGAGGCCCGCGGCGCGAGCGGCGCCGCCTCCCGGTTCCACCCGTTGAAATCGCCGATGGCCGAGACACGCTGTGCGTTCGGGGCCCACACCCGGAAAAAGGTCCCCGGGACCCCGTCAAGGCGACCCGGGTGAGCCCCCAGCTTTTCCCAGGTGCGGTAATGGGTTCCCTCGCCGATCAGGTGCAGGTCGAAATCGGTCAGGCGGTCATTTGTCATCGCTCGCTTTCCTCCGGTGTCGCGGCGGTCAAGGCTTCATCCGGACTACGAGGACCGAGCAGCCGGCCCTGCGCACCACCGCCTCGGCCACGCTCCCGAGCGCCAGGTGGGCGAGGCCGGTCCGTCCCCGGGTCGCAACCACGACCAGGTCCGCCTCGAGCTTCTCGGCCGTTTCCAGGATGGCCCGGTCCGCGGAGCCGTGCACGAGGATCCCCTCGGCAGCCCCCACCCGGCGGACGCATGCGTCCAGGTGTCCTTGCAACGCCTCCTCGATTTCGACGGAGAAGTCGAGCGGCAGCAGGCCGGGCACGGATGGGTCGGTCACCATGCCGTAGCGGAGGATGTCGAAGGCATGGACGATGCGGAGTTCGCGCCCCCTCCGCTTGGCCTCGCTCATGGCGGCGTCGACCGCGGGGGTCGAGGGGTCGGAGAAGTCGGTGGCCGCGAGCACTCCCCCCGGGGCGGAGGGGCGCGCGACCAGCACCGGGCAGTAGGCGTGGCGGACGATGCGCTCGGCAATCCCGCCCAGGCGGTACTTGTGGGAGCCGTGGCCCACGACGATCAGCCCAGCGCCGACCCGCTCCGCCGCCGTGATGATGGCCGCGTGCTCGGTTCCGTACTCGATTTTGAGTTCGCAATCCTTCCCCCGGGGGGACGTGAAGACCGCGACCCGTTCCGAAAGCTCGCGGTAGGCCCCGGCTTCGAAATCGGACTTACGCAGGGCGTCCTCCATCTGCAGTTGGGGGAAGAGGGGGCGTACCGCCGTGATGTCGGGTAGGACGTGGCAGACATAGAGCTTCACGCCGTAGTGCCGGGCGATCTCCACGGCCTGGCGCAGCACCTCGTTGGCGGCTTCATCCAGTCTCACGGCGGCAAAAATGGGACCGGTCGAACGGAACATGGCACAACTCCTTTCTCGGATGAACGGCTATCCTATACCATACCACGGATCGGATGCGTCCGTCCGGCGGTGTCTGCGGGGGGATCCGGATTTTCGGATCTCCCGCCCGTCATGTTATCGTAAAAGTTCCATTGTCATGGCCATGGAGGATGGTCTTCCGGCCGATGCGACCAAAGGAGCGACCCGACATGACCACGAGGATATCCGAGCGCTACACTCGAGAACGTTTCGAGAAGGCCGCGGGGAAGATCATGGCCATTGTGCGCGCGGCCCCCTCGGTGGAGGACGCCCGGCGCGCCCTTTTCGCCCATGTGTCCGACGAGTATTACGCGCGGTTCAGCGAAACAAGCCACTCCTTCGGCTCGCGCCTGTACATCGTCCGGGACTGCGCGCGCGCCTGGCGCAGCATGCTGACCCCCATTTCCGACCAGGGGGTGGGTTTCAGCAACATCCGGGCGTTATGGGATCTTGCACGGGGAAGCGCGCGCCCCGACCTCGGGCCGGGCTTCTACGCCGAGATGACCCACCTGGCGCTGGGGCTGGAGGGGAAGGCGATGCCCCTGCATTCGGAGGCGGCCGAGCACCCGGTGACGCTCTCGGGGCGGGAGGCGGCGCTGGTCCGTTCGGATGAGCTGGACCGGCTCTGGGGGCACGTGGAGGAGTTGATGTCGCGATACGGCGACGGGCTCGGGAAGGAGGAGCGTCGCCGCCGTGCGGGAAGGCGCCGCAGGATCCTCAAGGCCTTGGGGGCGACCGCCGCCCAGTTCGCCGACTGGCGCTGGCAGGTGGCGCACATCGCGCGCACCGCGGAGGAACTCGGCCGGATGGTGACCCTGCGCCCCTCCGAACGCGAGGCGATTCGGAAGGCGGTCGACGGCCGCCTTCCGTTCGGGGTGACCCCCTATTACGCCAGCCTGCTCGACGACGACGCTGAAGAGGGACGCGACCGGGCGCTGCGGGAGCAGGTCATCCCCCCGCCTGATTATGTCAACCGGATGCTCCAGCATCGCGGGGACCGCGAGTGCGCTTTCGATTTCATGCTGGAGCGGGATACCTCGCCGATCGACCTCGTCACCCGCCGGTATCCCGCGATCGCCATCCTGAAGCCGTACAACACCTGCCCCCAGATCTGCGTCTACTGCCAGCGAAATTGGGAGATCGACGAAGCCATGGCGCCGGGGGCGATGGCTTCGGCCGCCGACATCGACGCCGCCCTCGACTTCATCGCCCGGCGTCCGGCCTTGCGCGAGATCCTGGTCACCGGGGGAGATCCCCTGGGGATGGCGGACGAACCGCTGCTCGGCATCCTCGGGCGGCTGGCCGCCATCCCCCACATCGAGGTGATCCGCATCGGTACGCGCACCCCGGTTACGGTCCCGATGCGGATCACGCCGGGTCTCGCCGCCGCCCTCGGCCGGCTGCGCGACCCGGGCCGGCGCGAGGTATGCGTGGTGACGCACATCGAGCACCCTTACGAGATCACCCCCGACCTGGTCGCCGCCGTCAACCGGCTCAAGCGCCAGGGAATCTCCGTTCTCAACCAGCTGGTCTATTCCTTCTTCGTGTCCCGGCGTTTCGAGGCCGCCAAGCTGCGGATGATGCTGCGCCGCTCGGGGATCGATCCCTACTACACCTTCATGGCCAAGGGGAAGGAGGAGACCAACGCCTACCGGGTCCCGCTGGCGCGCCTGCTGCAGGAACAGAAAGAGGAGGCGCGGCTCCTGCCCGGATCCCGGCGGACCGACGAGGTGGTCTACAATGTCCCCGGGCTGGGAAAGAACTACCTGCGCGCCATGCAGCACCGGGACCTGCTGGCGATCCTCCCCGACGGCGCCCGCGTCTACGACTTCCACCCCTGGGAAAAGGGGATTGTCGACCAGGCGTCCTACATGGGACACGACATCCCGATCCTGGAATACTTGTCGCGGCTGGAGGAAATCGGGGAGAATCCCGACGACTACGAAAGCATCTGGTACTACTACTGATCGGGGGGCGCGGGCCTGGTCGAGCGAAAGACCGTCGTCGGGCGCCAGTGGATCAGACACTGGCGTATCGATGCGTCCAGCCCGGCCCGGCGTCTGGGGATTGCTGCGGCCCTCCGTCGACATGTACGAAGCGGCCGTGTTTTCGATCCCCGGGTCCGCCCGGAAACCCGTCCCTTTATCTGATCTCCTTCTTGCCGAAGATCCGGCGGAAGCAGAAAGCCGCCAGGGCGAGGATCAATCCCCAGAAGAGAACCAGCAGGCACCACCCTTCAGGCCGCATATCCATCCTCCCCCCGGGCGCGCCGCCGCTTCCAGGCCAGCTTCACCGCGAGCGCCAGCGCCGCCAGCATCAGCGCGAGCACGACGCGCGTGCCGAGCACGTAGGGGCGGCTTTCCGCGCTCACGTTTTCCATCCGGATGACGGGCATCCACTCCTGCCACAACCAGACGGAAAGGATGACGAGCAGAAAGAGCGGCGTCACGTACTTGATGATGAACTTGTAGATGACGGGCACCCTCAGGTCGGCCCCGCGGTGCATTTCGTTCCACGCGTTGTGGATGCCGAACACCCAGGCGAACAGGATCACCTCGATGGTGGCGAACACGACCAGGAAAAAAGTGCCGCCCCAGAAATCGAGCTCGTCCACGACCCCGTACCGGAGCAGGAACACCGGGAAGTGGCAAAGGACGAAGGCGACCGCCCCGACGATCCAGACCGCCTTCTTCCGGCCAATCCGGAATTCGTCCTCCAGGAAGGCGATGGAGGGTTGGAGCAGGGAGATCGACGAGGTGATCCCGGCGAGGAAGAGGAGGAAGAACCAGAGGAAGCCGAAGAAGCCGGGGAACATCAGCTGGTTGAGGATCTGGGGCATGGTCACGAAGCCGAGATTGAACACGCCCGAGGCGGCGATGGTCCGGATGTCGTGGGGCCCGAAAAAGACGAAGGCGGCAGGGATGATGATGCTGCCGCCCAGGATGACCTCGGCGATCTCGTTCATGCTGGTGGCGGTGAGCCCCGACAGCGTCACGTCGTCCTCCCGGGAGAGGTAGCTGGCGTAGGTGAGAATGGCGCCGATGCCGACGCTCAGGGTGAAGAAGATCTGGCCCGCCGCCTCGATCCAGATCCGGCCCGAACGCAGCGCGCTGAAGTCGGGGTTCCACAAAAAACCGAAGCCGTTGGAGATGCTCCAGGTCGGTTCGGCCGGGTTGGGCGTGCCGAGCGTCAGCACGCGCGCCATCAGGATCAGCGCGCAGGCGAACAGCACCGGGACCGCGATGCGGCAGATCCGCTCCACCCCTCCCTTGATCCCGTTCCGGACGACGGCGAAGTTGAGGAAAAAAGTGGCGACGAAAAAGAGGTAGGCGGGCCGGATGCTGCCGAAGTGCTGGTTCACCTCGAGGCCCTGGTAGCCGCGCAGGAAGCTCTGCATCCCCTGCTGGTCCGTGACGCCCGCCAGTTTGCCGGTCAGGGAAAAGAAGCTGTAGGCGAGGGTCCAGGACTCGATGTAGGTGTAATAGATGAAGATGACGAGCGGGCCGAAGATGCCGATGACGCCGAGATACTTGATGAACCGGTTCTTGCGCCACACGCTGTTAAAGATCCCGGGCGCCGTCCCGTGTCCGAACCCGCCCCCGTAGCGTCCCAGCGTCCATTCCACCCACATCAGGGGGAGGCCCAGCAGCAGCAGGGCGACCAGGTAGGGGATCATGAAAGCACCCCCGCCGTTGGCCGCCGCCTTGGCCGGGAAGCGCAGGAAGTTCCCCAGCCCGATGGCCGAACCGGCGACGGCCATGATGATGCCGATCCGGCTGGCCCAGCTGTCGCGATTTCCCGCTCCCATTGTTCTCCCCGTGGATGGTTTCCGCTTGCGGCACCCCCCGCCGCGGCTGTCGATTATGGACCATTGGGGTTGTCCGTGACAACACGTTGGAGCCGTTTTCGCCTCTTTTTCGGTTGTTTCCCTTCAAATGGCGCGGATTCAGTGTAACATTCCCCTTTTCGGGCTGCCGCCGGGGGGGCGGCGCCGGGAGGCGGACGATGAAGAAGACAATCGCGGTGCTGGAAGGGGACGGGATCGGCCCCGAAATCGTGGCCGAATCGATCAAGGTACTCAGGGCGGTGGAGAAGAAGTTCGGGCACGATTTCCGACTCGACTACGCTCCGTTCGGAGCGGAAGCCTATTTCACCGACGGGTCACCCTTTCCGGAAAAGACGATCAGGATCTGCGATGAGGCGGACGCCATCATCAAGGGGCCCGTGGGGCTGCCGGTCGACAAGATGAGAAGGATCCCGCAGGAGATGCGGCCCGAGATCGCCGCCATCCTCCCACTGCGCGAACGCTACGACACCTTTGCCAACTATCGCCCGGTCCGGTTGCCCAAGGCGCTGGCCTCGTTTTCGCCCCTGAAGGAGAGCCTGATCGGAGAGGGGCTCGATATCCTGATGATCCGCGAACTGGTGGGGGGGATCTACTTCGGCGCCAAGACCGAAGGGAGTGCGACGGGGATGAAGTACGCGGCTGACGACTGCCGCTATACCCATGAACAGGTGCGGCGCGTGGCCGTCGTCGCCTTCGAGGAGGCGCGCAAGCGGCGCTCCCCCATGACCGATATCCACAAGGCCAACGTGCTTGCGACCTCGCGCTTCTGGGTGGAGGTGGTCGATGACGTGGCCCGCTCCTACCCGGACGTGGAGTACCGCTCCATGCTGGTCGACAACGCGGCTTTCCAGCTCGTGCGCGACCCGACCCAGTTCAACGGCGTGGTCCTGCTCGAAAACATGCAGGGGGACATCCTGACCGACCAGGCGGGCGGGGTGCTGGGGTCGCTGGGGCTGATGCCGTCGGCCTGCATCGGGCCCGAAAAGGGGTACGTGGAGCCCGCCCACGGTTCCGCCCCCGACATTGCCGGGCAGAACAAGGCCAACCCCTACTCCATGATCGGCAGCGTGGCCTTTCTTTACGAAATGTGTTTCGGCCTGCACGCGGAATCGGAGGTGATCTGGAATGCCCTTTTCACGGTATTCGAGGAGGGCTACCGCACCGTGGAACTTGCTCCCCCGGACTACGACCCGGCCATGGTCCTGACCACCAGCCAGTTCGGCGACCGGGTGGTGGGGAAGATCTAGCCGGCGGGGGAGTCCGGGCCTCCGCTGCAAAAGATTCCACCCTTTGTTGCGGGGCTTTGTCATGAAGCCGCATCCGCTCCATCGGACGCCCGCTCGAGGTGGCGGAGCCACCGGTCGATGATGGCGGCGTCGACCTTCGGGTCGAACTTGCGCGCAAAGAGGCAGTCGGACGACGCGAGGATATCGAAATCCTCCGGCTCCAGTCGATCAGGCGCAGGCACCTCCGGCTTCTGTCGGGGTCCTCGGAGATGGCGTCGGAATGCAGGGTGGCGCGCAGTTCCGAATTCATGACCAGCGTTTGCATGAAGGTCTCGTCGGGGCAGAAGACGTGGCGCGAAAATTTCTCTTCGCACCATGCCCGTCGTGCGAGGACGTAGCGCGCGAGGTCATCGGTGATGCTGAACCAGGCGTCCCCGAAATAGTAAGGGTAAGGTTCGGTTTTCCGCCCCGCCCGGAGCAGGTACTGCAGCCGCCGGGTGCAGCGGTTGAGGAAAAAGAGCGCCCGCAGGGGCCGGCGGCGCGCGCGGACGTGCCGGAGCCACGGGTTATAGGCGTAATACCGGGTCCAGTAACTCTGGGTGACGTTTCCGGGCCCTCCCCAGACCGAAACGAAATTGGCCGGAACCCTCCGCCCGCCGACCTCCTTCAGGGCGCCGCGGAAAAAGGCGTGGATGTTGTCTTGGGTCGCAAGCGGCAGGTCCTGCCCCGACAAGAGGTGGTAATAGTCGTAGCTCCGGCGCCCGGTAGCCGCCGCGAGCAGTTCGAATGTGGCGTCGCTGAGTGAGTAGGTGAGGTAGACGACGGGGATCCGCCTGACGAACTCCACCCGCGAGCGGCGGCAGGCGCCCTTGAGCCTCTCGAAAGGAACATTCCGGATGTTGGCGTCGATGTGGAGGTAGATGTCGTTGCGGGCATCGTCGTAGAGCGCGAGCGTCTTCGCGAGCAGGTCCCAGTTGCCGTGCGCCAGGATCAGGTATGCATGCATGTCTTTTCCTCTAAATCCGGCCCGAGCAGCCCGCGCAGCGCGCCCAGGGCGGCATCGATGGTGTCGTCCATGTCGTAGTAGCGGTATTCGGCCAGTCTCCCGCCGAAGAGCACCCTCCCCTCGAGTTCGGCTTCCAGTGCGCGGTAGCGCCCGAGGCGCGCCAGGTTGTCCGGGGTCAGCACCGGGTAGCAGGGCTCACACCCCGGTCCTTGCTCCGCCGGATACTCCCGGGTGACGAGGGTGCGTCCGCACACCGGTTTCCGGTCGAAATGCCGATGCTCCACGATCCGGGTCCAGGGCACCTCCCGCTTTGTGTAGTTGACGATGGCATTCCCCTGGAAGTCGGCAAGCGGAAGCACCTCGCGCTCGAAGCGCAGCGAGCGGTATTCGAGCGGGCCGAACTCGTTGCAAAAAAAGGCATCGAGCGCGCCGGTGTAGATTACCAGCGGGTAGCGCTTCAGCCAATACTCCCGGTCGGCGAGAAAGTCGATTCCCAAATCCACGGGGACCCCCTCGAGCAACCGCTCGAACAGGCGGCTGTACCCCTCGGTCGGGACCCCCTGCCAGCGGTCGGTGTAATAGTTGTCGTCGAAATCAAGCCGCACCGGCAGGCGGCGGATGATGTCGGCGGGAAGTTCGCGGGGGTGGCGGTTCCACTGCTTCCAGGTGTAGCCGAGGACGAAGGTCTCGTACAGTTCCTCCCCGATATGGGCGAGGCACCACCCCTCGACGCTGCTTTCGTCCTCCCCGGGCCGGCGCCGGAGCCTGAGGGCCTCCTCGGCCTCGGCCGGGGTGGAGACGCCGAAGAGCTGGTGCAGGGTGAGCAGGTTGATGGGGAAGGAAAAGACACGGTCGCCATGGCGCACCCGGGGCCGGTTCACGAAGCCGTTGAAGGTGACGAAGCGGTTGACGTAGCGCCAAAGCGCGGGCGCGTCGGTGTGAAAGATGTGCGGGCCGTAGACGTGTTCGTGGCAGCCGATGTCGGGATGGGGGCGCGTGTGGCAATTCCCCCCGACATGATTGCGTCGTTCCACCACCCGGCACCGGATGCCGGCATCGGTCAGTTCGCGGGCGCAAACCGCCCCGAACAATCCCGACCCTACGATGAGTACTGGTCCGAGCATGATTCCTCCAGTAGTTACTTTACCACGGGGATTTCCCACAGGGGCTGGTGCGCGTTCTCGCTCGTGAGATAGAGGGTCCAGCCGTCCGGCCCGTAGCAGATCGCCTCCCCCTGGGGGCGAGCCGGCGCCTTGACGGCGCGGGGTGCGCGGGAGAAGGCCCGGGCCCACGGTTCCCCCTCCGCGCGGGAGAACAGGTAGGCGTCGCCGTAGGTCAGTACGACGGCGCGCCTCCCGTCCGGGGAGATGTCCATGGCGGTGGGGAAGGGGAGGCGCACCTCCGCGACGAACCGGGCGACATGGGGGCCCGCCGATCCCGCCGCCGGAATCGGCAGGGAGTACATCCGGCAGGTGACCAGTTCCTTGCTCAGCAGGTAGATGGCCGATTCGGTTGCATCGACCGCTACGGCCTCGCAGTCGCGGGGGCCGTCCTCGTAGCGGAACCGGATCTCGAAGTCGGGCTCGACCTCGAGGATCGGGGCTTCCTCCCCTTTGCCGGGGACGGGGATCTCCGGTTCCCGGAGGAGATAGAGAATGCTGGTTTCGCGCCGCCGCGAATTGTCTCCCACGTCTGCCACCAGGATCCACCCCTCGCCGCCGGACCGGTACGACGCGATGTCTTCCCAGTCGAGCGCCGCCACCCCCTCGAGGTGCACCACTCCCCGCGTCCTTCCCCCTTGGTCGATCAGGAAGATGCGCGCGGAGTCTCCCGAATCGTTGTGTGTCCAGAACGCGTCCCGGTAGCGGATGGAGGCGGCCAGCCCGCTCGATTCATCGATGCGGGGGTCGGCGATCAGGGCCAGTTCGCGCGCCGGGCCGTACTGTAGGGGGGCGACCGGTTCGGGCGGCGCCGGGCGGACCGTCGTCCGGCAGGCGGTGGGCAGAAGCACGACCGCAAGGGCCAACGTCAAAATCAGCCTGGATCGCACGTACACCTCCAAAAAAGAAAGGCAATAACCATTCAAGGGATGAGTTTGAGGTCCATGAGCCCGTCGAGCATGAACTGCACGGCGATGGCGGTCAGAACCAGGCCCATCAGGCGCATGAGGATGCGGATCCCGGTCTCCCCCAGGAAGTGGCGGACCCGGTTGGCTCCCGCGAGGATAAGGAAGGACGCGAAAGCCGTGACCGCGATGGCGCCGTACACGACGGCCGCCTGCCACCAGTGGGACGACTGCTCGATCAGTACCATGACCGTGGTGATGGCCCCGGGGCCGCCCAGCATCGGGATACCCAGGGGAGTGACGCCGACTTCGTCCTTGGCCGCCCCTTCCAGTCGTTCCTCGGTCACCTCCTGGGTGCCCGAGCGCCGCGCCTGGAGCATGTCGACGGCGACCAGGAAGAGAATGAGACCGCCGGCGATCTTGAAGGCGGGGAGCGTGATCCCGAAGAGCCTGAAGACGAGGGTGCCCGCCAGCGAGAAGAGGCCGAGGACGAGAAAGCAGGTCCAGGCCGCCTGGCGTGCCATCCGGCGCCGCTTCTTCTCGCTGTCGTCGGCCGTCATCACGAGGAACGCCGGGATGGTCGCCAGCGGGTCCACGATGATGAAAATCGAGCTGAGGCACACGAACGAAAATTGCAGGATATGCTTCAGTTCCGCGTCCATCGACCGCGCCCGTTCTTCAAGGGGAACCGGAGAAAACCCGGCCCCATCATACTACAGATAGGCCGCAGCGCGGAAAGCCGAGCGCACGGCCGTGGCGATGGTGCCCGGTTCAGCCGCGTCCCCGACGATGAAGACCTCCGTTTCGGGCGCCGACCGGCGCAGGCTCTCGGCCATTGCACGCCGGGGAGCCACCCCGAGCGCCAGCAGTACAGTGTCGGCCGGAAACTCCCGGATTTCGCCGCTGCGCGTGTCACGGCAGAGGACGGAGGTGTCGGTGACCTCCTCGAGCCGGCAGTGGTGGTGGACCGGGATCGCGTGCTTTTCGAGGAGCGCCGTCAGTTCCATTGCCGCCCCTCCCGCCGAGGCGGAAAGGCCCGACAGGTCGGGCGCCATCTCTACGATCGTTACATCCTTCCCCCGCATCGCAAGGCCGAGGGCGCATTCGATGCCGACCGAACCGGCGCCCACGATGACGGTTCGCTCCCCCACGGCCGCCGCGCCGCTGTCGGCCTCCGGCGCCCAGTGCACGTGGGGCTTGTCTATGCCCCTGAGGGGCGGGACGATGGGGGTCGACCCGACGGCGATGATGAGGGCGTCGTAGCCTTCGGCGTCCAGCAGTTCCCGGGTCGCCTCGGTTTTGAGCAGGATGCGCGCGGGCGCGCGCTGCGCGCGGCGCACCAGGTAGTCGAGGTAGTCGCGCATGTCCTGCTTGAAGGGGAGGACGGAACCCTCGACCACGTGACCCCCCAGCCGGTCGCTCCGCTCGTAGAGGGTGACGTCGTGGCCGCGGGCGCAGAGGGTTTCGAGCGCTTCCAGCCCGGCCGGGCCGCCGCCTACGACGGCCACGCGCTTCCTGACCTCCGCTTTTTTCACCTTCCCTTCGGGGAACTCGGTCTCGTTGCCGAGGAACGGGTTGACGGCGCAGTTGATGACGGCTGGGACCATCAGGCGCAGACCGCAGTACTGGCAGCGGAGGCAGGGGCGGCGCTCCCCTTCACGCCCGAGGGCGTACTTGCGCGGCATGGCGGGGTCGGCCAGCAGGGGGCGGCACATGGCGACGAAATCGGCCTTGCCCGCGGCGAGGATCTCCTCGGCGCTGCCGATGTCCATGATGGCGCCGACGGTCGC